>OWIO01000966.1_pt1 | contig 24039 bp, 26 predicted proteins | sample 1733011 | NCBI WGS metagenome assembly OWIO01 (sample SAMN05065779, study PRJEB22554) | human gut metagenome | biome: ENVO:2100002; feature: ENVO:00000062; material: ENVO:00002003 | host: Homo sapiens | place: USA | reverse complement strand
AGCGTCAGATGTGTATAAGAGACAGTCATAAAAGGACTGGGACCCCGGCGGATGGAAAATGCAGAAGCTGCCTTGGCAGAATTCGGGTTACTCCCTTAAAAAATCCGAAACTGTTTTGCTAAATGGGACGGGAGCATCCGCATGCACCCAATGTCCGGCGCCAGCTATAGAAACAATATGAAATGCCGGGAAATATTTTTTTAGGATCGCCTCGTCTTCTTTTGTGACAGAATCCGAACCGTCGCCCCGGACAAACAGCACCTTACCTTTGAAAGAATAGTCTGCCGGCAGGAAAGCCGTCAGCATGGCCGCATTGTCCCGGATCGACCGGCCGTCGAAACGAAACCCGTATGCGCCATTTTCTTTGCGGTACAGATTTTGGGCCAGAAGAGCCTGCCATCCCGCATCACCAATCTGTTGTTCCAGCATCGACCGGGCCTCTTCCCGGCTTTGTGGTTCGAAATCCTCGATATGTATTGCTGTTCCTGCCAACTCTTTTATCCGACCCGGATCGTAAGCCCGGGGAGAAATATCTACGACGATCAATTCCCGGCAACATTCGGGATGCCTGCAGGCGAAGTCCATCGCTATTTTCCCGCCCATACTGTGCCCAAGGATTGCCGCCTTTTCCAACCTATTGGCCTCCATATACCGCCGCACATCGTCCGCCATCGCTACCAGGGACATATCTGCACCGCGGAAACTCCGCCCATGCCCCCTCAGATCGAGGGCATGCACCTGAAACCCGCTCCCGGACAGCACCGTAGCCAAAGGAGCCCAATTGGCCGACAGGCCGAACACCCCGTGCAGCAAAACGGCCGGACGGCCATGACCATAAGTCTTCGAATGGAGTATTTTACTTTCAGCCACTACTTCCCTATTTTGGCACAGAACTGGGCTACGACCACCGAAGCGGCCACCGCGGCATTGAGGCTTTCTGCCTGTTGCAGCTCGCCGAACCGGGGAATGGTCAGGCGTTTGCCCACCGTCGCCGCTACCGCCGGGCTGATCCCGTTGGCCTCGTTTCCGATTACAATAATTCCCTCGGGCTTCAGGTCGGCCCGGAAAATATCCTCCCCATCCAAAAATGTCCCGTAAACCGGCAGTGAAGCCGCTGCCAGCGTTTGCGGAAGATCGACATAATGCACCCGCACCCGGGCGATGGACCCCATCGTAGACTGCACTGTCTTAGGGTTATAAATATCGACCGTACCAAGGGAGCAAAGGATATCCCGCACCCCGAACCAATCGGCCGTACGCACGATAGTGCCCATATTGCCGGGGTCGCGCACATCGTCCAGGGCCAGCACGATCCTCCCCGGGGACAGATCGGGTACTTCCCACTGAGGAATGGCGCATACGGCCAGCACTCCTTCCGGGGTGGACTGGGCGCTTATCTTTTTCATCTCCGCGTCGCTCACCGGAATCACCGGGCAGGGGGCGTCTTTTTCCAGAGAGCCGAAAAATTCCCCGGTGGCATAGATTTCCCGCAGGGCGATCGTCCCCTGAAATGCAATTTCTTTGACGGATTTTATGCCTTCTATGGTAAATAATTGCGATATTTGTCGTGTTTTTTTGGACTTTAAAGAATTAATTTTCTTTATTTTACCATTACTAAGCATAGCAACCGCTTTTTTGGGAGTGAATCGTTTGATTAAAAACATTTTAGCAAAGATACGCATTTTCGCCTTACCTGCCCTCGCAGGGGGGATAATGCTGTTTTCCTCCTGTACCACTTATAAAAAAATCCCCGAAGGCGAACACCTTGTCGTCGCCAACAAATACGATATCAACGGGAAAAAGAAATACAATCCCGAATTCAGTCCCTACATCCGCCAGGCCCCGAACAAGAAAGTCCTCTTTTTCTTCCCGGTAAAAATGGATCTGTACAACACGGCCCGGGAAGACCCGCAGCAGGTATTCGACCGTTGGAAAGAGAACAAAAAGGGAACGGTTGCCATCCTGACTGCCCTTTTCTCGGAAAAAGGAATGGACCGACTGGACAGCACCTATGTGAACTACAACCGCACCCTGAAAAAATTGGGAGAGGCTCCCGTCCTTTACGATCCGACCCTGGCCGCCCGCTCGGTGAATAACATCGATGCTTTTTACCACAGGACAGGATATTTCCGCGCGAAAGCCTCTTCAAAAGTAGATTTTGAAGAAGACAAAGCTACCGTCCATTACGATGTCACTACAGGAAAACCGTATGCTATCGACAGCATCAACACGGACATCGAGAGCGAAGTATTGCGTAAACTATACGAAGAAGCCCGCGGTAAAAGTTTACTCCGTAGCGGCGAGATTTTTATCGAAGAAAACCTGGAAAACGAACGGGCCCGCCTGGTCGAATTTTTCAAACAGAACGGAGTCTACGATTTCACCCGGGATTACATTCATTATGTAGTCGATACCAACGGTTACGGCCACAAGGCACAGATATTGGTGGAAATAAACAACATCCACCGCCAGACCGATTCCGGTATCTATTCCGTGCCGTTCCACAAATGGAAGGTGAGCAAAATAAACATCTATACGGACTTCCAGTACGATGTCAAAGACCGCATATACGGCGATACGGTCAATTTCAAGGGAATGACCATCCTGGCCCGGAAAAAAGTGCCGTATAAACCCTGGGTATTGGGCAACGCCGTATTCCTGCGGCCCGGGGAGTATTTCGCCCTGTCCGACTACACGGATACCTATAAAGCTTTGCGGGCCCTGCGGCTGTTCTCCACCGTCAACGTCGCCATGAACCCCGACCCGGACAACCCCGACGAAGATATCGTGGCCGATATCTACCTGAATCCCGTCAAAAAATACGCGGCCAACGTCAACTTCGAGGTATCCCGATCGTCGCTCTTGGGCATCGGAACGTCGATCAACCTCCAGTTCTCGAAATACAACGCTTTCGGCCGGGGAGAGATATGGAACAACTCCATCCGCACCACCCTGGGCAGTTATAACAATCCCGACGGTTCGAGCGGCTTTTTCAACGCGTACGAGATCAACCTGACTACCTCGCTCATTTTCCCGCGCTTTTTGCTGCCGTTCCGCACCGACAGGCTGGTACCCAAACGCATGTCGCCCAAGACTAACGCCTCGTTGGGCTTTGGCATCCAGAAGAACGTGGGGCTCGACCGGAACAATTTCAGTTTCTCGCTCGAATATTCATGGGAACAGAGCCATACCGTACAGCACAAGATCGGCCTGTTCAAATTCACCTACCTGCGCAACACCAACAAATACAATTACTACAAGATATTTGGCGACGACGAGCGCAACGACGTGATCAAAGACTATCTCAACGACCATCCGGAACTGATAAACCCGGACCCGGCGAACAAAGGCCAGTATATGTACGAGATCGAGAACGTCATCTACAACGACCAGCAATTCAAACAGGACGACCCGAAAGCCTACCGCGTGATCGCCGACGACCTGTACCAGTTCGCCCGTTACACATCGGATTTCGTGATTCCGGCGATTTCGTACACCTTTACGTTCAATAACCAACGCTACGACAAATCCCGGGCTTTCCACTACCTGCAAATAGAAACGACCTTGGCAGGCAACCTGTTCGATGCCTTGGCAGGCCCGCTCAAATTTCCCAAGCGTACCCTGGCTACCGGGGAAACGGTGCACGAAATCTTCGGGGTGCCTTTCGCCCAGTTCGCCAAATTCAACGTCAATTACTCCCGGTATTTCAACTTCGGCTACTACAAGAACCATACGCTGGCCTACCGCATTTATTTTGGCATTACGGTGCCCTACGGCAACTCTCCGACCCAGGTGCCTTTTTCAGAGACCTATTTCGGGGGAGGCGTCAACTACGAACGCGGCTGGCGGGCCTACGAACTCGGTCCGGGCAGCGTTTCGGACAAGACCCATACGTACAACGTAGGCAACCTGAAGATAACGGCCAGTCTGGAATACCGATTCCCGGTGTACAAATCCCTGTACGGGGCCGTATTCTTCGATACCGGCAATATCTGGTTCACCTCCGAAAAACTGTATTCCGACCCCAAAGGCGTTTTCCATTTCAACAGTTTTTACAAGGAACTGAGCCTTACCTCCGGGGTCGGGCTGCGGTACGACTTTAAATTCTTCATCGCCCGCCTGGATATGGGCCTGCAAACCATAGACCCTTCGCAGCCGGAAGGCCACCGTTGGGTCCTTTTCAAGAACGGCATGAGCCGGGCTACGTTCCAGTTCGCCCTGGCCTACCCGTTCTGACGCAAACAAAAAGGATAAAATGATAGAGATCAGAGAAGTAAAAGACAAAAAAGACCTCAAACGGTTCGTCATGTTCCCCTTCGGGCTGTACAAGGGAAGCAAATACTGGGTGCCGCCGCTGATCGGCGGGGAGATGAAACTCTTCGATCCCGAGCACAACCCCACCCTGGCCTTTTGCGACACACAATTGCTGTTGGCCGAGAAAGAGGGCCGGGTGGTCGGCCGCATCGCCCTGATCGTCAACCGGCGCGAGAACGAACTGCTCGGCCAGCAAAAACTCCGTTTCGGCTGGCTCGATTTCGAGGACGATCCGGAGATCACCCGCGCGCTGTTCGACTACGCCCACCGCTGGGGAAAGCGCAGGGGTATGAGTTATATGGAAGGGCCCGTCGGCTTCTGCAACCTGGACAAAGCGGCCCTGCTTACCGAAGGCTTCAAGGAGCTGTCCAACACCACTGCCCTGTATAACTATCCGTATTACGAGCGGCATATGCTGGATTGCCAATTCGAGCACTGCACCAAATGGGTGGAAAAAGAACTGTTGGTGCCTGAACAAGTGCCCGAAAAGATACGGCGTTTCTCCAGCCTAATCAAGGATCGCAACGAACTGTCCATCCCCGACCTGCGCAGCAAGACGGCCATCAAAAAATATATTCCCCAGGTATTCGACATCCTTAATCAAACCTACTGCACGCTCGAGAATTTCGTACCCCTTACCCCCGGCCAGCAGGAATACTATGCTGCCCAGTTCATGGATATCATCAATCCGGACTATGTGAGCTGTGTGGAGGATAAGGACGGGCATATGATCGCCTTCGGGGTGGCCATCCCCTATATGGGCACCGCCCTGCAAAAAGCCGGCGGGCGCCTGCTCCCTTTCGGCTGGTACCCCATCCTCAAAGCCCTGAAAAACAACGACCGGGTCGAACTGCTGCTCATCGGCGTACTGCCCGAATGGCAACGCAAAGGTGTTACTGCCCTGATCTTCGACGAGATCATGCAGAAGTTCATCGACAATAATATCATCTACGTCGAGACCAATCCGGAGCAGGAACAGAACGCCTCCGTACAAGCCTTCTGGAAAGAATACAAGAACCGCATGCACAAGGTGCGCTGGACGTTCCACAAACAAATCGACTGATCCCGCATGGAGGAACTCCTGGCTTATTTCCCGGACCTGACAGCCGAACAGAAAGAACGTTTCGCGGCCATGAAAGACCTGTACCTCGAGTGGAATGCCCAAATAAACGTCATCTCCCGCAAGGATACGGAACATTTCTACCCGCACCATGTCCTCCACAGCCTGGCCATCGCCAAAGTGGCCACATTCGCCCCGGGCAGCCGGGTGCTTGACGCGGGGACAGGAGGCGGATTTCCAGGCATCCCGCTGGCCGTGCTATTCCCCGAGGTACAATTTACCCTGGCGGATTCCATCGGGAAAAAAGTGAAAGTGGCCGCGGATATAGCCGAAAAACTTTTGCTGGACAACGTTACAGCCCTCAATACCCGGGTAGAGGATATTCCGGGCAAATTCGATTTCGTGGTCTCCCGGGCCGTCACCTCGATGGATCGTTTTGTCCCCTGGGTAAAAGGGAAAATCGCCGCCGGAAAACGATCGAGCCTTTCCAACGGCATCCTGTACCTGAAAGGAGGCGATCTGGACGACGAACTGAAGGCTTTCCCGAAAGCTCGTATTTACGACATTTCCGCGTTTTTTTGTGAAGAATTTTTCGATACAAAACGCGTGGTTTACCTGCCTATTTCATAACTTTGCAGGGTGTGTGTTTTTTCATAAAAGTTTGACAAACAAAAAAATCAATATATCATGAAAACTGTCAACGATTTCAATTTCAAAGGCAAGAAAGCCATCGTTCGCGTGGATTTCAACGTGCCTTACGACGAGAATTTCCACATCACGGACGACACCCGTATCCAGGCTGCCGCTCCGACCATCAAGAAGATCCTCGCCGACGGGGGTAGCGTGATCCTGATGTCCCACCTGGGCCGTCCGAAAGGAGAAGTGAACGACAAATATTCCCTGCGCCACATCGTGGACCACGTATCCGAAGTGCTGGGCGTTCCGGTGAAATTCGTATCCGACTGCGTAGGCCCTGTAGCCGAGAAAGCCGCTGCCGACCTTAAACCGGGCGAAGTGATGCTGCTCGAAAACCTGCGTTTCCACCCCGAAGAGGAAAAAGGCGACGAGAAATTTGCCAAGGAACTGGCTTCGCTGGCCGATATCTATGTAAACGACGCCTACGGAACGGCGCACCGCGCACACGCATCCACCACGATCATCGCCAAATTCATGGGCCCGAACAAATGCTTCGGCCTTTTGATGGCCAAGGAAGTGGAGGCCATCAAGAAAATCCTCAAAGACGGCGAACACCCTGTAACCGCCATTCTGGGCGGCGCCAAGATATCGTCCAAGCTGCCGATCATCTACAATATGCTGGAATCGGTAGACAACCTGATCCTGGGCGGCGGTATGGCTTATACCTTTATCAAAGCCCGCGGCGGTAAGATCGGCCGTTCGCTGCACGAGGACGAATACCTTGAAACGACGGAAGAGATCCGCGCCAAGGCAGCCGAAAGAGGCGTAAAACTATACCTCACGCTCGACGCTATCGCTACCGAGGAATTCTCGGAAACGGCTCCCACCAAAATATTCGCCTCCGACGAAATCGAAGACGGATGGGAAGCCATGGACATCTGGGAAAAGACCACCAAACTCTTTACCGACGTGGTGAAAGAATCCAAGACTGTCCTGTGGAACGGCCCGATGGGTGTATTCGAAATGCCGAAATTCGCCAAAGGTACCGTCGCTATCGCCGAGGCTATGGCCGAAGCTACCCGTCACGGCGCATTCACCCTGGTGGGCGGAGGCGATTCCGTAGCTGCTGTTAAACAGTACGGATATGCCGAAAAAGTATCTTACGTTTCCACCGGCGGCGGGGCCATGCTCGAATCTCTGGAAGGAAAAGTATTGCCGGGCGTAGCCGCTATCGAAGAGAACTAAGGGAAACCTTTTTCGATATTCAAAGCGGGGCCTTAAAGGCCTCGCTTTTTTATATCTGTCTCCAAGGAATACCGTTTATCGCAGGAAAGAAAAAAGAAAAGCAGACACAAAAAGAATGTCCGCAGTCACAGTTATTCGTCAAAAGACGCCGACCTAACGCTTTAGAGAATCGAGCAAGACAGAGCACGCATCTTCCAGCATATCCAACACCTGTTCGAACCCTTCGTCCCCCTCATAATACGGATCCGGCACTTCCGTTTGACCGGCGTACCGGCGAAAAAAATCCGACATACGAACTATCCGGCCGGCAGCCTCGGTCGAGGGAGCCAGACGGCACAGCGACTGGTAATTCGACCGATCCATTGCCACGATCCGGTCGAAACGCCCGAAATCCGCCCGCGTCACCTGGCGTGCGCGGTGTGTCAGGTGATATCCCCGCCGCAATGCGGCCGCCCGCATACGCGGATCAGGCAGCTGGCCCGCATGGCCGCCATAGGTGCCGGCAGAATCTATTTCCAACTCATCGTTCAGTCTTCGGGTCTGCGCCATAGCGCGCAACACCCCTTCCGCAGCCGGAGAGCGGCAAATATTGCCCAGGCAAACAAAGAGAATACGGTTTTTCATATCTGTATTTCCCTATTTTCTACCCTCACTGCCCGCACACGCCGAATTTTATGAAAGAGAGTATCTCTTTTATATTCGAGGCCGGTTTGAAAAGCCCTTTGCGGTTGATGTCTATCTGGGTATCGGCCAGGCGTTTGGTCCATCCTTCGAATTCGGTATAGCACACCACGGGCTTCCCCGTCTGCCAGGCATACGCCAATTCCGAAAGGGTACCGGCCCCGCCCGCCACAGCCACGATCACATCCGCTGCATTGACGACCAGTTGGTTCCGTGCCCATCCCATGCCGGAAGGGATCACCACGTCCACGAATTCGTTGGCTTCTTCCTTGGTTTCCCCGGGAAGTATGCCTACTGTGCATCCGTACGTATAATTTTCAGCCGAACGCGCCCCTTTGCATACCGCCTCCATAAATCCCCGTACGCCTCCGCATACGATCGTATACCCGGCCTGGACGAGCTCACGGCCGAGCTCCATCCCGAACTGGTAGACATCCACATTGCACCGGCCCTGGTTGGGGCCGATCACGCTGACCGTTTTCCTTCTTGTCGACATATTCCGATTGATTTTACTTGGAGGCAAAGGTAGGCAAAATCACTTGTCGTTCATCACGATGTTCTGCTGTTCGATGGATTCCTGATGCACCGCCTCAAAGACCCGGCGCAGGAAGTCCTCGGACAGGTTCTGCTTCATACCTTCGTTCACGTTCTTGCTCAGTACATCCTCCCAGCGCGAACTTTGCAGGATAGGCATATTGCTGTTCTGTTTCACCTGGCCTATCTCCCGGGCCACTTTCATACGGGTAGACATCATGGAGATCAGTTGGTTGTCTATCTCGTCTATCTGCTGGCGCAGGGCCGAAAGACGCACGGCCGCTTCCCCGGTCGGGGAACCGCTGCGCAGGTAAAGTTCCTCGGTCATCGCTTTGGTCCGCTCGGGGACAAGCTGCTGGGAGGCATCGCTCCAGGCCTCATCCGGATTGCAGTGGGTCTCTATCATCAGCCCGTCGAAATGCAGGTTCAGGGCCATCTGAGAAACCGGCATCACCAGTTCCCGGCAACCGGAAATATGCGACGGGTCGCAGACGATAGGCAATTCCGGATGGCGGCGGCGCAGTTCGATAGGGATCTCCCACTGAGGCACATTGCGGTATTTGGTCTTAGCATACGAAGAGAACCCGCGGTGAATGGCGCCTAATTTGCGCACCCCGCATACGTTGAGCCGCTCCAAGGCTCCAAGCCAGAGGTCGAGGTCCGGGTTCATCGGGTTCTTGACCAGTACGACTTTGTCGGTATCGCGAAGAATATCCGCCAGTTCCTGCATCGTGAATGGGCTTGCCGTCGTCCGGGCGCCGATCCACAGCACATCCACATCGTATTTCAGAGCCAGCTTCACATGCTCGGCATTGGCCACTTCGGTACCTATCTTCAAGCCGGTTTCCGCCCGCACCTGCTGCAGCCACCGGAGACCTTCTTCCCCCACTCCTTCGAAACATCCGGGGCGGGTGCGCGGTTTCCAGATACCTGCGCGGTACACATGTATGTTTTTGTGCACGAGCTGCCGTGCCGTATCCATTACCTGTTCGAGCGTTTCCGCGCTGCATGGCCCCGCAATACCCAGAGGAAGCCCGTTGTTGCCCAAGCCCCATTCGCTGACGGGAATGATGTCGAATTGTTCCATTTTCTTCGTTTATTTTAAAGTTCTATGTTCCGTTTATTATTTTGTCTATTTTTATTAACTTTCTTTTGTTGCGCCCGGCCCGGAGCGTCTGTTCCCGAGCGGCATTCATGCGCGAAGGGAACTGTCAGCGGAGGGCAAAAGCTCGTTTTCTTTGTAACTTTCTTTTGGAGCCGCAAAAGAAAGTTAATAAAGACATGTACGGTAGTCGATTATCACCCCCGGGGTGATATCGGCAGATAATACACCGCCTCGTCGAACACCACCCCATCTTTGGACAGGGCATTTTTCAGCGTCGCTTCCAGTACGAATCCGCATTTTTCGAGCACCCGGCGCGAGGCAGTATTGAATGCGAACGCCGTGGCCTCGATCCTCTTCACTTGAGGGTCGGCTTTTGCGATCTCCAGCAATTGTTCCAAGGCCCGGGTCGCGATCCCGCGCCCCCAGAACTCCTGCCCATACCAGTAACCGATCACCGCCACATGGTCTTTGTTCAGTTTCCCACATTCATAGCCTACGATACCGGCGACGCGTCCATCGACCCGCACCGTAAAACTCTTCAGCGAAGATCCTTCCGCCCGCACGAGCGAAATAAAATCCAGCGCATCCTGTTGGGAATACGGGAACGGAACGATGTCCGACAGGGTATTCCACACCCGGCGGTCGTTCAGCAGGCGGGCGATCTCCGGGGCCTGCGAGGGTTCCATCCGCACCAATTCTATCTTCATCGTTTCTTCTGCTGTTTATCGAGGACTTCCCGCACCTTGTTGGCCTGGCCGATCAGGGTACGGATCACCTCCCCGTTGGCCGATTTGATCGCGTGCTTGAAAAGGATCATATTCTCGATATATTCGTCTATCACGTCGAGCACCGCATCGCGGTTTTCCAAGAATATAGGCTCCCACATGCTGGCGCTACTTTTGGCCAAACGCGCCGTGGAATCGAATCCCCCCGCCGCCAAGTTAGTAATATTGCGTTCGTCGCGTTCCTTATTGAGCACCGTCAGGGCCAACGCGTACGACGATATATGGGAAATATGCGATACGTAAGCCACGCTCATATCGTGTTTCACAGCATCCATGAAGACCACCTGGGCCCCCAGCGATGCATACATCCCTTCTACCCCGGATATCCTTTCCTTATCGGCATCCGGATATGGCAACACGATGACTGTCCGCCCGGAGAACAAACCGGCCACCGCCGCCAGCGGCCCGGAATTTTCGGTGCCGGCCATCGGGTGCGTAGGGATAAAACGGGCATGGGCCGGATGGGAGGAAACCGCCTCCACGATCCGCTTTTTCGTAGAACCTACGTCCACCACCGTCGTTTTTTCCCCGGTCACGTCGAGCATTTTCCGCACGATACCGGCCGATACGTTCACCGGAGTGGCCACGATCACTACATCGCAGCCGTCCATCCGTTCCATCGGGAGTATCTCGTCGATATATCCGGCAGCCAGGGCCTGCGCCTCGTGCTGCGGATCGGCATCCGATCCTTGTATTATCGCCGCAAAGCCCGACTTTTTCAGCCCGATGGCCAGCGAACAGCCTATCAGCCCCAGGCCGATCACTCCTACCGTATTTCCCTGTGTTTTCATTTGGTGGTGTTGTGTTTGTAAATACCTTGTATATCGAGTTCTTCCGTCTGGTGCGATACCACCTCCAGGGCCGCATGGAACGTAGCGAGCGAAGGGAACATCACATCCGCATAAAACGCATACTCCCACGGGTGCTCCATAATGGCCACCGATTGTATCTTGGTCAGGTTCAGTCCATGCATGGCAAAAACATTCAGGATCTTGGCCAGGCTTCCCGCCTCGTGCTTGGTCACAAAACGGATGGATGCTTTGTCCGCATCGTCGGACACCGGGTCCCCGCTGTGTCCTATCACAAAAAAGCGGGTGTAATTGTTCTTCATCGTCTGGATGCCTTGACCCAGTATTTCCAGCCCGAAAAGCCGGGAGCACAGTTCGGAGGCTATCGCCGCGGTAGTCTTCAGTCTCTTGGAAGCCACTTTCCGGGCCGAACGGGCCGTATCGTCGCTTTCCATCAGGCGTATCTCCGGATACTGGTCCAGGAAGTTCCCGCACTGCAGCAGGGCCATCGGGTGCGATTCTATTTCGGTAATATCCTCCATCCGTACACCCGGGTTTACCAACAGGCAATGGTCTATCTGTACGTATACCTCCCCGACAATCTTCTGGCCGGGAAGCCCAAGCAACTTATGGTTCTGCAGCAAAGACCCGGCTATCGAGTTTTCGATGGCCATCACCCCGTAGTCCGCACGGCCATCCTCTATCGCCACGGGGACACCCTTGAAATTCACGCATTCCACGAAATCCGATTCTACCCCGAAATACTTTTCCACCGCTACGTGATGGTACGAACCCCGTATTCCCTGAATAGCCACCGTCAATTGTTTTTCCATCTTTCCGTTTATTAAAAAAGCCGCTTCCGGATATCCGGAAGCGGCTTTGCTTTATGTGTTCAGTTTTTTACTACCTTATTTTCACCCCGCACGCAGCCGCTTCCGGTATTCCAAAGAATCCGAAATAATAAAAGCTGTAAAAAAACGTGCATAGGTAACTCATTGTCCCGAGCGTTTAGTCATATTCAATACTTGGTTGCGAAAGTCGGAATATTTTCCGAAACACACAATGTTTTTTTCAAAAAACTTTCGGTTTACCCGTAAATTTCCAGAGAAAACCCTTTTTGGAGTGCATATTTCGCATATTCTTTCGCCCCGAAAAGGGATAGGTCGCGGTAATTCCCGCACTGGCGCGCATTGGCCGCCGGAACGAATTCCGCTTTCAGCACATCCTTCAGAGCCTTTTCCAGCGCGTCCTTTACCCGGGCAGGCGTTACTTCGCCCCATACGGTCAGGTAAAATCCTGTCCGGCACCCCATCGGGGAAAGGTCTATCACCCCATTGAGGTATTCCCGGATGCCGTGCGCCAACAAATGCTCGAGCGCATGCATGGAGGCCGTACCGAAACTTTCGGCGTTCGGCTGGAGGAAGCGCAGGTCGAATTTGGACACCTTATCTCCCTTTTCTCCTTCCATAATCCCGCACAAACGCACATACGGAGCCTTTACCCGCGTATGATCCAATTCGAAACTCTCTACTTTTTCCATATCTTTCCCGTTTATTCTGCTTTGATTCCGGGGTAAAGATACGAAAAGCGCCCGGCTGGGAAAAATTCCGCCGGGCGCAAAAAAACAGTACTACCAAAAAACAATTTTACAATCAATCACCACAGGGCACTGTCTTTCCAAAACCTCATTGCTCCAGGTTGTATACATATACCTTATCGAAATCCTCCTGAAGGTTGCGGGCGTACAGCAAACGATCATCACCGGACACCAGGATATCGGTCGCCGGTTTTTCCAGGTCGAAAGCCCGGACCTGCCGCCCGTCCCAATCGTACACATAGACGATCTTCTCCAGAATGTTTGCATACTTCGTTTCCCAGTCGAGTTCCAGGTCCAGGTACAGCGTGTAAAGGTATTTCCCGGTGGAAAAATAGCCCATGATCCCATTCTGCCGGGATTGACTGCGCATAGTGCGGAGCCGCTCAAGCACTGCCTCGTCCAATGGTTCGCCGACGGCTTTCAACAGTTCCAGTTTTCCCTCGGCGGACACCCGGTAAAAATCGACCCGGACAACGTTCTGGTATACCACCGCAACCCGGTCGTTTCTGGCTACGATACGGGGGCTGTTCATCCGGCTAAGCGAGCGCATATTGCCTTTGTCGTCATATTCGGCCTTCACCAGCGTATACAGCATCACCGAATCCCGCACCGAGCCATCCTTCGAAGAACGGGTATAGAGGTATTCCTTTCCACCCGAAACTTTTTTAGTGGCCAGCCAGCCGGGAAACAACGGACGGCTCTCCAAAAACGTGGTTTGGTCCGGAAATGTGGAAGTCGTCTTTTTCAGGGCCATTTCCCGGTCGCCCACCTCGAACGCATCGAAAGTCTTACCCCGGTAATTCTCCAGCGTAAGCGCCCCGGTATCCCCGTCGGCACTATCGACAAAGCGCACGTAATTCGGGAATTCGCCGGGCCCGCCTCCCCGGTGTCCCCACGCATAGAGAAACCCGAAATCGGGCAGCGAATACACATAAAAGACACTGTCCGTACTCTCGGACACCACGACAGCTTTCCCGTTGCACATAGCCCATTGGCTGGGCTTGATGATCTGGTCTACCGCGATACTGTCCGCCTGCACGGCAATAGGGTTGTCGAATCCCGTGGCATTTCCGGCCCCGCTGCAGGATACGGCCAGGATACCGGCGCTCAATACGGCCGCCATACCGGCGAGATTTTTCATCGATCGAAATTTCTGGTTCATGTTCTTATGATAAGAATGGTTATTAACACAAAAGGTTACGAAACTGAAACGTTAAAATCCCGTCCGGTACACATATACCCGGTCGAAATCCTCGGTAATGGTATTGTAGGCGAATATTCGGCTGTCATCCCCTTGAACCGCCATCCGCAACGCCGGTTTTTCCAACTCGAATACTTTTACCAATCTCCCTTCCCAATCGTACACTTTTACCCGGCAATAGATAAAGTCTATCCTTCGGGCCACCACATCGAATTTGGCACATACTTCGAGCAGGTATAAATATTTTTCCGTCGCACAATGGTCGGCGATCCGGGTTTTCTCGGTGTTTTCTGCCTGAGCCTTCACCCGGGCAAAGACATCCTCGTCCTTTTCGGCCATCCCGACGGTCTTCACCGTCCGGAGACGGCCATCGGTCCTAATATCGTAAAAGTCTACTCTTTGAGTTTCTTCATAGACCACAGCGATACGGTCGCCCCGGGACGACACGAACATATCGTTATATCCGGTCACTTGTACCCCTTTGCCATAAGACACTTCCGTGCTGAACGTTTGGATACCGACAGAGTCTTTTACCATTCCATCCCGAGGGTCGATCACATACAAACGCTCCCGCCCCATGGCATCGCCGGGGATGAATTCTGTCCCCAGCAGCCATTTCCCGCCGTCGGCTATACAAGCCACCCGGTACCGGCCGCTATTTTCCCGGGTAAACACCACGCCTTTTTCAAAGGATTTCTCTCCGACACAATAGCCTGTTATGCGGGATTTCGCATATTCATTCACATAGATATCCGGCATTCTCACATCGTGGTTTTCAAAACCGCACATCCCGAAATCGTCCGGGCCCTCCCCGGCTTGCCCATAGCAGTAGAGGAATTTGAAATCCGGCAGGCGGTACACCCAGAACAGGTTTTCGGATTTTCGGCTTAAAAGGGCCACTTTTTCTCCGCTTACGGCATGCCCGGAAGGCTGCAATACTTCCCGGACAGCGATGCTGTCCGCCGAAAGTTTTTCGATCTTGTCCCCTCCTGCAGCACTGTTGCAAGCACCGCTAAAAAATGCCCCCGAGGCCACGCAAAAAGCTGCAAGGATCCGGATTTGTCTGGAAAATGTTTTCATGTTGCACGTTTTTTAAAGGAATCTTCTCATTAGACCCTCCCACCTGGCCAAAAAGTTTCAGGGGCGTATCCGGAAATTTCCGGATACGCCCCTGAATACCGCCGAAGCGCTAAAAAACGCTACAGCGAATAATCGTATACGTATACGTTCTCGAAATCGTAACCGCTGTGATAGCAGTATATCTTACCCCGGGCCTCGTCGATCAAGAAGCGGGTGAACGGACGGCCGAGGTCAAATTTCTTCACCTGGTTGCCTTCCCAATCGTACACTTCCATATAGGAATTGAGCGATTTGCGCCAGGTCCCCATGTTTTCATAATCGTACGTAAATACATAAATATACTTGTCTCCCGCCTGGGCATCGAAAACATCCTCTCCCTTCTGCCGTTCGGATATATCGAGGGCCTGGATTTGTTCCAGGGTAAGCTTCTCGCCTTCCGATTTTATCAGGTTTATCTTTCCGTCGGGAGATATCTCGAAAATATCGATCCGCCGCACATCGGGGTATATCAGCGCCATTTTCCCGGCTTTGGCTACCAGCCGGGGACTATTGTATATCTGTCCGGAGGCACGCATACCGCTACCTGAAGTCTCTATCTTGAAGCCTTTGGTATTGATAAGGACTTGTACCGAATCGATCGTCCGGTTATTATCCTTTACATTGGCTGTCCTGTAAAACGCCCGGAGGATATTGTCGTCGAACGCAGTGGCCTGTGCCAGCACAACCGAATCGTTCACCACCAAATTGGGCATAAGATACCCTTCGTAGCGCTCTTTGCCCACCACTTTAGCGCTTTTATCGGTCAGGTCCATATCGCTCACTTTCATCAGGCTGGAGATCAACAAGCGCCCTTTACCCGATACGTCCGGGATGAAGCGAGGATACTGGAAGTCGTCCGGGCCTCCCCCTGCCCGCCCGAAACTGTACAAATATTCGAAATCCGGCGCCCGGTACACAAAGAACAAACTGTCTGTTTTGGGAGAAAGGATCGCTACCTTATCTCCGTTGACAGTCCAGAGTGCGGGAGCCAATATCTGTTCGATCGCAATACTGTCACATTCGATCTTTTCCGGTTGGTCGAAATCCGCCTGTTTCGCGCCTTTTGGATCGTCGCAGGAAAAAACGGCAAAAAATACGACAACAAGGCCTAAAATAGAGATGTAATGTTTCATATTTTCTTTTTAGTATTGGTTTTCAGCGGTTAAAAATACGAATTGTCTATTTATAAAAAAGGAAAATATCTTGATGTTTATCATTTATTTAACCATTTTCAGTATGTACGGCAAAACAAAAAGCGGCCTGCCCATCAGGCAAACCGCTCTTATTTGTATTCTCTTTTTTATTTTTCTACAAATCCAAGGAATAGGCATATACCTGTTCGAAGTCCTCTTCGGTATTAAAGCAGAACATTTTATCCTTGTATACCAAAAGGGCGTCCACCGGTTTGTCCAGGACGTATTTCCGTACCGGGTTCCCCTCCCAATCGTACACCAGGACGGCCGAAGAAAGGATACGCCGGGGGGATTTCTCTTCCTGCACATAATCGTATTCTACAATGTATACATGATCCCGGTCTGCCGCAAAACCATCGTAATATTTTCCCTCGGTCTTTTTCCAGAAATCTTCCGCCCGAAGCTGCTCCAGGGTGCGGGGATCGCCCACTGCTTTTTTCAAGGTGAATTTCCCGTCCGATATATCGTAGAATTCCATCCGGTCGGTATACTCGTATTTTACAGCCAGCGTTTTTCCGTCGCTGATGTAGGCCGGCACGTTCTTCATATTGACCGATGTCCACCCATCGCCTTTCTGGACTTCTATCACCGAGCGGGTAAGCACGGAATCGAGTATCTCCCCGGTGTGCGGTTTGACCAGTTTGATCCAGCAAAGGTTGTCCAGATTGTATCCCCCTTCATATACGGCCACGGAGTCATTGACCATTAGTGCCGGATCGTCTTCCCCGGCAGGTTCAAAACGCGCCAGGGCCTTGAGACTGTCGGGGCCTGCCTGAAAATCCGTCAGCATTCCCTTACTCCAGTCCACGATCCAGAATGTCTTCATGGACGGGGTCTTTCCAAGCATGTAGGGGCTGCCCAACTCTTCGGGGCCTTCCCCTTTGGTCCCCCCGGCATACATGTACCTGAAATCCGGGAGCGAATACACATAATACACCGTATCCGTGCCATCACTCTGTATTACGGCTTTTCCATCCGCTTCGACCCATCCGATAGGCTTGATGATCTCGTTTATCGCGATGCTTTCCGCCCGGAGTTCCACCGAATCACCGAAACCCGAGGTTTGCTTGCTCCCGCCGCAGGCGCACAAAAACAAAGCGGCCATGGCAGGAAATAGAATTGTTCTTTTCATAGTTGTTACATTTTAAGGATCTTTACTGGCCTAAAATGGAAGATATATCGTAAACGTATATTTTCCCATCTTCCTTCAATTCATTGAAGGTGTATATTTTCCCATTCGCTTCGTCGACCATCAAGCGGGTGGCTGGCCGGTGAAGCCGCAGCCGGTAAAGACCGTTCCCTTCCCAATCGAAGACCTCTATGCGCGAACCGAGAATTTCACCCTTGATATCCACCGCATTTTCCAACAGGTAAAGGTATTTTTTTCCACCGGCCACAGCGACTGGGCCATCGAGAGCCGTAACGGCTTTTTTAAGAGCCTCTACCCCAGTTCGGTCATAATCTTTTCCGACGGCTTTTTCAAAGGACAGACGCCCCTCGGTGGACAACGAATAGTATTCTATCCGTTTGTAATCCTTATATACCAATGCCAGGTCATTCCCGTTGGCGGCCAAGACCGGATAGTTTACCGGATTGTACCCCTCGTCCACGAACGTCTTGCATTCCAGTTCCTGCACCGTACTCCAATCGCGGAGATCCATCAAGGACAGCCGGTAACTCTTTTCCAAAAAATTCATGGTCCCGAGCAGAACTAACGTATCTGAAACGACTATGCCGTTTACATACACGAGTTTGGGGGCATTGTCATAGCATGCATGCAAACGGACAGAATCCTCCCCGAGTTGGAAACAGGACAAAGACCGGCTTACAAAATCAAGCACATACAGGTCTCCGTTATCCTTAGCGGCCGGCAGTATCCCGGTAGTGGACAAACCGAGCTTTTTATTCTCCTCTGCATTGAACGAATACAGGCTGTCGAAAGCCGGCAAACGGTAAACGGTATAGTTCGTATCCGCCTCCCGGGAATAGATGGCGGCTTTATCCCCCACCCGCACCCAATCGGACATCTGGACGGAAGTTACCGTTAAACTATCTGTCTCAAGTGCCATTTGCACAAACCCGTCCCGGTCTGTATTCCCACAGCCTGCAAAGAGCAGGCACGACAATACCGACACGGCTAAAAAAAAACTGCGTTTCATATATAAACATTTTTATTGGCTGAATTCACTTTATTCGTCCGGGATTTTTCCTCGCGAAAGCTTCCCATCCGGTATAGCTTTCAGAAATGCATTCTCCCCGACCGGCATTAAAGAAATGGCAGACCGCTATCCCCAGCGCATCCGTCGAATCCAAATGCTTAGGAAGGTCTTTGTATCGAAGCAGCTGCACCAACATCCCGGCCACCTGTTCTTTGGAAGCATTTCCATTGCCGGTGATGGCCATTTTCACTTTTTTGGGCAGGTATTCGGTAATAGGCACCTGGTGCATCAGTGCCGCCGCCATAGCCACTCCCTGTGCCCGGCCGAGTTTGAGCATCGACTGGACATTTTTCCCGTAGAAAGGAGCCTCGAGGGCTATCTCATCCGGCAGGTACATATCTATCATGCGGGTAGTGGCCTCGAATATGCGTTTGAGCTTGAGGAACGGATCGCCCAACCGGCGAAGGTCCAGTTCATCCATCGCCACGAAACTCATAGATCGGCCGGTCACTTTTATGACCCCGAAGCCCATGATATTTGTACCGGGGTCTATCCCCATGATGATCCTTTCCTTAGCCTGCTCCATATCAGTTGCGCAAAGCGACAATGCGGTTGCAGACAAAAGTAAGGAAAATTTCGTATTTTTGAATTCCCAAATACAACCAAGCCAAAAGTGAAACAATACCTTGGCCTGTTAAGGCATATCATGGAACACGGGTCGGATAAATCCGACCGGACCGGCACCGGCACCCGGTCGGTGTTCGGGTATCAGATGCGGTTCGACCTGGCGGAAGGATTCCCCCTGGTGACCACGAAAAAACTCCACCTCAAATCGATCATTTACGAATTGCTCTGGTTCCTGCGCGGGGATACCAACATCGGTTACCTCCACGAACACGGGGTGCGTATCTGGGACGAATGGGCCGACAGGGACGGAAATCTCGGGCCGGTATACGGCGCCCAGTGGCGCCATTGGCTGGCCCCGGACGGACGGACTATCGACCAGATAAAAGAAGTGCTGGGCCAGATAAAACACAACCCCGATTCCCGGCGGATGATCGTCTCGGCATGGAACGTCGGACAGCTGGACCAAATGGCCCTCATGCCGTGCCATGCCCTCTTCCAGTTCTATGTGGCGGACGGGAAACTCTCCTGCCAATTGTACCAACGCTCGGCCGATACGTTCCTCGGGGTGCCGTTCAACATCGCCTCCTATGCGCTGCTCACCCTGATGATCGCGCAGGTATGCGGATTGAAACCCGGAGAATTCGTCCACTCGTTCGGCGATGTCCACATATACCGCAACCATTTCGACCAGGTGCAATTGCAGCTCAGCCGCGAGCCTCGGCCGCTGCCCGTGATGAAGATCAACCCGGATGTGAAAGACCTGTTCTCGTTCCGATACGAAGACTTCTCGCTGGAAGGTTACGACCCGCACCCGCATATCAAAGGGGAGGTTTCCGTATGACCGAAATGAAAAATATCCGGAAAATATCGCTCATCGTGGCCGTAGGCTCCCGGGGAGAGATCGGCCTCGACGGGCAACTGTTGTGGCACCTGCCGGGCGACCTGCAATATTTTAAACGGACGACCATGGGGCATCCGCTCATCATGGGCCGTCATACGTTCGAATCCATCGGGCGCGCCCTTCCGGGCCGCATCAGCATCGTGGTATCCCGCGACGGGGAATACCGAAAAAAGATCGACGCCCTCGAACATTGCAAAGGAGTTCCGTCTGTGGAAAGCGCCCTGGAATACGTCGACAACCTGCCGGAAACCATTTTGCCGACCCCTTACGAGCCGTTCATCACCGGTGGAGGGCAGATATACCGCGAATGCCTTGAAAAAGGACTGGTGGACGAGGTCTACCTGACCGTGGTAAAAAAACAGTATGAAGCCGACACCTTCTTCCCGCTCGAAAAACTGGAAGGGTGGCGGGAAACAGGAAGGGAAGAACATGAAGCAGAAGGGGACACCATCCCCGGTTTTACCTACCTGCATCTGGTCCCTCAAAAATAAAGGAGATAAAACATGACTGCCAAAGACAACAAGAAGGGATGCTTTCCCGAATATTACCATGATATCCTGCTGTCGGCCATCACGCACGACATCGTAGGCCCTCTGGGATTCAGCGTCAACGTACTCAAAGCGATGCTGAAAAGCGAGCCGGACCCTAAAATGCTGGCGGCTATATGCGACTGTCTGGATGAAGCCCGGATAAAGGCCGAAGAGATCCTGGATGTGATGCGTTCCAAAGTATTGCTGAATACACAGGCCGGGAAGCCGTCGGATACGATCACAGAACTGGGAAAAGCAGCCGAAAAGAAAATAGCTTCACTCAAGCATCTGTACCCGGAGGCAGATTTCGACTGGACAATGAAGGAAGACGCGCTCACCTCATCGAGCCCTGTAGCAGTAAATACAGCTATCGAGAATATCCTGACCAATGCGGCGAAATATTCCCACACCGGGAAAATATCGGTAAGAAGTTATAAAAAAGCTTCGGATGCGATCCTGGATGTGGAAAATGCCATTGAAGAAGATGCCCGGGATATCGCGGCCATGCTATCGACCGAAGGGGTTCCCACCACGCGCCAGCAGCGCGCCTGCATCGGCATTTTCGTTTCCCGCAGCATAGCCCGGATGGGCGGCGGTGACATTACGTTCCATGCCTCGGAGAACGGGACGCTCTATACGACCATCCGTTTCCCCTGGCCGGAATAACACCGGTAATTATTTGTCTTTTTCCAGGTCTTTTTTTTCGGAGGCGGAATCTTCCTTGTTTTCGCCCTTGGTGGATTTTTTGAACTCGTTCACACCCTTGCCCAGGTTGCGCATGAGTTCGGGTATCTTGGCGCTGCCGAAAAGGAGCACCAATACCAGGACGATCAGGAGTATTTGCCAAGGGCCGACGGCCCCTAATATAATTGCGTTCATAACCGGATGTATGTTTAAAGGACAAATATATACTTTTTCCGGCATAAAAAACCTTTCCCTTCGGGGATTTTACACAGAAATACGGCTGGGTTTCTCCAGCCGTATTTATTTTTGTTCCGTGAAATTTTACCGGGAAGAAGCCATCGTCTCCACAAACACGGCTCCGTTCCGTCCTTTAGACCCGTAAATAAAGGTCTCCGCTGGATCTTTGACAACCGTAATGCTTTTCACCGTCAATGGGTCTACCGCACTAAGGCCCGATGCCAAACCTGCATCCACCTGATAGTACCGGCACAACTGCCCCCGGATTATTACCTGCCCCCCAGTGGTATATTTTACCCCAGGGAAATTCGTATCGATCATTTGCTCGAAAGACAGGTCATTCTTGCCCGGATAATAAGTCTTCATATCCCGGGACATATATCCGACATCCGGTTTTTTCCAATTCGTGGCTGTCTTACCCGGAACCCGTATCGATACATCCATCTGTTGGCCGCACAATGTACCGCCCGCCGCTATCAAAAGTCCTACGGCAAACAAGGCCAACAGGCAGGTACGCTTACAGATCATAGCAGGTTTTTCGTCCCAGAGGCTTTCGTAGTAATCAATACTACGCCATTTACGGAATCCGCCCCATAAAGGTTGCCGGTCCCATCTTTTATGATCTCTACTTTATCTACCGTTCCCGGATCGATAGTCGAAAGATCGTTCACCCGCGATCCGTCCACAAGGTACAGCAGGCATCTATCCCGGCGGACATACACATAACCGTCAATATAGCGTACCCCGGCAGAACTTCCTTCTATGATATTTTTCATAGAAAGCTCCCCTGCCACCTTAACCTTGGGATTAATGAAAGTTTTTGAATTGGAAATAAGCGCCTTATCCAAAAGGCCTTCGGCAAAAGCCTTGTCCAGGTCCGACACCTGAAGTTTGACGTTCAGGTCTCCTTTCACTTTCTTTTTTACCTTGACATATTCAGATATGATACCTTCCCCGACAAATGCCAATGTATTCTCTTCCGGGGATAGCTGGATGGAATAATGACCGTTTTTATCGGTAGTGGTAGAGCGTTCGCTACCGGCTACGATTACATTTATCCCTGTGATAGGCACATCTCCATATGTTACAGTACCTTTTACCGTACGCATTTGTGCAGACACTGTCACGGATAACAGCATTGCCCCCGCGATCAGAATTGATTTATTCAGTTTCATGACTTTAAATTGTTTGTGTGTTAGAGATTATTATTGTCTTGCAGCTTTATATATTTTATATCATCATTTACCGGATGCTTTGGTGGTGATCATTACCACGCCGTTTGCCGCATCTGCCCCGTAAATATTTCCGGTACCGTCCCTTATCACTTCCACCTTCTCCACCAATCCCGGATCGACCATATCGAGGCTCGGAACTTTGGCCCCATCGACCAGATACATTAGGCATTTGGCGCCCCGGATGTAAACATAACCGTTGGAATAGGTCACATTCGGGACTTTGCTCTCGATCACGTTTTTCATGCTTAGGTAAGTGTTCGACTCTCCGTTAGGCGTCGATTTGGAAATAGCAGCCGAGACATATTTTTGGTCGAGCAATCCTTTGGCCACCGCCATATTCATATCGGTCACTTTCACCTCTACGTTGAGTTCTGTCTGCTTCTTTTTGACCGTCACGTACTGGGAAATGATACCATCCCCCGAAAATACGATCGTATTACCTTTAGGCCCCAGATCGATGGAATAATGTCCGTCCTTGTCAGAAACGGTCGATTCCCCGCCGGGCACGGCGATCGTAAGGCCTTTTACAGGCGCTTCCCCACACATCACCGTTCCGCTTACAATATGCTGGGCAAATAATGTCACAGAGAAAAAGAGACCCATTATAGTTAATATTTCTTTATACTTCATAGTGCTATTATTTCATATTTGATTATCTTCCTTACACTCCAAATATAGTTTTTTTCTTACCGGAACGCAACAATAAGCAAAAATATTTTTCCCGTACGATTTTTCCGCACGATTATTTCCCGCAATAGCGTATCTTTGCAGCCAAATAATTTTAAACAAGGAGAATAGAATGAGAGCATTAGGAAGGCATATTTTGGTGGAGTTCTTCGGGTGCGAACCCGCAGTGATGAACGAAGTGGCAAAAATAGAATCGGCCATGGTTACCGCCGCCGAAAAGGCAGGCGCTACCGTCATCAATTCCACATTCCATCATTTTTCGCCCTATGGGGTATCCGGTGTGGTGGTGATACAGGAAAGCCACCTGGCTATCCATACCTGGCCCGAATACGGATACGCCTCCGTCGACCTATTTACCTGCGGGGATTCGGTAGACCCATGGATATCCTTCGACCACCTGAAAGAAGAGTTCCATGCCCGGAACTACTCGGCTATCGAAATGCGCCGCGGAAGCCTCGCCCAGCTCGAACGCCTGAATTTCGATTTGGCCTCCATGCGGGAGCTCAATAAAAAGCATACCAATCCCCAGAAATATACCCGCAACGTTTGGTTTACCGACAAGGACGACAACCAGGCCCTGTCCCTGCGGCACTCCGGAGAAACTTTCTATGACGAAACGTCCGAATACCAGCGCACCCGGGTAATCGACACCTACGGCTACGGCAAAGCGCTGACCATCGACAATATGTTCATGTGCACTGAGCGCGACGAAGCTCATTAC
>OWIO01000920.1_pt1 | contig 24774 bp, 19 predicted proteins | sample 1733011 | NCBI WGS metagenome assembly OWIO01 (sample SAMN05065779, study PRJEB22554) | human gut metagenome | biome: ENVO:2100002; feature: ENVO:00000062; material: ENVO:00002003 | host: Homo sapiens | place: USA | reverse complement strand
GCAAACTTCGCATTGTCGATATGCTCCGTGCCGGTATCATCATCAACATCGTGGCGATTGTTGTCATCACCGGTGTGATTTTGCTGATTGATTGCTAGTAACGTCTTGAAACACCCGACGGCCCCGACGAGAGCAATTTCGCCGGGGTTTTTCGTCACTGTCCCCTATAATGGGTTGCAAATCACTTTTAAATGGAGGATAGCGATGGATACATCTGCCATGACCTTTGTCACAGACGAAACCTTCGATGAGGTTGTCGGGAAAAGCGCGCTTCCCGTTCTCTTTGTCATGGGCGCCACCTGGTGCCCGGACTGCCAGAGAATTGCGCCTTTGATGATGATGCTTGCCAAGGAAAACGCCGGAAAGATTCTTTTTGCCCACGCCGATTTTGATTCGGCGCAAGGTCTAAAGGAGCGCTTTCACGTTCGCTCGATTCCGACGCTTTTTATCATCCGCAACGGCCAGGTTCTCGATACTCTTGTCGAGCCCAAAGCCATTGCTCCCGTCAAGGCCTTTTTGCAAAAGGCTCTCTAAGCAAACCGGTGACGATGAACCGAACGCGGAGTGACGCATGATTTCTTCTTGTGTCTTCCGCCGAAATCTTTTTACCGGTTTGTCGTACGCAAAGCGTTTTAGCGGCGGTAAAACAGCTCGGGTTGATACAACCGGCGGTTTCGGCCGCCGTTGCTCGACTAGAAAAAGAACTCGGTGTCGACTTGGTGCGGCGCACGAGACCGATTGAGATTGCGCCGGAAGTTGTTACGCTTGGAAAGTTGTTAGTCACAACAGCCGATAAAATGGAGCGGGTCATCACGGATATTCAGTGCCGGCAGAACCTGTTGCCGGGCATTCGAATCGGTTTGCATTTTCCACTCCTCCTTCCTTCTCGAGAGCGGAAAACTATTTTGATAATTCATGCTTTTGATTTGCGTAAATGAGCAAGACAAGCGAGGCAAAGATTAGGATGATTCCTAAGACTGTCTGTTCAGTCACGGGTTCATGAAGAAAAAAGATACCCAATAATGCTGCAATCATGGGCTCAGCAAGCCCTAGTGTCGCTGCGATGACTGGGGTTGTATAGCGAAGCCCAGCATTAAGAAATGTGTAAGCGAGTCCTGCTGTAACTAGTCCGAGAGCAAGAATTACAGTGATTCCCTGTACAGACGCAAATATCCACTGTGTGTCATAGAGATAAAAAAGAGGAGATAACAGGATAGCCATGACACAAAAGATAATCATCGTTGCAAACTCAGCATTGGTTGTCTTTAATATAGAAGGCATTACAGTAATGTAGCTGGAATAAAAGAACCCATTGAAGAGAAGGAGAATCAGATAAGGGGTCTTTCCCTCAGGCAAGGGTGCCCATCCGTTAATGAATCCAATCCCAAGTATTGCCAAGAAGGTTGCAAAATACCACGCATTAATTGGCCTTTTTTTATGGACGAAAAAAGAGAGGACGGCTGTCCAAATAGGAACACTTCCTACGGCAATGATTGTTCCTGCAGCTACGCCAATTTGGGATACTCCAAGGAAGAAACTTAAAGTATTTGCCCCAAGGAATCCGGAGGCAATCAAAACGTTTTTAAACGGAATTGAAAAAAAATCTTTTGGAAAGCGCTTTCTGACGATGCACCAAGTCAGGAGAAGGATAGCCCCGGCGGTAGCTCTTCCGGCAACGATGACGTAGGGGGTCGCTCCAACGGGTGCAATCGCTTGGATGGTTCCTGATGTTCCAAAGCCCAAGGCACTCAAAAGAACAAGAATAGTCCCGAGGAACTGTTTGTATTTTGGCGTAATTAACTTATTGGATTCATTCATAGAGCTCTTTCTAAGAAGATAGTTTTCCGTAGCGAGACATAGTTCGCCTTTATTAAAGCGCTTTCTTTTTAGCGGAATACTTTTGGAACAAATGCAGAATTGTCGAAACCCCAATGACGAGGAGCACTGTTCCGGCAATCAAGTCCCATGTCGGAAAGCGTTTCTGTAGAACGTGACCGAATAGCATCGCAAATAATGTTTCAAGCACCATCATTTGACCTGCCAGAGAGGTTGGAACTCGCTTACACATGTAGTTCCAAAGAGTCATTGCGCCCCAAGAAGACACAATGCCTCCAACAAGCATTACAGCAATGAATCTCCAAGGAGTTGGTCCTAGCAAAGAATATTCAAATCCGCTCAGAATCCCGCTGAGTCCAAACAGGTATAAAACTATTGAAAAAGGAAAAAGAAGGGCGAAAATAAGCGATGTCCAGGCAAGGACATTGACTTGCGGATTCGCCTTAATCCAATCTGCATTAGCAATCGGATACCATGTCCAAATGATGGTATGCAAAAGACCTAAAGCAACACCAATCATGAACTTTAGAGGGGAACTCGACATCGGATTGGTTACGAACTCTGAGTAGTTACAAAGAACGAATCCAAAAAAGATTAATAGAGTTGGAGCAATCAGTGGTTTAAGTGGGACACTCCAACGTCCTAGCTTTCGATCACGTTCATTCGAGTACAGAGTGAGAATGACGGGAATAATGCCGGTGCTCAGACCAGCAATGGAAGCTCCAGAAAAATCGCTACAATACAATTGCGCCATAAAATTTAGCAGACATCCAATAAGCGCAAGGCGCAATGCAACCATCCAATCGGAACGCTTTAGTTTTCGTATTTCGTCTCTGAAATAGAAAACGAGAAGAATTGAAAACAAGCCCGTTACACAACAACGTCCAATTCCTGTCTGAAAAGAGGAATACTCTGGTAATAAAAGAGGGAAGATATAAAGAATTCCCCAGAAAGCGGCAGAAACAACGCCCGCAAGAATTGCAAAAAACATGGAAGTGAATCCCTGATAGTTTGAGTACCGTCACAAATGACATTCGGACGATATAGAGGAGGGATTGTTTTATGAACTGGTAAGACAGAAAATCATCCGAAAAGTGTTTTCATGTCAAGCCAGGTTTTGTGGCAAATTTACGAAAGCGAGCGCCTAGCACTAGTTGTCAGACACGTCAAATAGTTTGACTGAGTCGACTAATAGCGGATTCTTGACTTGCGGAAGAATCTTTGTTTTTAATGTTTCAACGACAAGCCCAGCGATTTTTTTGCTAACTGTTCATACGCAGGATTCTTGTAGAGAACATAGGCCGTTCTTATTCCCTGTTGTTCTGAGGCATATAGGAAAGAGATGGAGTGTACGAAATCTTTGGCTGGAAGAATATTGAGAACTGGCATTAGCGCCCATGCCAGTCCCTTTTCAATCATTTTTAATGTTGTCCAGGTCCCGAGCATTAAAGTGTTTTGAATTCCCCACTGTCGTAAGACACGAGATGTATGCACAACATCATAGGATGTGTCATTGAATTGAAGACAGGGCAAAGTTTTGGAAAGTCTGATGAGATCTAGCTTAGATCGAATGATGCCGTCGTAGCACTTTGGCAGAACAGCTAGATAACGTTCTTTGTACAAAGGGAGCGCCATGATAGATTTATATGCCGACATCGGGTCACTGGCCAAAGAAATGTCGACTTTTCCTTCTAGCAACATCTGACACACTTTTGGTGTGTTCCCATTGTAAGCAGCAATTGAAGAAGTTCCCTGATATAAGGCCTCAACTACGTATGGGATGGTCGTTTGTGTTAATGATGTTGATGAGGCAAGTCGTAAACAGTTATTGGCGTCTTGTGTCTGAATTTTGACTTCAGAATAAATCTCGTCTAATTCGTCAAGCAAACTCTCGGCTTGCTTGCATAGCATGCGTCCTATTGGTGAGAGCTGTACCGGGTGGTTTTTACTTGTAAAAATGGAGTGCCCAATATTTTCCTCTAAGCGGCACATACTCCGTGAGATTGCCGATTGAGTTAAGTTAAGTTTGTCACTAGCCCCTGAAAAACTTTTTGATGTTGCAATGGCTAGAAGGATTCGCAGGTTACTTGCGCTCAGACAACTAGTGTCAAATGTATTCCTTTTAGATTGATTAACCATTTTGCTGTTCCTTTAAGGAATCACAAGGCCAGACCATTTTTTCAAAAGAGGTATTCCTCAGACTTTGTAGTCTCTTTTTGAGAATGTCCTGAAGAATTTGAGTGGATATCTCCTTAGCCAAAGGCTCGAAGTCAGGATTTATGTAGCAAATATAGGCAGTTCGAGTCCCTTGATGGGGTAACAAATCCCTAAATACGCACCCTTGGTGAATTCTTGAGCCGGTTATCACATTGAACGGTGTCTCCAATCCCCATGCCTTGCCGAGGCTAATGAGATGAAGGTTTGCCCAAATACTGTTAAGACGTAAGACATTACTAATTGAAAGGTTTCGAAGGATGCGAGAGGTTTGAAGCAAATCATATGACTCAGAACTTGCTTGTACGCAGGGGATTTTTCTTGCATAGTTTTGCAAGTCGAGCCTTGTCTGAATCCTCGGGGCAACAGTGTTAGAAAGAAGAACGAGATACTTTTCTGTAAACAAGGCACGAGACTTAACGGAAGGATTCGATTTTATTGGGTCTGTTGCAATAGCAATGTCAATTGTTCCGTCCTGTAAGAGTTCGGAGATTACAGGTGTGTTATTCGAATATTCCGTTACAGAAAGACCCCGAGAATATAAGTTGCAGACAATTTCTGGTAACACAGTGCGGGCTAACGATGTTGATGCCCCAATTCTCAAGTCATAGACGCTGATATCGTGGAAATTGCGAATACTCTGATTGAGTTTTGCGTACTGAGAGAGAACAGATTCTGCCTTGGAGTAGATGTGTTGACCCAGGAGAGTTAATTGAATCGGAGAGGAACGACGAAGAAAAAGATTTGCACCAATCTGTTCCTCAAGTCGACTGATGCTTCTGGAAATTGCGGATTGACTTAATTCAAGTCTCTCTGCTGCCAAAGAGAGATTTTTTGTTTCTGCAACAGCCTGCAGAATTCGTAGATTATTGAGGTTGAAGATATTTTTTTGCATACGTTCGCCTCAATGGCTTCGATGGCTTTTCCTAGGAATGTAAATCCTTTCGAACTTGTCATGTACAAAATGTTGTCAACAAAAAAACTTTTCGTCAACACGGACAACAGCATTTTGAATTTATTGGACTTATTGATAAGAAACACTGACAAGGAATCATTTGTTCTTTGACAAAAAATCAAACCTGTCAACTCGGTTGACTGTACTCATTAGTTTCCTTTTCGCAAGAGCGATATTCGCTCTGCTCTTATCCACCTACTTAAATGCCGAAAAGGAGAAATCATGGCAAGAGGCAAAATCAAAAAGCCGCTCTGTGAGAGTTACATTAAGTATGTTGTTACGCCCAATGTTGAAGGGGATTTGGATCATTCCTACCAGACATATCTCGATCTCAATAAGTCTCATGTAGTGATGATTGCCAACAAAGGGATTATTGCGAAAAGTGTCGCCGCAAGAATCCTGGAAGTAACCCAAGAAATGGCGGCTATGGGAGACAAGCCGAATTTTTACGTTGATCCTCGACTTGAAGGAACCTATTTCAACCTTGAGAAGTATTTGATTGATAAAACAGGTATTGAAATCGGTGGACAGCAGCACACGGCACGTTCGAGAAACGACCTGATTGCTACAGTGTCTCGTATCGATGTGCGGAAGGCATATCTCGATCTTTGTGAAAAAGTGAATCTCATGCGCCGTACGCTGATTGAGTTGGCTGACCGGAATAAAGAGACAGTTATGGCCGGCTATACGCATCTTCAACCCTCGGAGCCGATAACTTTTGCGCACTATTGCTCTGGAATTCTTTGCGGTCTTGACCGCGACTCGCGTCGACTCGCTGCCGTTTTTGAGTCTATCAATATCTGCCCGATGGGAAGCGGATCGATGGGTTCAACCACGTGGGACATTGACCGGCAGTACATGAGCGACATTCATGGATTTGATGCGCCCATTGAAAACTCAATCGACGGAGTCGCTTCGCGTGACTATGCCCTGGAACTCCTTTCTGCTATTGCAATCATGAGCAATACACTTTCTCGATTGTGCGCTGATTTATACGTCTGGGCCACTCCCGAATTCGGGTATATCGAAGTTGATGATTCAGTAGCAATTTGCTCTTCGATCATGCCGCAAAAAAAGAATCCGATTACTTTGGAATACGTGAAAGGAAAGGCCGGTAATTTAAGTGGCATGCTCACGGGAGCACTTTCGACATTGCGCAATACTCCTTACACGAATACATGCGACGTTGTTGGCGAAACCGGACGATACGTTTTCACTGCCATTAAGGAAATGTGTGGATGTTGCGAGATGATGACAGATACTCTCAAGAGCCTCGTAACACGAAAGGATCGAATGGTAACCAATGCGCTTGGAAACTTCTGCACGGTTACAGAACTGGCAAATGCTTTGGTTCGGCACGACAAGATTAGTTTCCGCGCAGCTCACGAAATAGTTGCCGAACTGGTCGACATCATGATTAAGACCGGCAAGAAGGCCAACGAAATTCATGCGGAAGATGTGAATGTCGCATTTGAAAAACTCTTCCAAAAGAAAACTTCAATGACCGACGAACAAATTCTTGTGGCTCTTGACCCTGTTCGGAGTGCTATGAGCAAAAAGATTCTCGGCGGAACGGCTCCTGAGGAGGTTTCTCGACAGTTGGTCGTACATTCCAAACGACTTGACGAGGACATGGCTCTGCTCGAAAAGCGGAAGGCAAAGATTGCGGCCGCTAAGGCTCGTCTTGAGCAAGATGTCAACAATTTAATCGCCTCTCAGAAATAACTGAGTCAAGCTCTGGAGCACTACACATCGTAGTGCCTCCAGGATTTGTATACAAAGAATTCTCAAAAAAGGTTTTCAAATGGATGCAATGTTTTGGATGCAACTGATTGTCGTTGTAATCGCAATCGGTATTGGAGCGAAATGGGGAGGCCTGGGGCTTGGAGCTGCAGGTGGTTTGGGGCTCTTCGTATTGGTCTTTTTCTTCGGACTGAAACCGGGGAATCCCCCTGTGTCAGTTCTTCTCATTATGGTTGCCGTTGTTTCTTGCGCTTCGATTCTGCAAGGGTCTGGTGGCTTGGATTACCTTGTCGGAATAGCAGAACGCATTTTGCGGCGAAATCCCCAACATATTACCTTTATGGGGCCGTTGGTTTGTTTCTTCTTCACTTTGTTGTGCGGAACAGGATATGTAGCATTTGCTGTGTATCCCGTCATTGCGGAAGTTGCAGCAGCGGCTCGTGTACGTCCTGAGCGTCCGCTTTCGATGTCGGTAATCGGAGCCCAGGCAGCGATTACGGGTTCCCCGATGTCGGCAGCCACAGCTGCCATGATTGGGCTGTTTGCCGCCCAGGGTGTTCTACCGTTTCATATTTTTGCCGTTTGCATTCCGGCAACTTTCCTTGGTGTTCTTGTTGGTTGTGCGTTTGTTTACAAGCGCGGAACCGAATTGGAGAAGGATCCGGAATTCTTGCGTAAAGTCAAGAGCGGCGAATTCGTAGATACTGCAGTGGCCCAAGGGAAGGAGGTGACGTATTCGCCCGCTGCAAAGCGCGGTGTGGTCATTTTCTTGTTTGGTACCTTGCTCGTTGTGTTCTTGGGATCTTTCCCTGGACTCCTGCCAAAGTTTACGGACGGGGCCGGTAAAGTTACAAGATTAGGTATTCCCCATATGGTTCAGATGGTTATGCTCGCCGTTGGCTGCTTAATCATGGTGATAAGTAAGGTTCCGGCAAAGAAGCTTGCTGATGGCTCGGTGTTCCGCGCTGGCTTGATTGGCATGGCTGCTGTTTTCGGCATTTCTTGGCTTACAGGGACCTTCTTTAACACATACAAGCCCGTGTTTGTTGCTGAATTCGGGGCACTAATTCAAGAACTTCCAATTCTCTTTGCCCTGGCAATGTTCTTCCTTTCTAGTGTTTTGTTCTCTCAAGGTGCTACCACAACGGCTCTAATGCCGTTAGCCATTGGTTTGGGTTTGTTGCCTGCCGATTGCGTCTGGATGTTCCTTGCGTGTAATGGATACTTCCTTATTCCTGCCGGAGGAGCGGTTATTGCCTGTATCGCATTCGACAGAACGGGAACAATGAAAATCGGTAAGTATGTATTAAACCATAGTTATCAGTTACCCGGACTTATAACAACCGGATCCACTCTTTTGTTTGGGTGGCTCTTGAGTAAGGTTGTTTTTTAACTAACGTGAATTGAGCCTCTGCCATAGGCAAGAGGCTCAACTTCCTGTCGCATAGAATTGTTTGGGCATTGCTTTTGGGTAGGTGTTTTCTTAAGAAATATGCTTTATGCGATTTAACATCAATACATGGGGCATGGGGTGAGAAGATGCAAACACTGGGTTATTTTCCGCAGAAACGCATGCGACGCATGCGTCGCGATGATTTTTCCAGACGCCTGATGCGTGAAAACGTTATTACCGTGAATGATTTGATTCTGCCGGTATTTGTCAAGGAAGGAAAAGGGGATAGGGAGCCAGTTCCCACGATGCCCGGGGTCGTTCGATATACCATTGATGAACTGTTAAAGCTGTGTTCTGAATGTGTCGAACTCGGCATTCCGATGATTGCACTTTTCCCTGTAGTCGAAATGGATTTGAAAACGCCGGATGGTCGAGAATCTGCTAATCCCAACGGGCTTATCCCAAGAACTGTACGAAAGATAAAAGAATCATTCCCGCAGCTAGGCATTATGTGTGACGTTGCTCTGGATCCCTATACAACGCACGGACAAGACGGTCTGATTGATAAGGATGGATACATTCTGAATGACGAAACAGTAGCGGTTTTAGTACAGCAAGCTCTTACTCAGGCTGAGGCAGGTGTTGATGTCGTGGCTCCAAGTGACATGATGGACGGCCGCATTGGGGCAATTCGTCGCGCTTTAGATTCTAAAGGACTTATCAACACGCGAATCATGGCTTATTCCGCTAAGTATAGTTCGGCATTTTATGGGCCGTTCCGCGACGCCGTTGGGTCAAGTTCTAACCTCGGAAAGTCGAATAAAAACACGTATCAGCAGGATCCTGCCAACGGAAATGAGGCTCTTTGGGAAGTCGGATTGGATTTGGCAGAAGGTGCCGACATGGTCATGGTCAAGCCGGGGCTTCCCTATTTAGATGTTCTGAGACGAGTTAAAGATGAGTTCAAGGCACCGACATTCTCGTACCATGTTTCAGGCGAGTACGCAATGATTAAGTGTGCTGCTGCTAATGGGTGTATCGACGAGAAAAGAATCACAATGGAGTCAATGATTGCATTTAAGCGAGCAGGTGCGGATGGAATTCTTACATATTGTGCGCTTGATGCTGCCCGTTGGATTCGCGAAGGTTATCACTATTAATAATTAAATCATCTCCAGGAGATAAACATGTCAAGCAAAATGTGGGGAGGGCGCTTTGACCTTCCGGCCGATAAATTCGCGGAAGAATTCGGAGCGGTTATTCATATCGAGACACGCATGTGCCAGGACGATATTCAGGGCAGTATTGCGCATGCCAAGATGCTTGCACATCAAGGCATTATCAGCCAAGAGGACGGGGAAAAGATTGTTCAGGGCCTCGGAGTTGTTCTGGAAGAAATCAAGTCCGGCCAATTCACCTTCAAGGCAGAAGACGAAGACATTCACATGGCCATCGAAAAGCGTCTGACGGAACTCATCGGACCGGCAGGAGGTCGCCTGCATACGGGGCGTTCGCGGAATGACCAATGCCAGGTTGACGGAGTTTTGTATTTCCGTCGTGCTTTGCGAGAAAGCCAGGAATGGATTCGCGGATTGCAGAAAGTTTTGGTAGCGAAGGCCGAGGAATACATGGGAGTTGTCATGCCCGGGTATACCCATTTGCAAACGGCTCAGCCGATTCTTGTTTCCCACTGGTTTATGGCGTATTTCCAAATGCTCGAGCGTGACTGGGAGCGATTTGAATCGCTGTATGAACATACGTCGCTTTGTCCGTTAGGCGCTGCCGCTTTGGCCGGAACCGGTCATCCGATTGATCGCTTCATGACCGCAAGCTTGCTCGGTTTTGACGGTCCGACAGAAAACAGTCTTGACACGGTTGCAAACCGAGACTATGTCATCGAGTATGCAGCGGTTGCAGCCATTTGCTACATGCATCTGACGCGTTTGGCCGGCGAGATTGTTCTTTTCAGCAGTCAAGACTTCAAGTTTATTGAATTGTCCGATGACTACTGCACAGGTTCTTCCATCATGCCACAAAAGAAGAACCCGGATATGGCAGAGCTCATTCGAGGCAAGGGCGGTCGAATGTTCGGTAATTTAAATGCGCTCTTGACCATGATGAAGGGCCTTCCGCTTGCCTACGACAAGGATATGCAAGAAGACAAAGAATTGTCTTTCGACTCGATTGATACACTCAATGCTTCTCTCAAGATCATGGCCCCCATGGTTTCGAAGATGAAGGTCATTGCCGAGAACACACTTCGAGGTGCACAACGCGGTTATGCCAATGCTACGGATTTGGCTGACTACCTCGTTAAAAAGAATGTTCCTTTCCGCGATGCTCATCGCGTCACCGGCATTCTCGTTAACTATGCCATCCACCACAAGAAGGCGCTGGAGGAATTATCTATCGAAGAATTCCAGGCAGTTGACCCCCGTATTGAGAAAGATATCTACGAAAACATCTCAATTGAACGCTGTGTGCAAGTGCGTAACTCCTACGGCGGAACCTCGCCGCAAGCGGTTCGCGTACAAATCGACAACGCAAAAAAGGTACTGGGCTAAGAGCAGATGCGTCGGCGGCTCGTGCCTCGGCGCACAGAGTGTTTAATCACACTTGGTGGTTTCTGGGTTTCTAAGTCGTTTGTTTTGAAAAAAGAAAGTCTTCCCCCTTCAGGCTTTCTGTAAAAGACCCCATAGTGACTGGTTCACTATGGGGTCAATTACGGTGTGTCGATGGAAGAACAATTTAGCGGATAATGCTCTTGCTTGCCGAAGGTAGAGCTAAACAGCACCCTGACGGAGATTATTTGTTTTACGGGACATGAGCTCGAAACGCAGGCCGATTGGATAAGTGCGACATCGGTAGTACATGACTCCGTACGTAGTCTTCTGACATTTTTTTGCCTCTGCTAACGGGACCGGTGGATGAATTACACGTTCACGCCTTCCCAATTATCGGAACGCTTAGTGCCGTATTGAGTATCGGTATCGGCATTGCAATTGTGTTTACGCTTTAAGGAGTGTTTTCACAAATCAACTGGATTGTCTCTCAGCATTAGTATGACCTTCTCCGAAGCGTAAATGCCACCGATTCCGATTTCGTCTTGGCGGCTATTCGTTCCCGCGAGAGCCGCCTTTCCTCCCATGAATTGTCAAAAAAACTTCCCGCTCTCATGAAGGAAGGAAAAGTGGAAAATGCAACCCTATTCGAGCGAATTTAAAGAGGCGGTTCTTGAGTGTGTCTTGTCCGGAAAAACAGTTTTATTTCCGAAGAGTTTGCCTAAAGACATTCTTTCTGCCCTTGTTCGCGAATCATTTTATAAAGTGTGAGATACAATTTTCACATGAACAAGGACGGCTGAGACGCACTCGGACGGTGTTCAATCCGATATCGCTTTCTTCAAGTGAGTCTCGACCTCGGTACTTATCTAAGGAGGCGTTCTATGATTTGCCAGTGCTATCACGATCAACTCATTTCCATTCGTCGTAAGTTGCATCAGAACCCCGAAGAGGGTTGGTCTGAATTTACAACGACGGCGTTTCTCGTTCAAACACTTCGCGGATACGGCTACAAGGTTCTGCTCGGACGCTCGATTATCAACCCCGATGCGTGCTTAGGGCGCAGTCCGCAGGTTGTTCAAGCCGGGCTTGAGCGCGCTCGCAAGAACGGCGTGAGCGAAGATTTGTTAAAGGAGATGCAGGAACTAACTGGGTGCGTTGCCGTTTTGGATACAGGACGCCCCGGTCCGACGTTTGCTTGCCGCTTTGATATCGACTGCGTGCCGGTTCAGGAAAGTTCCGACCCCAATCACCTCCCGAACAAAGAAGGTTTTGCCTCGCGCAATCAGGGCTTTATGCATGCCTGCGGTCACGATGCGCATATGTCTATGGGCCTGGCCGTTGCCCACTGGATTATGGACAACAAAGAGAAACTTTCCGGCAAGATTAAGATTGTTTTCCAGCCGGCTGAAGAAGGTGTTCGCGGAGCAGCCGGCGTGGCGGCAAGCGGCATTCTCGATGATGTCGATTACTTCTTGTCTTCGCACGTGGCAATGCTTGCAAAGTCCGGAGAGCTCGCCACAAACCTATATGGGTTCCTTTGCACAACCAAGTACGATGTGACGTTCCACGGACGCGCTTCGCACGCAGGTCTTTGCCCGCAGGAAGGGCGTAATGCCTTGGCTGCAGCGGCAAACGCCACAGTGCAGATGCTCGGTATTTCGCGCCACGGCGGCGGTATGACTCGTGTGAACATCGGGCAACTCATGGCAGGCGAGGGACGCAATGTCATTCCTTCGAAAGCTGTCATGAAGCTTGAGGTTCGCGGCGAAACGATGGAAATCAACAACTACATGTGCGAGCAGGTCAATAACATCTGCGAAGGCATTTCCAAGAGCTTCGGTGTCACGTACGACATCGCTAAGATGGGCGAAGCGGTGGATTTGCATAGTGACCGGGAACTCACTGACCTACTTAATATGAGCGGCAAGGAAGTGGGTCTTAAGGTTCTGGATAAACCGCTTAACTTCGGTGGCTCGGAAGATGCAACGATTCTGGCGCGTCGCGTGCAATCGCACGGCGGCAAAGCAGCCTTCTTCGTTTGGGGGTCCGATCGCCCGAGCGGACACCACAGTGCCCTCTTTGATATCAATGAAAAGGACATGGATAAGGGCTTTGAACTCTGGACGCATGTCCTGCCGAAGATTCTGAAGTAGTCAAGATTTTTCGACTGTTTTGTCCCTCGGCGGCTCACGCTGCCGGGGGATTTTTTATGCCTTAGAGGCCGGGGAGTTTTGCCTTCTTTCTCGGCGGAATTTTCCGCGTAGAGTCAACTAAAAAACTCAAATAAATCAATGAGATACAAACCGTGTACAAACCGGATTTTCGGAGTATAGTACCCCTTGAAAGGTTCCCTCCCGAAGGGAAAACTAGGTTCATCCGGTGTTTCGCCGGAATTGCAAGTGTGTTACTGAGATCACTCGGCTCGAGTCCGCCTTCGGACGGAAGGATGCAGGCGCTCACGAAATCTAGCGTTAGAAAACTTTATGACAGCAGCTGCGCTCGCTTTTTATAAAGTTTTCTTTTCCGCTCACCTTTCGCTCTCGCATGTATCCTTGCTCCGGATTCAGACTCGACCCGTGTTCTGAGAAAGTCAGGGAAAAGTATTTTTTCTAACGGGAGGGGAACTTTTTTATGTCGCTAACCACGTCGTTTAAAGAGTCGGAGGTTCCTGCGTGGATTAAGGAGCGTCTTCGGACTTGGCACACGCAGCTCTTTACGGATCTTGATCACGTGGACTTTTACAGTCCCTCATGCCGACAAGACATTCTCAAGCGGTTCGATCATTCTTTCCCGGCATTTGCTTCCTATTGTGTTCGTCGTTATCGGAAGTTACCGGCACTAGCTGCCCTCGCGCGTGTCGTGGGATGCGTGGAGGAAACGCCCCTTGATTTTGCACTTTTTTATCTTGCGTTCAAACGGCTCTATCCGGAGTTTGAGTCGTACTATGAGAGCCGGTTTCAGGATCTTCTCCCGAATCTGACAAGCGATCCGGTGGCCTCGTTTCTTTTGGGGTTAACCGAGACGATTCCGGCGGAGTTTGCCAAGGGGTTCCCGGCGCCGGTTTCTCTTCGCATTGCGCTTGCCAATGCCGTTCGGTTGCCCGAAAGCGAATGGCACACTCCGGGACGCCCTGTTTGGCCGCTGGTTGTTGCTTTGCGTGACTATACGGGGTCTTGTCCGCATCTTAAGCCGGCCATCAAGGAAATCCGGCATGCCTTGCAAGTGTTTCATTCTCGCACGTATTGGCCGAAAAGGACCCTGATAGAAAGTGTGCTTTATTTTTCCTCGACAACTCTTGCACGCGCTGTCGTAAAGCCTTCTCTGCGTCGTTCTCTTTTTGAGAATTACTATTATGCTGCCCCGAGCGTCTTGACACTTCTTGATAGGCCGGACACCTGGAAAACTATTGAGCAGTATTTAGGGGCTTTTCGCTTTGACAAACTCAATACCCTGCTTGAGCAACGATTTAAATACCTTTTTTTCAGTCACACGGACGACGAGGATGTTGAGATTCGTCCCCTTTTCACGGTCCCAAAGTTTCATGCAACGAATCGGCCTTATCCGAGCCCCTTTGTCTTTTTGACGCCGAAGAATTATCAATGTCTGCAAAAACTAGCTAAAGGGGCAGTTCCTTCTTGGACGATGGGTAAAAAAAGGGAGGTGCTTCGTGCATTTAAAGAGAATCCCACACTTTTTCATGCGTTAAACACGGCACTATTTTCCTCGCTCGTCGAGTGTTTCGGTCAAGAGTTCGTTCGCCTTTGCATTGCTTCCAAAGCGTGGAAGCCCCTTATCTGCGCAGAAAGCTTGCTCTGGAAGAGCTTGACTTGGAAGGAGGTCATCCCTTACGGCATCACGCCTCAGATCTTTTCTCAGCACTTCTTCGGAGCGATAGTGCAAAGCGATGACGTGTCTTTCGTGACCTTAGCTGCGGTAACGAATGTGCCGTGCCTGAAAGCCTTTGTACGAGACATTGATACGGCGCGGTTGTCGGCGCTCTATCAAACCTTCTCGGACTATACCTCTCCGGCTTTTCGGTGCCTATGGCATCTGGCGCTTAAAGGCCACAGGCCTTGGAAAGACGTTTCGTGGCAGGCGCTGGTACGCGCCGGAGCCCCGGAGTGGGTTTTAAAGAAGTCGGGCGTTGCAAAACTCAAAAAAGAACAGCCGTCGGAGGCGCTTTTGCTGATTGCCCAAGAAAAAGACGCGGTGACGCATCGCGCTGCCGTAAGGTTCCTGCAATGCGTCGTCGCTCATGAGGCACTGCGACGGGTGTGGCTTTCCGACTTTTATGCAACACCTGTTTGGGAAGGGCTTTCGCAACGAATCAGGCAGCGCGTCTTGGGGCCGGTCCTTGCCTCTGATTTATCGCAATCGACAACGTATCGCGGACCGGAAACGGAGCGCACTGCCTATTTAAAGCGCCGCATTGAGGCGATAGGGTGTTCCGCGCCCGAAAAGACGGCGCTGGCTGTTTCCTATGCACGTACCGGGAAACTCACAGACCCGGCGTTTTTCTCGGGATTACGTGACGCCGTTAGGGCCGATATTCTCGAAAAGCTCGGTCCAGATTACGTGTCTTTATTTGTAAGCGGTGCCGGAGAAAAAGTTTCCGAAGTGATCGAGCAATTTCGCGTTAATGCCCTGGACCGGCAAGCGTATATTCGGTACCGGACCGAAGCCAGGGAGCGAGGAAAAAAGCTCTGACTAAGTCGGGAAAAACAGCCGAGGAGGCGGCTTTATGGTCCCTCATTAACGGCGCGTTCGGGGACATGCCATATAGCGACGTCCTTAAGGTCGTGCGCACGCTTGACCCGAAGTGTCAGGTACGTCTTTTAGAAAGTGTTCTGACGGAAAACCCCGAGATTCTTTCCGAGAACTATCGCGACACTCTGCAGCTTGAAATCGTGCGCCTTACAGAGACGGGCGAGACTTTCTTTGCCGAATCGGCTCAAAGGATGCAGGAGGGGAAGGCGCTTGTTGCTCCTCCTGTATACGCCACTCGGTTTGACGTGGGTGTCGGCATTTTAATTGACCGGCATCACTTACGCGAGCTGTGTGCACTTGCTAAAGATGTCGGTGAATCGCTTTTTGCCGAAGGCTATGTGTTAGCCAAACCTTGCTTGGAAGAGATGCCGGGAAACGATGCTGCCTGGCTTGAAATTCTTCGGTGCCTCGGGTGGGACGTAACGTCGGCATTGCGTCACGTGATTTCCTGTACGAATTGGAAAGCTCAGCACGGGCACAGGTACGATGATTGCTATACGACCTGGGAACTTGCGAAAAAGCACGGCGGCACACGCACCATCAGTACGCCCGTTAAATCCCTTAAATGTATTCAACGGCGCATCTATGAAACCATCCTGGCCCCTTGCCCGACTCATGAAGCCGCGTTCGGATTTGTCCCGAGGCGCTCGATTGCGGACAATGCACGGTCGCACGTCGGGCAGTCGTTTGTCGTCAATGTCGACGTGCACAATTGTTTTCCGAGCGTTAAATACCCCGTTGTTGCTGCAACGCTCAAGCGTGAGTTAAAAGGGAAACTTTCGAGGAAGGCCGTCGGTCTTATTAGTGAGATTTGTACGTCGGGCGGGGGACTTCCGATTGGGTCTGCCGCGTCCCCTGTGATTCTCAACCTCGTGTTAAAGCGTAGCGATGAAATCCTTTCTGCGGCAGCGCATCGTCTCGGATGCTCCTATTCTCGCTATGCCGATGATTTGACGTTTTCGGGCGAACACAATGCCGTCAAGATGATTGGGATTGCCCAAAGTACTCTGGCGCGCATCGGGCTTACCCTCGATGAGAAAAAGACCAACATCTTTCGCCGCGGTCGGCGGCAAAGTTGTACGGGGCTCGTGGTCAACGAAAAGGTTAACGTCAATCGCGTGTATTTAAGAAAACTCAGGGCGGCTGTACACGCGCTCTCTTTGGGAAAAGATCCGACTTGGGACGGCAGACCCGATTCTGTCGCTGCCGTCCTCGGGCGCATTCACTTTGTCAATGCCGTGCGTCCGGAAAAGGCTCGGGAATTGATAGAGCTCTTACATCGGGCCGGCGTCTGTCTGTGAAAAAGAGTCGAATCGAGACGATGAAAAAACGCATCCTTTGCATTGAAAACAGGGAGTTGAAATCGTGAGAATGCCGCGTGCGGAAATACCGCTGCCGGAGCTTTTGATGTTTGCCGTTGCTATCCGTGAGAGTGAGCCTGATTTATATGAGGCCGTCGTTCGTGACATTCAGTCCTTTCGACGGGAAAGGGACGGCAAGGAAGTTAAAGACTTTGAAAGCCTGAAAGCGCTTCAAAGGGCAAAGCCCTTCGGGTTTGACATCGAGCCCGTCATTCAAGAGACGGCGTTACTCTGCCGACAGAACAAGATAGATGTCTATATCCGAGATGCCTTAGCGCCGGATTTACCGAGTTCCGTGCTTGAAATCCCGTCGCGCGATACCTTGGAAGTCAGGTTCAGACGTTTTAATCACGGAGGGGTCTTTCTTCCGTCTCATCTTGTGTTGGACGCGGACGACGGCAAGGCTGCCGCAGAGTACGATACGTCGGCCTATGCTCGGTTTCATATCGGAAAGAACTTTTTGCTCCGCATCACGGGACTTCCTTCTTTTTCCGTTCGCGCGTTCTTTGAAAGATATTGTTTCGTGACCGGGTTTGTCTTTGAGGCGACGCCGCAAGACTATCGGCGAGAAGAACTGAAGATGCCGATTGATGCTCAACAAGGCCTGAACGGAGATCTCGAGTTTTTGTTCCCGCCCGAGCAGATTTTTGCCCTGACGGCTCTGGAAAACCCCGACTCGGTCTTCGTGCTTTTGACGGACACGCGAGTCGGTAAAACGGTGATTACATCAGGCTCTCGGAGAGAGGCCTTTGCCTTTGTAATGCCTTTTCCGCCGCTCGGCGGGGAAAGTCAGGTCCCCGTGCGCCGAGTTGTACCGACTCGTCTTTTAGAAAACAATGCGGAACTTAAATATATGCGTGTTCCGGTTTCAGACGACGTTCTCGATGCGTACTTGACGCAGTATCGCTACGCGGCGGCGTTGCCTGTGGAAGCGCTTTTAAAAAGCTCGGCATTTCTTAAACGATAACAAATTGCTCGCCCCAGTCCGGTAGGTTTGAGGCGTGATTTCTTGTCAGAAGCCAAAGAACCGGAACGGAACATATTTTCGGAAAAATCCCGTATCCGTCGGTGGCATGAATAAGAATCGAGGGAGATCCGCTTTCGTTTTCGTCAATCCACTTAAAAATCGGTCGAAAGTCCGTGCCGCCGCGTCCGTAGACATCAACTAGGGTCGGGTCCTCGAAGTCTTCGAACGCCTCGTATTCCTTGACAGATTGAATGTTGTCATCGCATTGCACGACGACAAGAGGGGTCGGAAAGGTTTCCCGAAACGCGCGAATTTCCGTATAGATTTGAGAAAGTTCGCCGTCAGTCATCGATCCCGAGGTATCAACGGCAAAAACGAGGCGAGACGGCACCGGTGTTCCGACACTCGGGAGCAAAAGACCCTGCCAGAGGGCTTTTTTCGAAGGAGGAAAGAGGCTCCAGTCCGATTTAAGACGGTCGGTGAGCCAGTGTTGCAAAAGCGCACGCCAGTCGACCACAGACGTGTCGGACATGACGATTTTTTCGAGAAGAGCGCTCGGGAAAATCCCGGCTTTGCGAGCGTTTTCGAGGAAACTTTTTTTGAGTGACTTAAGAAGAATGCGCCGGCTTTCTTCATCCACCGGACCCATATTGTCGCGAGGAGAGAGCCCGGAGGCAAGAGCACTACTATCGGCGATGACATCGTCTCGGAGTACTTTAGGTAGTTGCCCGAGATTTTCGGACGCGGCAATTGGCATTACAAGGTGCGGCAAAGAGCTTTTCGGCTCTTTTTTAAGGATGTCATAAATTTCTTCGGCAGCGAGACGAGAGAACTCGTCTTTATACAAAGTCCCTTCAGGGAGGTGAAATCCCATCGCAACGAGCATGCCGTTGATGGCATAGTCACACGCCGCATTCCAAAGAAAGTGGTCTCGCCCGTTTCGGCGGGCTCGACTTTCGGTTAAGACGTGAAGTAACTCGTGGCATAAGGCACCGCGGATTTCACTATCGCTTAAAGAGGCGGCAAACTCTCGGTTGTAGTAAATACGAAAGCCGTCGGTTGCAAAGGTCGAAATAAAGGACGGAGCTTCTGAAATCGGAAGTTGCATGAGGGCGCCGGCAATGTACGGTGCTGTCAGACACAGGGAAATACGTGCTTTCATGAGGCGTTCGTCAACGGATGATTTACTCATCACACTCTCCTAGAGAAAACATTCTTTGTGAGTCCGGACGAAGTCTAAAAATGCCGGGTTTCTCGCAAAGAGCGGGGCACATTTGATGATGTCTTTGGCTACGACAACGGCAAAGTCAGCCGGAAGTCGGTTGATTAGGACGGCTGCGGCCTTTTGCACGCTCTCATCGGCCGCGCGCGATGTCAGATATGAGACAAGCACCCACAGGCGATCGGGTTCTTTGGGCACCGGGGCCTTATCCGGTCTTGTAAGAAGCGACTGAAGTTCTCGGAGAATGACCGAGTTTTTGATAAAGGTGAGAAACTCCGTGCTCACGCCTTCTCCGAGGATGCCCGGGAGGATGTCCGAGGCGGCTTGCGGGCTTTGAAATTGTCCGAGAACATCGCTTGCCATTTCCCAAGAGCGCGGTGTGGCAAAGGCCGGATTCACACCATCGGGCGTCCGGGAGAGGTTTTCCGGTCGCGCTCGCAGGAAGGCCGTCACACACGGGTCAATCCCGTGGCCGATGGCCCAGTCGTGCCAATCGTCGCCATCGACATCGAGCGTCAAGTGAATGAAGCGATTGGCAAGCGCGCTCGAAAGGCGAAACGTCACGGCTTTGTCCTCGCGCCGGTTGCCGGCGGCGATGATCTTCCACCCATCCGGCAGGACGTATTCGCCGACACGGCGATCGAGAATGAGTTGGTAAAGCGCTGCCTGTACAAGCGGAGGTGCGGCATTGATTTCGTCTAGGAACAGGATGCCGGGTTTGTCCGAGGCTTTCGGAAGAAACGCAGGCGGGCACCACACGGATGTTTCATTTCGAATCATCGGAATGCCGCGTAGATCCGTCGGATCTAAAAGCGAAGCGCGTAGGTCTACGACCGGCAGGTTCTTTGCCTCGGCAATTTGACGGACAATGCTGGATTTTCCGATTCCGGGAGCCCCCCAAATGAACACGGCCCAGGGCTGGGACATCAGACCGTTTAAAACGGAGATAAGACGTGAGGCTTTCATAGGGACACCTCACGCGCTTTGGTCTGATAGGAGGCATGATGGGAAAGAGGGCGAGTCTTTCCGAGTAGGAAGGTGGCTTTTGGCATGGAATGAATCCTTTTCGTTCAACAAAAAACCTCGAGCGTTGCGACTCGAGGCTGAACGAAGATGCCATAAGCCGACGCTTTAGCAGGATTTATGAGTCGCGCTGCAAGTTGTGGATTAAATCCGCGACAGAAATAATTTTACCCTCGATTGGGTGTAAACGTATGGTTGGAAATGGGAATTTTTTCCTAAAAAGTGTATGAAAGTCGAATTATTTGGAATAAAATCCCAATAAATAGGATTTCGGAGGGGAAAATGGATTTGATTCCAAGAACCGAGTATATGGAGCAACTGACGCTCTTTCAAGACAAAGACCTTATCAAGGTCATCACCGGCGTAAGGCGCTGCGGCAAGACCACACTGATGATGCTTTTTAAGGAGGCTTTACGCCGAAGCGGCGTTGCCGATCGAGCCATCGTATCGGTCAATTTCGAAGACTTCGACGCGCAGGAGCTCACGGCCCCGAAGGCGCTTCATGACTATCTAAAGTCGCGCCTGATTCCGGGAAAAACGGTTTACTTTTTCTTAGACGAGATTCAGCATGTCCGGGACTTTCCTCGTGTCTTAGATAGCCTTTACATTCGCGACGGGGTGGACTTATATGTGACGGGCTCCAACGCCAATCTCCTTTCCTCGGAGATTGCAACACTCATTTCCGGGCGGTATGTCGAAGTTAAAATGCTACCGCTCTCGTTTCGTGAGTTCGTCGGCGCTCAAGCCAAAGAAAGGTCTCTTGCGGAGAACTATCGCTTGTACTTGGAGCAAAGCGCTTTCCCGTATGCTCTGGCTTTGGAGTCGCCGACGGCGATTCGCACCTATTTGGACGGAATCTACAGCACGATTCTTGTCAAAGATGTCATGCAACGCAGAAGGATTGCTGATTCCGGTCTTCTTGAGAGCGTGACTCGGTTTCTTTTTGACTCCATCGGAAGTCTCGTATCGACAAAAAAAATTGCCGACACTTTGACAAGTCGAGGACGTAAGATCGATGTCAAGACCGTTGAGAAGTATGTGTCAGCCCTAACGGAATCCTTTGTTCTTTATGAGGCACGTCGCTACGATATTCTGGGTAAAGAGCAACTCGCGCGTCTTGAAAAGTACTACCTCGTTGATTTGGGGCTACGGCGTGTCGTTCTCGGAAATCGCGCCATGGATGTCGGACACGTCCTTGAAAATGTTGTTTATCTGGAACTTGTTCGGCGTGGCTTTGAGGTGTACGTCGGTAAGGCGGACGATACGGAAGTCGATTTCGTGGCCAAGAACGAAGACGGCTTGCAGTACTTTCAAGTTGCCGCCACGGTGCGTGATTCAGCGGTTTTAAAACGCGAATTGCGGTCGTTACAGAAAATTCAAGATAGTTACCCGAAACTGCTTTTGACGCTTGACGAAGATCCGGAGGCGGATTTTGACGGCATTCGACGCGTAAATGTGCTCCGATGGCTAATCGGCGAGACGAGTAGGCAAGGATAAGAGTCAGCCGACAATTCTTCAGGTAGCAATCGGTCTGTGCGATAGAAATGTAAAAACAGTCAGTGTACTGACGGGAATTACAACAAATTAGGTCGGTATAGTGACCGATTTTACAAAAAATGGCCTTTGGAGACCTCGCCCGGGCTATCCACGTTAGTCGTCTCGGACGATAAAACCTTCCCGTCATTTGTCTGGCCTACGGCTTACTATTGATGGAGAGCAGTTGGACGCCCCGTGGACAAGTCCTCGTCAATCTCCAAGTGAAAAACTTTTGTCTTACGTTTGTACGTCTACTAACAGTCCTGAAAAGAATACAAAACAACGGAAGAAGATGATTGATTTTTAATAAAAAATCCAAACCGTGTCAGAAGTATTCTTGTCGTGTATAGTGATAAATGAATCGAATCACCTCATCGGATTAGGATTATGTGGGCGGAAATGCTTTATGCCTTGCCAGGGGGCACTTTTCTATAGGGGAAGAGGTAGATGAGCGACGTCTCAACAATAACAAGCCTTGGTCATGTACGTTATTGGGCGAAGTCAACTCCTACAGGTGCCCCTGGAATTGATGTTAAGACTCACTGCCTTAATGTCGGATGGGTAGCTTTTTATATTGCACGTCATTATGAGACGCTACTTCGCCAGTTCTCTGTCTCTCCGAATCAAGTAGCTTTTCTAGCGACCACTCATGATTGCGGAAAGATTTCCTACGACTTTGAGACGCAACTATCGTCTTGGGTGAGCAGTATGGGTTGGGTTGTGCGTCCCGGTTCATCGAGAAAAAAACACGGGGAATACACCACTGAAACTTTGCAGCGGTATTTCCACTCTAACCCAATGGCATCACAAACAAGTTGTGCTTACTGGGCAACAATTGTTGGATCTCACCATGGAACACTAGGCGTTATGCCGATACCGGGACAAGTCACACCGGTTGAATCCAAACATCAGCGTTCGCCAGAGCCAGATTGGGAGAGGGACAGACAGCAACTTATTAGTTATGCGAGAACCGTTTTTCCTTGCTCCGAGTTGCCCGAGATTCAATCCAATTCCCCGGCGATGTGGATTGTGGGTGGCCTGATTGTTCTGGCGGATTGGATTGCCTCAAACGAACTCTTTTTCCCATGTGAAAAAAAAGTCGATGCCAGTAAAGTCGCACAGGAATCTTTGGCTGATTTGCAGATTGAACCGTTTTCTGTTTGTCCCGGCCTTACCTTTGAAACTGTGTTTGGGTTTCCCCAAAATGAGTTTCAGAAACAAATTGAAAAGTGGGTTACAGAACCTGGCCTATATGCTTTTGAGGCCCCTATGGGTCTGGGAAAAACAGAGGCAGCCCTATGGGCAGCCTATAAGTTAATAGGAAAGGGGATGGCTACAGGCATTTATTTTGCTTTGCCGACACAAACAACCAGCAATCGAATGTGGTTCCGTATTCAACACTTTGTTGATAGGGTCTCACCAAAGTCGTCACGCCCGAGACTGATACATGGTAAGTCTTGGTTGTATGAAAATGATTTTCAGATTGAGAGCCGAGACGGGAAACTGTCTGAAGCGTCAAGGTGGTTCTCTTCGAGTAGAAGAGCATTATTTGCGCAAATTGGAGTGGGAACTGTAGATCAAGCACTTCTTGCAATTTTAGGCGTTCGTCATTTCTTCCTGCGGAGAGCAGCTCTGGCTGGAAAAGTGGTTATCCTTGATGAAGTCCATTCCTATGACGCTTATACGGGAGAGCTCGTTAAGGTCCTGTCCGATGAACTTGTTAGGTTGGGGGCAACGGTCATTATTCTTTCTGCAACACTAACAAACACGGCCCGTGCCCGTCTCTTTCTTGATGAGTGCCAATCGGAAGACTCTTGGATTAACACAGACACCTTTCCGGTCCTATTTACAAAACGTATTTCAGGTAGCCCCATCCAATTTCTAAAAGACGGAACGGAACTGCAAAACAAAAAAGTCGAAATCCATTGGGATACTAAAGATAGCTTGGCAAATCGTGCTCTTCATTGGGTCAACGAAGGTGCTCGTATTCTTTGGATTTGCGATACGGTTTCCAGCGCTCAAGAAGTTTTCCGTCTTTTTAGAGAAAAGGCATCGGACGGAGGGAAATTCGTTGGGCTTTTGCACTCTCGTTTTCCCTATTGTTGCAGACAACAACTGGAAAAAAAGTGGCTTCATTTCTTCGACAAGGATAGCCGTATTAATCATGGATGCGTCCTTGTATCAACCCAAATTGTTGAGCAAAGTGTTGATATTGATGCCGATATTTTAGTCACTGAAATTGCTCCAACAGACATGATTTTTCAGCGAATAGGAAGACTCCAACGACATAATCGGGGCCCCCGCAAATGGATGCCACAGTGTTGGATAGTCAAGGAGTCAAACCCTTCCCAAGAGCTTGCATCGATGTCTGTTGGTGCAATTAAGAAGTGCCTTGGGAAGAAAGGTTATGTTTACGATTATTCTGTCTTGCTGCGAACTATGCGTTTATGGGAGCAGAAAACAGAGGTTCTTGTTCCGGCAGACATCCGTCCGATGCTACAGGAAACGTACGAGGGAGAGATTCCTGATAACTGGAAAGAACTCGATTTAGAACGGGAAGGTATTGCTCGGGCGAAGAGGACACTTGCCTTGCAGGCCGCAAATGTATGGACAGCCAGTCTGCAAGACGACGAGGAGGTATGTCAAGGAACGCGGCTACTTTCTCAAAGAACCATACATGTGGTTCTGTATACACGAATGGACAAAAAAGGAATTGAACTTATCAATGGAGACTATTTTGATTGCACAGAAAAAGATGAATTAAAAATCCGGAAAGCTTTCGCTTTTTCTGCAACAGAGGCTCCTGTCCGTTCCGAGGATGTTTTTTCGATGTCAAAAACCGAGCAGTTCTGGATATCGAAGAGTAAAGTCCAAAGAGAGACTGTTTTGCTGAATGCGAATGACAGTATGAGGAAACCATTTCATTACGATAAAAATCTTGGCCTAATTAGGTAATGGGAGATATTAGATGGGGGAAAAGCCAGTATTTAACCTGATTTATGAGCCGTGGATTCCAGTAATTAATGACAACTCTTCAACAAATCTCGTAGGTTTGCAAGAGTTGTTTTGCAGGGCAAAAAACATCCGTGATATTTCAGTACGACCAGAGGAAAGAATTGCCCTCATGCGTCTTTTTATGTGTCAAGCGTCCTCTGAATTGACCCCCGAAAACGTCGTTTAAATTGAGCCCCTG
>OWIO01000918.1_pt1 | contig 24781 bp, 20 predicted proteins | sample 1733011 | NCBI WGS metagenome assembly OWIO01 (sample SAMN05065779, study PRJEB22554) | human gut metagenome | biome: ENVO:2100002; feature: ENVO:00000062; material: ENVO:00002003 | host: Homo sapiens | place: USA | reverse complement strand
GTCTCGTGGGCTCGGAGATGTGTATAAGAGACAGTTCCATGCCTTCGTGCCCCAGCAGAACTTCGGTTCGCAAAAATCTTCTATTTTCCAATGCCCATAAACTCCAATGCGTTGCGATACACTTGTCCGGCCAGCATTTCCGGGGCACAGCCGCGAACGGCGGCAATCCGCCTTGTCAGTTCCGGCAGCGCCGAAGAGGCTACCTCCTCTCCCCGGAGCGGTCCTTGATACGGTCCGTCGGTTTCCAGCAGCATGCGTTCCGCCGGAACGGACTTCAGCACATTTTCCCGATGCCGGCTGCGCAGAACTGAATAATTAAATCCGACATAACCGCCGCGGGACATAATTTTATTAAGCTGTTCGCGCGAGCCGGAAAAGGAATGAAAAACAAATTTCGGCGGCAATTTTGCCCAAAAGCCCTCCAGCCAGGCGTCGGCGCGTACCGCATGCACGATCAGCGGACGACCGTATTTTACGGCTAACTCGATCTGACAGGCAAAGACTTCCGCCTGCGGCTCATACGCGGAATTTTTCAAACGGTCAAGGCCGCATTCGCCGAGCAGCGCCTGCGGAAACCGCTGCAGATATTCGCTCAGCAAAGTTTCCCAGCCGGTTTCGGCCTTTTCCAAATACCAGGGGTGCAGCCCGAAAGCCGGAACGACGTAACCGGGAAAAGACAACGCCAGAGCCGCAGCCCGCTCCCAGTCTTCGGGATAAGACGACACACAGACCATGCCTGCGACGCCGGCCCTCCGGGCAGCGCCGACAATATCCGTTGCACAGTTTGACTTAAAATCTTGCAAATGTATGTGCGTGTCAATAAATTGCATATAAGGACTTTCGTTGAATTTATATAGGATAATAAGACAGCCATGCATATTTTGACAAGACCAATTTTGGAAATAGACCTGAATAATCTGCTTAATAACTACAAAAGCCTCAAGGCATTGTCCGGACACGCACAGGCGGCGGCGGTGGTCAAAGACGACGCCTATGGGCTGCATGCAGACATTGTGGCAAAAAAACTTTATGAAGAAGGCGGCTGCCGCCATTTTTTCGTTGCACACGGAATTGAGGGCGAAAGAATCCGCAATCTGGTCCCCGAAGCGGCGATTTATGTTTTGCAGGGCATCGGCGAAGACAGCGTCGATTCTTTCCGCCGCTGCCGGCTGATTCCGGTCATCGGTTCGCCGGAAATGTTCGCCTGGTGGAAGGAAAACCGGATTGAGGGCATTAAGCCTGTCATTCAGGTTGAAACCGGACTGAACCGTCTTGGGTTCCGCGAAACGGATTTGGAAAAACTTTCCGACGCCGACAAAAACGAATTTTCGATGATTTTGTCGCATCTGGCCTGTGCCGACGCCAAGGAGCATTTTATGAATCAGCACCAGTTGGACAACTTCCGCCGCCTGAAAGAAAAATATTTTCCGAAACTGCCGGCTTCGCTGTCGGCTTCCGACGGAACTTTTCTCGGCGCCGAATATCAATGGGACATGGTGCGTCTGGGTGCGGCAATGTACGGCATCAATACCGCGCCGTACCGCGAGAACCAGATGAAAAGCGTGGTTACGGTCAAAGCGCCGGTTCTGCAGATTGCCGACCTGCCGAAAGGCGATTTCGTCGGCTATTCGGCTACTTATCGGGCAACCGAAAACCGCCGGCTGGCAATTGTTTCCATCGGATACGGCGACGGCATTCCGCGGTCGCTGTCCAACATCGGCAAAGTTTTTTTCAACATCTGCGGCAAAATTCACGAAGCGCGCATTCTCGGACGGCTGTCGATGGACAACATCATCTGCGACGTTACCGGAATTGACAACCTGCAGGTCGGCGATCTGTCCGGCATTATTACCGACTATTATACGCTGGACGATATAGGGCGCGACGCCGGTACCATCAGCTATGAGATTTTATCCCGTATCGGCAAAAATACGCGTTATATACGGACTTATATCGGTGCGTAAAAAAAACCGGAGCCTTAGCTCCGGTTTTTTTACTTATTTGCTTCTGGTTTTCAGATTTTCAAGTTCCTTTTGTTCCACAGCAATACGGTTCTTGACAATCTCCTGAGCCCGACCATCCTCAAAACCGTGTTGTCTCAGCATTTTGTAGTGCTCATCGTAGTCAACATAGCGGAACTTGCCGTCATTATAACGGGCAACGCCGAGTTCGGCCAAACGGTTAATCTGGTCACGGCCGCCGGCCAACGTATCTTTACCCTCAAACAGCTTACCAGCCTTATAGGATTTTGCAATCGGCTGCGGCGTTTCGGGCTGTTCCGGTTCCTTCCGTTCGGGAAGCGGCTGTTGATTTTCATTCGGTTTATCTGCTACAGGCTGAACCGGCTGTTCATCCGGTTTAGGAACTTCCCGCGTAACCGGAACGACCGTTTCCACGGGTTCTTCCTTAACATCGTAATAATCTATCAGACGTTCGCTGGCACAGTCATCAAGCAGAAAACGCGAGCGGGTGTTGATACCGACATAATTCGGATCCAAATTGCGGCCATACGGCAAATCGGTGCGCTGACCATAGTTATAACCGGTTAAACCCTTATGGATTTCGGAAACCTGCTGTTCCATCGTCAGCTTGGAGCAGCTTCCGTCACCGAGCAGCGCCCTCAACAGCTCATCGGCATCGCCTTTACGAACATCAGCAGCGCGTAAAAGAATGGCGTGGGCAATCTGAGCATCGGAGGCGCTCGGAAATGCGGTACGAACACTCTCATCCATATGACCGACGCGATAAATCATCATTTCGGCCTTCAGAGCGGCTTCCGAACGGCTGACCTGACTGTTGGTCAGCAGACGGATAACGCTCTCTTTACTTCTCGCCTCAACTTCGGGACCATGATAGAAATCATCGTACTGAACAACGGCGTCGGACGTTTCGTGATTCGGCGCATCATTATCGGCATTGTGATTGTCATCGCCGGGCTGAACCGCCGTGCTTTCATCGCCGTTTCCGTTCTGAACGCCGGCATTTTCCGGGTTCGGTTCGGTGTGCGTGTCTTCTTTTTCGGCACCAAACCATTTGCCAAGGGCATCGCGCGCCCAGATACCGCCGGCAAAAGCAACGGCAGAACCCAAACCGATCAGCAAACGGCGGTTGAGCTCTTTTTTGTCGCCGGCTTTCTGCGCCTCATAAATGCCGGTTGCGCTGCGGGTCAGCATTGCGGCACCGGACAAACTCATTTTGGCAACACCGACATGACGGGTCAGCAGGGAAGCTTTGGCCGCCGTATCCAGCGTTTGTCCGGCAGAAGCGGCTTCAGCAGCAGCGACGCTCAAATTGCTGACGGCACCATAAACGGCCATACCGGCGCTCAAGCCTGCCGAAGCGGCATACAAACCGGCCAGAACCGCGTCTTTTTTGTTTTCCTTGCAGAATTTTCTGAAACCGGTCCGCTGCTCTTTGGGCTGAGCCATATATTTATTGGTAAAGGGAACGACATGCTTTTTAACGACATATGCCGCATAAACGCCCATACCCAGCGGGCCGCCCATACCGGCGACAAAGGCCATGCCGATTGCCGGCGCCGCTTTTTCGGCAACCAGAGCCGCACCGCGGACGTATCCCCAGGTTTTGGGACCGAATTTCTGTTCGCATCTTTCATCAAATTTCTTAATTTTAGCCTTAAATTTCTGAATAACAGGCAAGCTGCCGACCGCTTTTTCGATTTTTTCGATTTTGCCGTCAATACGAGCGGACTCAACGGCCATAAATCCGAGCACGCTTTCCAAACGGACGTGCGCTTTGCTCGGTTTGCTGCCGCTTTCGGCATTGGCAAAAACGTCAATTTTATTTTTCAGAACCTGCTGCAGATGTTCGCGATTGCCGTTGTAGCTGCTGAAATCAACCGCATTGCCGGTAACAACCGAATAAACGGCCGTGTCAATATTGAGTTTCAGACGCTCGACGTATTCCTCTTTGGTAACCTTTTTGGCATCGAGCATTTCAGCTTCGGTTCTGAGCTTGGCCTGCTCAACAAGTTCGGATTTTACGTCATGTTTGACGCCTTTTTCGTCATAAACGTCAAGAACATTCAGGGAAGCGCGGTTGTCCGCGAAGGACTTGTCATTTTCGTCCAGCGGATTGACCGAGGCCGACAGCATTTCCAGCTGCTGCATATTTTTGCTGATGTCAACGCTGCCAAGATTGTTTTCGTTTACGTTTTCGGCGACGTTGTCTTCCTTGATTTCGGTAATCGGCGCCCGGGGAGTCTCTTCCGGTTTGGCTCCGGCATCAGCCAAAATTTTCATCGCTTCGTTACGGTCTTTGAACCAGGCGATACTTTCCAGCGTGCCATTGTGCATAATGCCTTTTTCATCCAGATATTTAATCTGTTCCGGCGTCAGGGAAATGCTCTCGAGACGGTTTTCCTTCTTTTCCGGCTGTTCTTTGGCGGCGGCGACAACCTCTTCAACTTTTTTGTCCTTGGCACGCTTGGAAACGCGGGCCGCAATTTCAAGAGCTTTTTGACCGTCGCTGGTCAGGTTATCATCTTTGTCAAAACCGACTTCCTCGGCAAGCTCGCGCAGTGCACCGGCGTCTTCCAGCGTCATTTGGGACTGAAAATCCGCAGAGCTGCGGGCATAAGCCGAAAGCTGACCTCTCGCATAGCCGCTGACCAGACGAAACAGGCCGGCACTGTTTTCGTCGCCCTTCAAAACGGCATGCACTTCCACCAACTGGGCGAGGCTTAATTTTTCCATGCCGGAATTAACCATTCTTGCTGCTTCCTGAGCATTCATAATTCTAAACTCCCTGTTTAATTTTCTTGCTAATTGTGGGCATTATAGCACAAAACGAGCTTTTTTCAATATCTTTTTGTCAAATTAGGCAATTTTTTTTGAGAAACAGACTTTACCTTTCAACACCCGAACTCCGGCCGGCACTGCCCACCGTCCGAGACGCCTTGACCGACGTAATTTCATTATCGGCACAACTCTGCTTGAACTCCTTATAAAACTGTTGCTGTGCCGCAATCCGTTCTTTGATGCTTTCGCTGTTCAAGGCCTTGTACAACGGGTGGTTTTCTTCAACTTCAATACGCAGGAACTGACCTTTTGCCGTCTTTCCGTCGGGGTTAAGATTATGAAATTCCGTCAGCCGGAAAGCATGTCCGTCTTTGTCTATGCCGACATACTGATTGTTGCCCAGCTTGTCTTTGGCGCTGAAGAACTGTCCGTTTTCCATGCCTTTCGAGTCTGCAAGGGAAACCGTCGCATAGCTGTCCATTTCCCTTTCCTTTCCCTCCTGGACGGCAATCATGGCCTGATCCAGTCTGTCTGTATTCGGACGGGAAGCTTCGGTTTCATTGTCTGCTGCATTCTGCGAAGGCGCCGGCTGATCCTGACGTTCCAAAGGCTTTTCCAGCGTCCGTCTTTCCATGGCAGCCGTTCCGGTTTCGCGTTCCTGATTCTCCCTATATTGTTCGCGTTTGTTCAAGGCGTCAACCCTGGCTTCGGCATCGGCATATTTCTGCTCCATCAGCGGACGCGGCCCCTGCTCTCTCATTTTGCCGAGCAGTTCTTCGCGTTCCTTGAGCAGTTTCATGGCCGGACCGTGATGTTTTTTATTGGACAAAACGTCTTTATAATATTCGCGCACGGCACGGCGGTCTTCGCCGTAATCTCCGGTCATAGCCGGCGCATCGGTCTTGTCGATGCCGTAGCGTTTCAGTTCACGGCCGATTTCGGTCATACGCGCTTCCATCTTTTTGCGGGCTTCAATATCGTCCCCAAGCTGATCTCGCTCGGCTTTGGCCAATTTAATCTCTTTTTTGGAGAATTCCATCTGTTTTTTGACTTCTTCTTTCATGGCCAGAGCATGTTTATATTCGGCGTCAATACGGCGTTTGTCGTCAAGAGGCAGATTTTTGACCTCATCAACGCCTTTGCCGGTCAGACGGACTTTTTCAACGGAAGCCTTCCAGGCTGCCTCGGCGCGGGCAGCTTCGCGTTTGGCGGCAATCAGCGCCTTGCCGTCGCCTTTTTCTACCCGGTAAGGATTATTTTCGTCCTTATCCTTATTTCCGTCTTCGTTAACCGTTTCGGTCGGCTGCGGTTTGGCAAAAGTTTTGGCAAAAGCTTCGGCCTCTTCGGTTTTGCCGTCGGTGCGCAGCTGACAGTATTTAAGATACGCCTTGTTGGCCTCAAGCTGCCAGTCGTCCGTTTTGCCGTTCCGGAAAGACGCCATCATGCTTTCATAAAGTTTGCGGTCGGCTTCCGACATTTTTTCAACATCAAGCATTTTGCTGCCGGAAGGCTGCGTTTCCGGATTTTCGGTACGGACTTCGCCGTTTTTGACGGAACCGGTGCGCGGCGTACCGCCGTGTTCCTGCTCATTGGCAATGATTTTGCCGTTCGGCCGGTAAGAATAGCCGGTGCCGCCCTGCGCGCGTACATCGTTCAGATAATGGCCGGTATTGTCGACGTTGGCAGCCGAGCGGCTGATGATTTCCATATCGGCTTTGCTCAGCGCTTCGCCCTTGAGCGCGCGGGAAAATGTGTCGCGGATATTGGTGCCGTCAACGGTCATAATCTTGTCATTGGGGGCCAGCAGCCGTGCCTGCTCCAACTTATAGAAAGCTTCTTCCGGATTTTTGATTCCGGCGGCTTTCAGCTGTCCGTAAACCTTGTTCATGTCGACACCGGGATGGCGTTCGGCATTGCGGGCCAGCATGTTTTTCAGCTGCGTTTCGGAAACCGGTCCGTTTTCGGCGTTTTGGGCGGCAGCGACATTTTCCGGCGTTTCTTTGGCAAGCGAGCCAAGCTCTTCAACGCGTCTGTTCAGCAGTATCGCTTTCTGCGCCGGGGACATCTCCTCATAAACTTTCGGATTTACGCCCAAATCGTGCAGTTTGGCATCAAGCTGGTTTTCGTTCAGGCGGGAGAAGTCCGGCGTCTGCTGCACCGGCTGCGGCTGAACGCCGCTTACTTTCGGCGCCGCACCGGTAATGCCGTCCACGCCGGCATCATGGCTTGAAAAACGTTCTCTGAGCCAGCCAAAGGCCTTGTCGCCGTATTCGGCGGAAAATACGCCGACGGCGCCGGAGAATATCGAAATTCCGGCGGTCAGTGCCGCCTGTTTGTACAACTGTTTGCGTCTGGCTTTGTCCGATTCGTTGAGCGCGGCGCGGAAATCCATGCCGGCATTGGTCAGGCCCGACGTTACAGATATGGTGCCGCGAATGGCGGCTTTGAGCAGTTTGTCGCCGGCTTTGGCCGCAGCCGTATCGCCGATGGCCCGGCCGACCATGCCGACGGCATTCCAGCCGTGCTGGACGACGTCGCTGCCGCCGAAATAGGCGGAAACACCGGTCAGAACAACTGACGTGGTAAGAGAGACAAGCTCTTTTTTGTTATTTTTCAGATAATTCCAGTATGAACCTTCGAATCCGCTGTCCTTATAGGTTTTATAAGAAGTCCGAACCAGCTGGTAAGAGCGGTAAGCGGACAATGCAGCCAGACCGACGCCGCCGGTAGCGTATCCGACAATACCCGAAACTATGCCTTTTTTAACCGCGGGGTAAAGCTTGGGATATTTTTCTTTCATGCGGGCGTCAAAACCGAGCGCTCTTTCTTTCAGGGTTTTATGACCGGTTTTTTCGGCGATGCGGTTATTGACGGCAACCTGGTTGCGGCTGTTGGCAATGATTACGGCCGCGGCATTCGTGCCGCTCAGGCTATAATGTCCGGAAGGGTATTTGCGCTCAATATAACCTCTGGCCGCAGTTTTGACTTTGTCGTTAAATTCCCTGATTTTCTTTTCGAGTTCTTTTTCCTCTTCCGGCGTCAGATTGTCCTTATGAGCCAAAAGCTCGGCATTTTCCGTTTGAAAATCGGCCAGGAACTGAGCCTTGAGCATTTCAAGCGCCATGGCGTCGGCATGGCTGCCGATGGCCTGAAGCAGCCTTTTTCTTTTTTCAGCAGCGCTCAGTCCGGCAAAAGCAGGACTAACCGCCAGTTCGGACTCGGCCTGCAAAATTGCCATTTCCAGCAGCTCGCGGCGAAGTTCTTCCTTGTCTTTGACGCCGTCTTCCTTACCGGCCTGCAAATCGACATGCTCAAAAAAGTCGGCAATATTGGCCATTTCGGGGTGGAGCGGTGTGCCGTCCGGCTTACGGGCAAACGCGTCGAAACCGGCCAGCATGGCATCCATTTCCGACAGATTCTTGTCAATTACCGGTTTAAACGACGGTGACAAATGGGTCAGGCCGAGCTGAGCGTCAAGCTCGCGTTTTTCGCGCTCCACACGTTCAGCGGCGGACAATTCTCTCGTTTCCGGGTTATGAACCGTTACGATTTCGGTTTCGAGATTCTGAATGCCGGTCAGGTCTTCCGGCGCGACTTTTTCTTTGCCCTCGGCAAAATCCTTTACCTGTTTCTGCGCAAAGGCGTCAAGTTTGGCGAAAGCTTCACCGGCTGCGCCAGGTTCACCACTGTGCGTTTTCAGAATACGGTATATCCGGGTCAGTTCTTCAGGACTTAAACCGTCCAGCCCTTTGTTAACCAGTTCAACGGCCTGCTGAAGTTCGCGGCGCTTGGCATCGGCCGCGTTTCCTTCATTGGCGCTTACAGCACCTCCGGTCTGATTTGAATCGTTCAATTTCGTTTCGTCCACCATATTCGTGCCCTTATACGTTTATGACTAACTTCATTTTAGTACAAAAATTCGAAAATTTCAATAATTTTTGTCAATAAACTTTGAATGTCAGCACATTTTCGTCTTATTTATGAAGAGCTTACAGCAAAAAGATTAAAAATTATTTTATATGACAGTTTCAGCCATACATGGGACGTCGGAGCCAATCCGAACGGACGCTTATTCGCGCCCAAAACCGGACATGTCCTGCGGCATCATTTTGCCGGTTACCGAAGCCTGAAGTTCGGCAGCTTTTTCATTGACAAAGCTGTTTTCCGGCTTGATTTCCTTTTCGGGCTTTTTAGGTTTGATTCGTCCGCTCATGCGCAGAATTTTGCGTTTTTCGCGATACTTTTTCCGTTCTTCGGGCGTTAGATTGGAAACATTGTAATTGCGAACCTTGCGGCGGACGGCGGGCGGCAGTTTTTTAACGTAGTCTTTTTTGAGGTCAACTTCCTTTGTTTTGCCTTTGCCGTCGACCTTCATGTCTTCGGCAACAGCGGCAACGGTGGCTTTTTCCCGAGCCTCCTGGGACAAATCGTCGCCGATGACAACTTTATTAACGTTTCTTTTTTTGGCCATTTTAAATATTTGCCGAAAAACATTCAAATCCGGTTCCTTTTCCGGCGATTTGCCTTTGTTTTCGTTATCTCTTTTTTCTTCGTTTCTCTTTTCTTTTTTGCGCGCGCCCACGTTAATCATATCTTCGGACGGCCGCTCGATTATGGCGCAATAATCATTGTCTTTCTGCTCTTTCACGCCCTCAAAAATTTTCGTTACAATCGCCTTTTCGTCCAAAACCGTTTCGGCAAGAACCATATTGGCTTCGGCAAACTCCTTCCATTCTCTTGCATCCTGCGTCGCTTCGGCGGTTTCTTTAGCCAGCATGGCCTCGCCGATCTGGCGCTCGCGGATTTTGTCGGCACCGTTGTCGGCAACAGCATGAAGTTCAATCTGCTTTTCGGCCAAATCGGAACCCAGCGCGTTTTCATCGGTTTTGCCTTTGTCCAACTCCTTTTCTTCGTTGGTCTTTTCGGCCGAGGTTTCCGGCGCCGCATAAGGCGCTTTGGCACTGCCGGCACCGGCCTGTTTGGCCATGTCTTCCTGCAGTGACTGCATGGCACCGGCGTCCATCTTGTGCGTGTCAAGAATCTGCGCCATCTGTTCCTGCATTTTCTCGGCCGCGGCCTGCGAAATGCCGCCGCCGGCGATTTCCTTTTTGTCGCCGATTTCCACGCCGGAAACGCCGTCGGGCTTATAATCTGCACTTTGCTCAAGCACCGGTTTAAGCATGGAAGCCTTAAATTCCTCGGCGCTCATACCGCAGCGGGGATCATAAATGTCCAGTTCGCCGGTGGTCGTATTTTTGAAACCTCTGACTTTGGCAAAGGCTTGCAGCGCTTCGGTCGAAGCTTTGCCTCCGTCGGCCGCCGAACCGTTCAGATCCCGGTCATTAATCAGGCCGTAAATAAGCTTGTATTCCGCGGCATTTTGAATAAGCGCGGAACCGTCGGCAAAGGCCTTAACCCGGCCGGCGGTATAATCGCGCAGCTGTTGGCGGAGTTCGACCTGTTCCGGCAAAGACATATCAAGGTGCTTATCCACAAAACTAAGCTCCTTATAATCCATTGACTGCCAGTTATAGGTGTTTTCGGCCATTTGCTCCTCCGTCGTTCAAGATAAGATTATTTTAGCAAATTTTAAGCAAACTGCAATCTTTTTGCGTAAAAAAGCCCCTCAATTGAGGGGCTTTGGTCATCAGGAGTTGGTACGCCTGTTTTCCCAATATTGTTTCATCACGGCCGCCCGCGCTTCACGGTCGGCTCTGGTATTGAAGTTGCTGTTTTCGTCATACTGATGATTGTTGTCGCGGAATTCTGCCCGGCGCGCAGCTTCTTTCGCGCGTTCCGGCGTGCCGGCAACCCGGCTGCGAGCCGCTTCCAGCTGCTGCTGGCGAACGCCCTGATTGTGTCCCTCAAGTGCGGCCCGGGCTTCTTCCGGCAAATCTTTGGCTGCGGCATACAGCGGATTTTCCGTCATCAGCGGCTTGCCGTCCTCGCCTCTTTTGATAACGCCGTTTTCATCCTGTTCGAAAACCTTTTCGTTTTTATAACCGATTGTCTTTTCCGGCGCGCCTTTAATGGCGACGTCTTCTTTTTGGGCGTCTTTGGCGGCGACCATGGCAGCGGCGTAAGCGATAACCTTTTCTTTTTCGTCCGCAATGGCGGAAAGGTCAATTTCCTTGCCGTCGGCCAAATCCTTTTTGAACTGGTCAAGATGTTCGTCGTAGTTTTTCGGACCGGCCGGCTGCTCCTGCGTATTTTCTTCCTGCCGGTCAAACTTGGCGTTGTATTCGGCCAGTTTGCGTTTGCTTTCTTCGCTCAGCTGATCTTCGAAACCGTTGGCGTCAATTTTGCCCTCCGGCGCATTCTGATAGGCAACGCCCAGTTCCTCACAGGCCAGTTTCAGCTTGGCGGCAAACTCCGGCGACATTTCGCCCGAAAAGTTAATGGCCTGATTGTTGCGCTTGGCGTCTTTAACCAGACCGAGGAAAACAGAATAATCGGCGGTTTTGCCGTCGGCGCCGGCAATGCTGGCGTGCTTCTGGTCAGAGTAGCGAACCTGACCGAGCTTTTTGTCGTCCTTGCTGATGTTAAGCGTCAGGCCTTCGGTATCTTCCGCATCGCGTTCGCAGTCCTGCTCATATCCGGCACAATGCTGTTTCCAGAATTTTTCCTTGTCGTCTTTCCAATCCTGATTTTCTTCCTCATTTGCCGGAACCTCTTCTCTTTCTTCGCCTTCGGAAACATTCAGCGGCTCGGGTTCCTGACGGTCGCCTTCTCTTTCGTCCTTCGGCTTGCCTTCGTCCTGCTCTTCTCTCAGCTTTTCGGAAAAATGAGCCCGCAGTTCATTCTGCGTCATACCTTCATAAGCTGGATCCTTGGGATTGTAATGATACGTCTTTAAAATCATTGGGCCGTCCGGCGAAGCCAAACCAACCTGAATTTCTTTCCAGCCCGCCTTTTCATATTCTTTATTTAAATCCTGGCGCTTTGAAGCTTTTTCCCCTTCCGGGGCATTGGCGACTTCTTCTTCCTTCTTGGCAAAGTATTTGTTTTCGGCTTCGACGTCGTTGGGCAGACCTTCTTCCGGCGGATTTTTTTCGTCAACATTAATATATTTGGCGACCCAGCTTGCATAAACTTCCTTAATACGGTCAATTTCTTTCTGGTCGGTCAGCGCGGCAAATTCATCCGCCGTTTTGTCCGTACCGCCGAGTTTGAAGAAAAGGTCATGATAGGTACCCAAATTTACTGCTTCAGCCATTGTTCTGTCTCCCGATAAACGCCTTTAATTATGGACAGAATAGCACAAACCTCAAGTTTTGTCCATAATTTTGTTTATGGTAACAAAACTTTCATAATATATGGTTAAGATGTTGCAGATTATTTGAGGCTGGCCAGCAGCGGGGTAATATTAGTCATAAACAGCTTGACCGAAATGGCCAGCAGAATAATGCCGAAAAACTTCTGCAGCATATAAATAAGGCCGGGACCAAGCCGCCGTTCAATGCGTTTGGTCAGCTTGAGCACCAGATAGACGATTATCATATTGGCGACAACCGCGGCCAGAATGCTGATGTCGCTGTATTGGGAACGAATGGACAGCAGCGTGGTCAGGGCTCCGGCTCCGGCAATAAGCGGAAAGACCACCGGCACAAAGGTTGCGTCTTTCGGCGCGTCGGGCTGGTCGTGGAATATTTCGATATCCAAAATCATTTCCATAGCCACAATAAAAATAATCAGCGAACCGGCAACGGCAAAAGACGAGATGTCGACATTAAACAGATTTAAAAACGCTTCGCCGACATAGAAAAAGATAAAAAACATTACCAGCGACAACAGCGCCGCCTTCAGGGCATTGATTTTCTTGCCGCGCTTTTTGAGCGTCAGGATAACCGGGATATTTCCGGTAATGTCAATTACCGCAAACAAAACCACAAAAGCGCTGATAAAATGGTGCCAGTCAAAATGTCCGAACATGTTTTTCTCCTTATCTGCCTTTGAGATAGCACATTAAATCCGCGAGTCAACAAAAAACGGCGGATTTTTTGCCGCCGTTCAAAAAAAACGTCACTCTTCCAGTTTGACCCTGATTTTTCGGCCGTAATAGCCGCAGAGCCGAAAAAGTTTGAAAATATCGGCGCAGAGACCTCTCTCTATTCGGTCTATTATCCAGCTCGGAACGCCGGCTTTCTTCTCGACTTTTTTAATGCTCAACTGGCGGTTCCGCCGTTCCAGCCAAAGGGCCAAGCCTAAGTCTTTCAAAAATTCTTTCCTGATTGCTGTTTTTGAAACCTGTTTCATTTTATGTTCAACTCCTTCACGTTTTGTTAAAACAAAACCGCCTTTTTGGTCAGAAAAGGCGGAGGATGTTGAAAGCTGTACACAGACAGTACGCTTATTCGTCCGCAAAAGCGGCTTATATCGCGTCATCCTCCTTTACAGGAGGCTATCGGTTCTGTGTAAGGAGCTTTCATACTCCGCAACCGGTCTAACCATTTCCGGCTGCGAAAGCAATTATAATGGTTAAAAGCTATTTTGCAACGGCTTTTTTGCAGATGTCATTTCCCGGCTTTTTTGCAGATGTCATTTCCCGGCTTTCTTTCCTCTTGTCATTCCCGTGTTCGTTTCTTCTCTTCTGTCATTCCCGTGCTTAACACGGGAATCTAAAAGAAAAAATAAACATTGTCATGTCCGGGCTTGACCCGGACATCCAGAGATCCCCGGAACGCGCTGCGCTTGTCCGGGGATGACAGAAGAAAAAATAATACTGTCATTCCCGTGCTTAGCACGGGAATCTAAAAGAGATATTCGGGTCAAGCCCGAATATGACAAAGAAAAAAGGCCGAACAGACACAAAAAAAAGCCGTCCGGCGGACGGCTTTTTTCGCTTATTTGTTTTTACGCCACTTTTGCGTCGGTTACTTTGGCGTCAAAAACAATTTCGGCGCCTTCAATATCGGCTTTGGTACCACCGGCACAGCTGCTGCTGACCTTAACTGCCAGAACCTGCTCAGCCACATAGGCCTTGTTTTCGTCCAGCGCTTTGTTCAGCTCGGCATTATCGGTCGCATAGCAGAGTTCGATACGGTCGGAAATGTTGAAATCCTTGTCTTTGCGCAGGGTCTGAACCAAACGGACGAAGTCGCGCGCCATACCCTCGCGTTTGAGTTCGTCGGTTACGTTCGTATTCAGCGTGACAACGGCCTTGTTATCTGCAAAGGCTTTGCCGGCAACACCGTCTTTCATATCCAGGCGGACTTCGAACAAATCCGGCGTCAGGGTCTGGCCGGCAATCGACAACGTACCATCGGCATTCAGCTCCCATTTGCCCTGTTTATACGCGGCCATCACCGGCCCCATATCTTTGCCCAGCGCCTTGCCGAGCAGCGGCGTATAGAGATAGACGGTTTTGGCGGCATAAGCGGCCAGATTATTGTCTATTTTGACTTCCTTGACATTCAGTTCGTCTTTAATGATGTCCTGATACTGTCCGTTCAAAAAGCCCAGATTATCGCCGACAACCGTCAAACCGGCCAAAGGCAGACGATTGCGGAGGTTTTTCTCCTCGCGGATAAACTTGCCGGCCGAACATAAGTCCTGCAAAAAGTCCATTTCGTCAACCAGCGTTTCGTCCAGCTTAATGTTTTCAAGCTGCGGGTAATCGGTCAGATGGACGCTTTCGCCGCCGGTCAGATTCTTGTAAACATATTCGCAAAGGAACGGCATCAGCGGCGCCATGATTTTGCTCAGGTTGACCAAAACCGTATACAAAACGTCGAAAGCCTGTTGATCGCCGGACCAGAAACGGTCGCGGGTGCGGCGGATATACCAGTTGTTGAGAATTTCCATAAAGGAGGCAATCTCATTGCAGGACAGCGCCACGTCATAGGTGTCCAGCCCCTGTTTGACAATCCGGCCCAGGCGTTTGAGCTTGGAGAGGATATAGTTGTCAATCGCCTCGCTCGAACCGCTGACCTCTTTGGCCTGATAACCTTCGGCATTGGCATAAAGCGTGAAGAAGTAATAAGCGTTCCACATCGGAATCTGAGCGACACGGGCAGCTTTGGCAATCTCTTTGCCTTCCTGGTCGACGGCCAGGTTGCCGCCTTTTAAGACCGGCGAAGAAACCAGGAACCAGCGCAAAGCGTCAGAACCGATAGAATCCAAAACTTCGTTCGGATCCGGATAGTTTTTAAGACGCTTGGACAGCTTTTGTCCGCCTTCTGCCATCAGCAGACCGGTACAGATACAGTTTTTAAACGCCGGCTTATTATGCAACGCCGTCGACAGCACAGTCAGGGTATAGAACCAGCCGCGGGTCTGATCCATGGCTTCGACAATAAAATCGGCCGGGAAATGGTTTTCAAACCATTCCTTGTTGTCAAACGGGTAGTGAACCTGCGCGTAAGGCATGGAACCGGACTCAAACCAGCAGTCAAAGACGTCGCCGACGCGGCGCATCATGGTTTTGCCGGACGGATCGTCAGGGTTCGGATAAACGACCTCGTCAATATAAGGCTTGTGCAGGTTGGTAACTTCGATACCGGTCTTTTCTTTGATTTCGGCAACGGAACCAAAGACATCAATGCGCGGAAACTGCGGATTGTCCGATTTCCAGACCGGAATCGGCGTTCCCCAAAAACGATTGCGCGAAATCGACCAGTCGCGGGCGCCTTCCAGCCATTTGCCGAAACGGCCGTCCTTAATGTGCTCCGGAACCCAGGTAATCTGCTGATTGTTTCTGACCATATCGTCACGGAAGTCGGTTACCTTGACAAACCAGCTTGACATCGCCTTATAAATCAGCGGCGTATCGGTACGCCAGCAGAACGGATAAGAGTGGGTATACTGCTCTTTTTTGACCAGAATGCCTTTCTCTTTCAACAACTGCATAATCGGCTCGTTGGTCTCAAAAACCTGTTTGCCCTGATAATCGGGAACTTCGGCGGTAAACTTGCCGGCCTCGTCAACCGGGCAGACGACCGGGAAATTCTCGTCATAAGCGCGGCAGGCTTCAAAGTCGTCCTGACCAAAGCCCGGCGCAATATGAACAATACCGGTACCGTCTTCGGTGGATACAAACTCGCCGGAAAGGACCCGGAAAGCGCCTTTTTCTTTCAGGTGTTTGAAATAAGGGAACATCGGCTCATAAGCCATGCCGACAAAATCGGCGCCTTTCATCGTGCCGACCCGGGCAGCGTGTTCCAACTGTTTTTTATAGCGGCCGAGCAGCGCCTGCGCCAGAACATATTTCTGCCCGTCTTCTTCCATAACCGCATAATCAATGTCTTTGCCGACGGCCAGCATGAGGTTGGAAGGCAGCGTCCAGGGCGTGGTGGTCCAGACCAGCATTTTCATACCGTTTTCAAGCGTGAACATAACGGTTATGGCATTGTCGGTCTTGTCCTGATAGCCCTGATTGACCTCGAAGTTGGACAGCGGGGTTTCGGCAGCCCAGGAATAAGGCAGGACGCGGTAGTCCTCATAAACAAGCCCTTTTTCCCAGAGCTGTTTGAAGTTGTTGATGACGCTTTCCATAAACGGCAAATCCATGGTCTTGTAATCGTGACTGAAATCCACCCAGCGGCCGATGCGCTTAAACATCTCGACCCAGATGCCGGAATATTTGAGAACGTCAGAGCGGCAGAAATCGTTAAACTTTTCGACGCCGTATTCCTCAATCTGTTTGCGGCCGGAAACGCCAAGCTGCTTTTCGGCAGACATTTCGGCCGGCAGACCGTGGCAGTCCCACCCCAAACGCCGCTCGACCTTTTTGCCGTTCATCGTCTGATAACGGGCGACAACGTCTTTAACGTAAGAAACCATAATATGTCCGTAGTGCGGCGTACCGTTGGCAAACGGAGGGCCGTCGTAAAAAACGAATTCGGCGGCACCGTCGCGGTTGTGAACGGATTTTTCAAAAGTTTTGTCTTCGTCCCAGAACTTGAGGACTTCTTTCTCGATTTCGACAAAGTCGGCCTTGGCCTTAACTTCCTTATAATGTTTAGTCATCAGTAAACACCTTAAATTTTTGAATTATTTTAATGCGGTCGCGCCAAACGACGGCGCCTCGGATTGTATGATATATGTATGAAAAAAATGCCATCCCCTAAGGGATAATAATCGAACGTATGGAATGTATTACCAAAATGCGCATTTTCATTCTTTAGAAAATTGATTAAAACCGGTGTTGAATTTAATACAAGAATCACGGCGAGTCAAATATTAATTCGCCTTGGAAACAACAAAAAAAAGCAACGATATTGCGAGTCTAGCATAAGAAAAAAATAATACTGTCATTGCCGTGTTCTTTTCTTCTCCTCTGTCATTGCCGGACCTGATCCGGCAATTCAGGAAAGAGATATTCGGGTCACACGCTCAGCGTGGCGCCTACGGTTGGATATTCGGGTGTAAATTCCCAACTGCGTTGGGTCCCTTTCGTCCCGTAAGACTCGAACTTCGCTTATAGCTCGTTCTCGCCAACTATCGACTCCAAGCCCGAATATAACAATTATTTACTCGTCATTCCCGTGCTTGGCACGGGAATCTAAAAGAGATATTCGGGTCAAGCCCGAATATGACAAAGAAAAAAAGGCCGAACATGACAAAGAAAAAAAGGCCGAACATGACAAAGAAAAAAAAGCGCTTCAATTCCATACGGAAAAGAAGCGCAGATTTTCAGAACCGCAGGCCGAGCGCCACATTGGCTCCGGCGTCCACGGCACGGCGGGCGCCCTTGGCCACGCGGCTGCCGATGGAACGGTCCCAGTTGGTGGTGTTGGCAAAAACGGCCGCCTTAACGAAAACCCTGTCCAGAAAATCAAGGCGGGCTCCGAGCTTTAATCCCGCGATAAAACCGTTTTCCGTTACCTTTACCAGCCTTTTGCTCGAAACATAGGCGTTTTTGTCACGTTCCAGATACTCCGTCGAATAAGGCGTAATACCGATATAAGCTCCGGTAAAAAGCGTCAGCATGCCGTATTCGAAAAAACCATAGTCCATTCCGACCCGGAAAGAAGGCGCCTTGTATTTGATACCGCCATATTCCTCTCCCAAATGTTCGGAAAAAAACGACACTTCAAAATAAGCCGTCAGAGGCTTGATTTCGTAGGCAACCTGCGCACCGAAACGGTTTTCGGACGCATCCAGATAACTGACCGCGGAAACCTCCAAAGCACGTTCGTCATCATCTATGTCGGTAATCCGGTAAAATTCCTGCGCGTGCAGCGCGGCGGCAAGCAAAACCAGCAATGCCGAAAGCAACAACCTTTTCATAATACTTAAATATTAAATTATACAATCAGATATTTATAGCTAAAAAACAGCTTAAAGGCTATCATGCTTTTCCGCCAAAGTCTAGACAAAAAAAGAGACGACAGTTTTGTGAAATACAAAATTAAAACGACAGAAGCCTTTCTCCTTTGTGGAGAAAGGCTTCTGTCTGCATTTATTTACAGAGCAGCTTTCTGTTTGAAGCGGACTGTCAGCTGTTTTCCGTTGGCCAACAAGATTTCGGCCTGCGTCCATTCGACTTTGGGAATTTTGCCCTTAACCGCAAAACCTTTGACTTGTATGGTCACGTCCTCATTATGACTGCTGACCACGCGAATCACACATTTTTCGCTCGTCTGTTCCAAAGAATATCGAATCAAAGCGCCGTCTAACACCATGTTATAAGTGCTGTCCCGTTCGATATTTTCAAACAGAAGATTTTACCGACAGGCTGATAATCGTTCTGATTAGCCTTGTCAGGCGCTTCGCGACTGCCGGTTAAAATCACGTTACGCTGCAACTCGGACTTCTCTTGTGCATTGGCACCAACTGCGGCCATAAAGAATACGGCGGCAAGCAAAAAAAACTTTTTCATAATCTAATTGTTTAAAATGATACATTCGCAAAATTGTAAAATATTTGCTATTTCATTAACATATTTTTAAGAAGCTGTCTAGACAAAAAATCATTCCGTTTCGGAAACCTGACCGCAGACCATCGGTTCGGCAACGCCGGTCGTGGAAGGGAAAGTGGCGGGCAGATGATAAAGCCGGCGTACTGCCAGATAGGCAAAAGCCTGCGCTTCCAGCGCATTGACGTCAAAACCTTCTTCGGCTGCCGTCGAGATGCCGATATCCGGCAGGCGCTGCCGCAAAAAGCGCACCAAAGTCGGATTTTTGGCTCCGCCGCCGCAGACAATCAATTTTCCGGGAATTTCCGGCAGATAGAGCAGCAGCGAATAGGCTACGGCTTCGGCAATGAAAGCGGTTACGGTTGCGGCGCCGTCTTCCAGACTCAAACCTTCGAGATGTTCGAGCTTTTCGTTGAAAATCGTCCGGTCGGCCGCCTTGGGCGGATATTGCGCAAAAAACTTATGCCTCATCATCGAGGCGACAATTTGTTCGTTAACTTTGCCGGTAATCGCCAGTTTGCCGTTATAATCCATATGCATGCCGCCGTGTTTCATAACCCAGTCGTTAATGGCGGCATTGCCGGGGCCGCAGTCGAAGGCAATCATGTCGCCGATGGAACCTATCCAGGTTATATTGGCGCAGCCGCCGATATTGACCACGGCCAGCGGCTTGCCCATGTCGGCACAGAGAGACTGGTAATATATGGGAACCAGCGGACCGCCCTGCCCGCCGGCCAGCAGGTCGGCATTCTGAAAGCGGTTGACAACCTTGGTCCGCGTCAGTTCGGCAAGGCGTTTCCCGTCGCCAATCTGACAGCTGAAATGGTTTTTGGGATCAAGGCAGATATTATGTCCCTCAAAGCCGATGACGTCGACCTTTTCGTCCTGAGCGGCGATAATCTCGTTGGCAATTTCGGCATGAAACGCCGTCAGCTCCGTTTCGACCTCGCGAATAGCCGCTTCGTTTTCGGGCGTATCCGGCCTTTTGCCGAGAACGGAGCGGATTTTGTCGCGGAGTTCCTCATCATAGGGAACGCTCTGAGAAAGGCCGAAGTCGTAAACGTCGACGCCGTCGGTTTTCAGCAGGGCGACATCAACGCCGTCCAAAGCGGTTCCGCTGCTCATTCCCAGGGCATGAAGGGGTCTGATGATATCCATGTCGAAAAAAAATTACCTCCGTTGTTGCACTATTTTATTTATATGTTAATATTCCTTAAAATTACGCTAATAGTTTATATTCATCATAGCAAGGAAAGGGAAAATGAGCAAATTTAAATCCGAATTTTTTAACCTGATGCTGGAACGCGGCTTTTATAATCAATGCACCAACGAGGACGGTTTCGACACCTATCTTTACGAGTGCGAAAAAGCGGGCAAACCGGCCGTCGGTTATCTCGGTTCGGATCCCACCGGCGACAGCCTGCATGTCGGGCATATCGTTCCGCTGATGATGATGCGCTGGTTCCAGAAATGCGGGCATAAGCCGCTTACGCTGGTCGGCGGCGCAACCGCCCGCATCGGCGACCCTTCGGGCAAAGACAAACTGCGTCCGTTTTTGAGCGAAGAAACCTTGCAGCACAACATTGAGGGGCTGAAAAAATCTTTCGGCAAATTTTTGAAATTCGGCAACGGCGCCAACGACGCGATTATGGTCGACAACTGGGACTGGTTCAAGGACATTAACTATCTTGCCTTTTTGCGCGACATCGGCACCTGTTATTCGGTTAACCGCATGCTGACAATGGACAGTGTAAAAACACGCCTGGAACGCGAGCAGCCGATGTCTTTCCTTGAATTTAACTATATGCTTCTGCAAGGCTACGATTTCTGCGTATTGTACAACAAATACGGCTGCCGCGCCCAGATTGCCGGCTCGGACCAATGGGGCAACATTACTTCCGGCACCGAACTCGGCCGTCGTCGTTATGATGTTGAGCTTTTCGGCTTTACAAGCCCGATTATTACCGACTCAAACGGCAAAAAAATGGGCAAATCGGAGGGTAATGCCGTTTGGATTAACGAAGAAAAGCTGCCCGCCTATGATTATTATCAGTATTTCCGTAATATCGGCGATGCCGAAGTCGGAAAATGTCTGCGCATTTATACCGATTTGCCGATAGATGAAATCCGCCGTCTGGAAAGCCTGAAGGACAAGGAAATCAACGAAGCCAAAAAAATTCTGGCTTTTGAGGCGACCAAAATCTGCCGGGGCGAAACCGAAGCCACGGCAGCGCAGGACACGGCCGTCAAAACCTTTGAAATGGGCGTTGCCGGCGGAGACTTGCCAAGCCTGCAAAAAACCTCTGTTGACGGGCTCAGCATTTTGGACGCCTTTTTGGAAATCGGCTTTGTTGCCAGTAAGGGCGAAGCGCGCCGCCTGATTAAGCAATCCGGACTGAAACTGAATGACAAGGTTATCAGCGACGAGAATTATGTTTTATCTGCGTCTGATGTGGTTGACGGGCAGGTCAAGCTCTCTCAGGGCAAAAAGAAACACGGTTTGATTAAGGTGGCTTAAAAAATCTTAATCTTCAAGTTTGAAAATCCGAAGGTTCCGGAAACTTCGGATTTTTTCTTTATTGAAAATAAAAAAAACGTTGATTATGCAAAAATATCAGCTCCGGTTTAATGAACTCCGGCAGATGAACAGCCCGCAAAAATCCACCCTCTGGTTTGAGAAAAACGGCTAAGCCCCTAGGTAAAACATTACACCCCGCCCGAGCAGGAAAAGGATGGCGCAAATTCCGATATATAAATATGGGCGTTTGAGCAAGGAAGAAACTATATCCGGCTTTTTCTCTTTTCTTCCAGGGAAGAACAATAAAAGAAGGATGGCAAATATGTATACAAAGACAAAGCCACCCCAAACATATTCTAAAACTTTGGGTAAAGTTATATGATCATAATAGTCTGTCAGCAAAAAAGCGCCGGTATAAACTAAAGTAATAATTGTACCTTTGTGGTTCAAATCTCTACATCTTTTTTGGATACCGGCAAGTGTTGCCCAAAAAGCCACAAAAGAAGCAATAGCTGTCAAAGCTCCAATGTTTTGTGCGTCAATGACCTCGCAAAATAGGTTAATAGTTATCAGAGCTCCCCAAAGTTGGAGTTGATTAAATCTTCCGTCAAAGGAAAAATAAAAAGTCAGCGGATTTTCGCCCCAAATATCCTTAAAAAGTTTATTGATAGCTTTTTTAACTTTTTGTATCATTTGTTTAGTCCTTATCTTTGGGTTGGGTCAGGATATTAAACACCACCCCAAAAGTCAACGATATAAATCTTATTTATTTTTTATTCCGTCCTTTTTCTCTTTATAATAACTAAGTCCTTTTTTTATAAGATTAAAAGCCTTAGCTCCGTTAACCCCAATATCAATTGCATAATTAGAATATTTATAAGGTTTTTCTAAATTTTCTTGCTTGGATAATTTTTCTAATTCATCTTGCTTTTTTTGATATATTCCTCCTAAGAACTTATCATTAATTCTTTTATAAAAATTACGAGTAAATGAATTAAGAGCATATTCAACCCCACCCTCAATTCCTTGTCCAAAACCTTCCAAACCGCTTTTAACAATATCTGTGGTTGGGATTGGTTTAGGGTTGGGGTTTGTATATTTAGGTCGTTCGGAAATGGTGGACCTTCTCAAAGCCTCCTTACTCCAAGGTGTCGGTGTTTGCTGTTGCCGACGCGGTGTTTGCGGAACATAGCTTTCAATAAAATTACGATGACTATATTTTTCGTTCTGCAATTCTTTTTCTGGGTCTTCTTGCGCAATGTAGCGAATTAAATTTCCCATAAACTATCTCCTTAAAAAAAAATTTAAAAACAAAAAAATCCGAAGACATAAGTCTTCGGATTTTGGATATACTTATAGCAAGTGATAGATTATTTATACGCTAAGAAATTACAATTTTCAAGAAAAATAAATTGTTTTCAACAGCTTTTGCGTAAAATCAAACTTTCAAATAAAACATTACGCCCCGCCCGAGCAAAAAGAGGAGAAGGCAAAAAGCAAAATAGGCTTTGGGATATTTGAGCAACGGGCTGGTCAAATGCTCATCCGCCTCTTTCTTCCCCGGCATAAATTGCGCATAAAGATATACGCATAAATATACAAACAAAATGATTTGCGAAATCGGTAATAAAAACTCGCTCTTATCTATCCCAAGAGGGTGAGTTATCGCCATATATATGAAGAAGACGGAAACAACGACTATCATCCAAGAGCCTTTTATGTGCAAATCCCGACATCTTTTTTGATAAGCACTCAAGGCAATATAAAAATAACCTAACCAGCCGACAATATCAAAATGGGGTATTCGTATTTTTGAAAAAACATAAAAAATCAGGTAACCGAAAAGCAGAGCTTCCCAAAACAAGACACGGCCATATACGCCGTTAGATGAAAAATAGCACGAAAAAAACAATTTTATATTTTTAATATATCCCAATTTATTTGCCTTGCTTCTCATCGTTCCACAAAAGAAGACTGATATTCAGTATCAACAAATACCGGTCTAAAGTCAAGTTGTTAACGCAGTTTAGTATATTTGGCGCCGATATTCTTTATTCTCTTCAATATATTTGCACTTTCACCAATATTAATTGTATAATCAGCCAATTTATTCAAACCGCCAAGACCAACTTTTTCAGCTTCTTTCTGCATTTTTTCTTGTCTTTTTTCATAATCATTCTTCATAAAAAAGTAACTGGCAACATCATAAAAACCTCCCGTTTTTGCATTAAAGAAAGAAAGCGAGCCATGCTCAACACCTTGTCCAAAACCTTCCAATCCGCTTTTGGCAATTTCGCCGGACGGAATACGACGTGGGTTGGGATTCGTATATTTCGGTTTTGAAAGAATGGTTGATTTCGTCTTACAAAAATTATTTTGTGGCACCGAAGTCTGCCAAGGCCGGTTTTTCTCCGGGTCTTCCTGTGCGATATATTGAATTAAGTTTCCCATATTATTTTCTCCTTTTAAGTTAACATTTAAAACAAAAAAACCCGAAGAAGCCATTCTTCGGATTTCAGGCACATTTACGGCAAGCGATATTTAAATTAAAGTTCGGGTCCATAAACATAGAGCATATATGTCAATACAAATAATACAGCAGCACTACTTGCTATGATTACGGTCGTTATTCCGATTATTTTTCCAGCTTTTATTAATATACTTTTGGATAATTTCATCACAATTTCCATCCGGATATTTTGTTCCGAATGGTATTCAGGCAATTAAAATATTCTATTTTTGCAGGTTTCTTCGCTGAAGCCACTATCAATACATTCCTTGATTTGTTGTTGCGCCTGTTTCCTGTAGCTATAATCGGCACACAAATAAAAGGAAATGCCTGAAACTATGCCGATAATGACTAGAGAACATAAAAATAAAATTGTATATAAGCCATATTTACCAATTTTTTTTAATATATTTTTCAATAAGGGCATTACAATCTCCTTTAGGATATTTGCTTCCCAATAATCTACCTACTTTATTAGCATAATTGTCTCCTTTACTACTGTCAAGGGTGTTTGAGCCTGTTCTAACATCATTCCATTCTCTTAAGTCAGAGGCCAATTTAGCAATGTCAGCCCCTCCTTTACCATATTGTGCTGCATTACAATTCATAAATGCATGTTTATACTTATCGGTAAAGTTTATTTTTCTCATCGGAAAAAAGTTTTTACCTAAATTTAAACTCCCCTTTGTAGCAGATACGATATAATCTAATATGTTTTGATCTTTTGGCTTAACCTTTCCTTCTTTTTTTACAACATAATCATAAACCTTTTTTCCGTCGTCAGCCGTTTCCCAATATCTTGGAATATTACCATTTGCTTTTTCAAAATCGTTGTGCATTAAAATATTTTTGGAACGGGAAGAAGCTGATTGGAAAAAAGTTTTTCTTCTAAATTCGAGGTTTTCTTTCTCCGGGTCTTCCTGTGCAATATATTGAATTAAGTTTCCCATTTTATTTTCTCCTTTTAAGTTAGCATTTAAAACAAAAAAACCCGAAGAAACTGTTCTTCGGATTTCAGGCACACTTACGGCAAGCGATGTTAGGATATTATTCTTAACACATTAAAATTTCAAGCCCTTTGTTACAATATCTGTCTCTTATACACATCTCCGAGCCCACGAGACTCGACGTCATCT
>OWIO01000907.1_pt1 | contig 24995 bp, 10 predicted proteins | sample 1733011 | NCBI WGS metagenome assembly OWIO01 (sample SAMN05065779, study PRJEB22554) | human gut metagenome | biome: ENVO:2100002; feature: ENVO:00000062; material: ENVO:00002003 | host: Homo sapiens | place: USA | reverse complement strand
AGATGACGTCGAGTCTCGTGGGCTCGGAGATGTGTATAAGAGACAGCCGGAAATCAGTCCCGTTGTCACTGACAAACAGCTTTAACCGGTGGGCTTGATAATTATTGCCGGTAAGCACCACTTCTATATTGCGACAAGTAAACGGCTGTGAATATTCATATTGTATCCATGCCGTATCGGGATGAAGCGGCATCCATGCGGCAACGTCCGAAGCATTGGCACGGAAAAAACCGTCCGCCGTGTTTATCAGAGGGCTGGTAGTGATATTTGGAATATCAGGTTCCGATTTTCCAACCGGTAAGGCCAGTAAGGCAATGTCCTGATAATAATCCTGGTAAGCCTCAGGACGAGGTAATTGTAAACTCCTAATCTGCCCTCCGGAAACAATGGTGTCGCTCCATACCACCTTTTGCATCGACTCTTGCGGAGTGATCCAAGGGCCTCCGGCAAGTGCAAAACCATCGCAAATATGCATACCGAGTTTTAATCCTAACCGATCGGCTTCCTGCATACTGAAACGCAGCATTTCCCACCACTGTGGGGAGAGTTGCCGTACAGTCCCATTAAATTCTTTTCCCTGTTCCGTATCCTTGATCGGCATGAGATAGGCGCCTCCCAATCCGACCTGCTTCATTGCTTCCAGATCGGCCGTGATGCCTTCTCGAGACACGGCACCATACATCCAGTACCAGAAACACCAGGAATCAGCATCTTCCGGCGGAGAGAGAAAGCGGTTACGTAAGGTAGCATCCGACTGTGCTACCGTCCATTGAGGAAACTGCAAAAACAAGAAAAGCAGTAATAAAAAGCTTTTACTATAATATTTCATAGGGTAATGAGTCTGTTCTTTGAAAGAAAGACGCACGGATCTGCTTTTTGTACTCAGTCTTCCAAAATACTCATCTTTCCCACATATGATCCCTTATTCCCATCAAATTTATCCCCTTCCACTATCTTCACCTTTTTGCTCAAATGCCCTGTTCATCAGCGATACGAGGAGAAGGGCCTTACCGGTTCCTTAAGCACGGTGCTTATCGTCCGTAAGCAGGGTGCTCATCCACCGTGAGCACGGTGCTGACAAGTGGTATGCACGGTACCCGGAAACCGTATGTACGGTGCATAAAGAACAGGAAAGTACCTTTTCGCAAAGAGGGTAAATGTATCAAAACTCTCATAAACTAAAAATCACTCTCGCTACAGGCAGTTGTAACGAGGGTGATTTCGATAAAAGGGGAGTTTTGACATCCCCTTTGAAATTAGCATAGCAAACTTGTAAAACTCCAATAAGATTATTCAAAGCAGAGAATGATACTTCCTTTCTGCTCCCCATCCACCCATTTCGGTTGTGATGACGGACCGACAAGATCAGTCGTATTCACCTTATTGCGTACGGGAGGAATCACTTTCATCACACTGATACCGGTGCCCGGCAACGTATAGAGTAAGGCATCGCGTCCGTCACGAGGTTGATAAACCCCGATATAACTATCAGGCGTACGATTCCAGATACGTATTACCCCTTCCTGCGTATGCAAACTCATCCATTGCACATGAGCGAAATACCCCTTGAATTCCGGATAAACAAAACTCTCTCCGGGGACAGGATCGTTGTACTCATTCTCCCAAACACCCAATTGCGGGCCATGCAAGCGGTTCTGCCACACACGATACGGGCCGTCGCCCACCCAACGTTTACTTAAAACCAGCTCTTCGGGATAATCGAACATGACTCCCATCAAATCGACCACACCACTGAAATTGTAATGGAAATCAAGAGAAACCCTGCCGTCCGGTGTTATTACCCAGACTGCTTTATCGAAATTTCCCAACCGATAGCCGGCAGTTACCGTAATCTTTCCGTCCGCTTCCTCGACATCAAATCCGCAGAACCGGCCGGTATCCTCGAAAGTGGAATAAGTTGTCTTTTTCTTTTCTGCATCCGGATCGTCATGGTTATAGAACTGATCCAATGAACGGTCGGCACGCCGGGCAGCTATGAAACGCGGCCCATTCCCCAAATGAATCGTACGTTCACCTATCCGGACATACTTCAACCGTCCGTCACGCTTACTGAAAACAAATACCTTGCCGCCTGCATGGATCATCAAATCGTCCACCGTTTCTTCTCTTGACGGAACTGCCTCCATTGCCGGCACCGGGCAAGGAACCTCTTCCAATCGATAACTATAAGTAAACAGTTCACGCCCAAAAGTATCCGTAATCGTAAGCATCAATGCATTTGCTCCACGTACGGCAGCAGGAATACGGACCTCACCCGTTTCATGAGCAGGAATATCACCACCACGGACTTCTCCTTGTTCAAGAACCTTCATCTCCATTCCTGTATCTTCGGCAGTGGGCAACTGGACGTAACGGTAAGCAAACCGGCAACTGTTCAGATTCAGAAAATCATAGCGGTTTTCTACTTGCAGCTTGCCATCAAAAGTAGCATCGATGTGTCGATTCATCACCTGTACAGGACACCACACTTGCCGGACGGTGTAATAACTCCCCTCCTTCTCGTGATGCGGGCCTACGATGCCATCAGCACCAAAGTTTCCCACGTTGTCGATAAAACCGTTCTTATCCGTCCGTTTCACTCCTTCATCGGCTAAAACCCAGATAAAACCACCTACACAACGCGGATGTTTCCGCATCATCTCCCAATAATCATACAGTCCGGCGCCTGCACCACCGTCATACAAGCCGTGAAGGAACTCGGTAGGCATAAAAAGTTCGGGCAGGCGCATATAATTCTGGCTCTCACCGTAAGAACGGTAATGCATCGTTTCGTATCCTCCGAAATTACCTTGCGGATGCAATACCGGCCGCCGTTGCGGGTCATATTTATGAAACTCTCCGTCCAACTCCGTATTCCATCCTTTTTCATTGCCGTTGCTCCACCAGATAACAGAAGGATGATTCACATCGCGAATCACCATTTCACGCACCAACTTCTGCCCTACCACCGTTTCGTGCTTGCCGTGCCAACCGGATAACTCATTCATCACATACAGCCCCAAACTGTCACACGCCTCCAAGAATTCCGGATCGGCCGGATAATGACTCAACCGCACGGCATTCATATTCATGCTTTTTATTAACAGTACATCTTCTATGTTTTTTACCTTGCTCAAGGTACGTCCGCTTTCGGGACGAAAACTATGGCGGTTGACACCACGGATATTTACCCGCACTCCATTAATATACAACCCGTCACTTTCACGGGTTTCGATAGTGCGGAAACCAAACTTTTGCACCTCTTCATGAAGCACTTCACCCCCTCTGCCCGACAAGATGAAACGGGCAGTATACAGATTAGGGGTCTCGGCAGTCCAGAGATCGGGAGAGTCGGCATGCAGGCGGACAATTGCATAATCGCTTCCTGTACGTACGGAAGAAGTGGCTTCTGCTATTTTCTTCCCATGGCGATCGGTGATCACCGTCTTTATCCGGGCACCTTCCAATGTCTTGTTCAGATAACATCCGGCTGTAAAACTGCCGTCAGCCTGTGCATCAATGGCTACCCTACTGATATTCTGTGCGGGCTTGGCCACGATGAAAACCGGACGGTACAGACCACCGAAATTCCAGTAGTCGGCACGACGTTCCGCTAAATTCACTCCGGCGTTACTACTCTCTTTACTTACTGTCACCTCCAGAAGATTTTTCGTATCACCGAAGAAAATCCGGTCGCTCACATCATAAGTAAAACGATAGAAACCTCCCTGATGTATCTCGCCTGCTTTGCGACCGTTAATTTTGACTTCCGTATCCGTCATAGAAGCCTCAAACACCAGTTCGATTTGTTTCCCATTCCAAGCAGCAGGCAGATAAAACTCGTACTTATACATCCCTTTTTCATCGGCAATCCCTTCCGGAAATGCCTTGCCATAAAAGCGCATCCCATATTGGTAAGTACCGAAACCCTGCAACTCCCAGCAAGAAGGCACACCTATCTTCGTCCATCGACCGGAATTATTACCTCCGGTACAATAGAAATCCCATTCTACCATATCATCACACCCTTTTCCCGACAAATACCGGCGTTCCGTATTCACTGAGGACTGGGCATGTGCGCCTATCGAGATCAGTGTAAATGCACAAATGAATGTCGACAGGCCTCTCCCCAGACGGCCTCTCCCCAACCCTCTCCGTGGGAGAGGGGGCAAAGTTAGTTTTGAATCTGTTTTAGACAGAAGAACAAAAGAGCATATTTCTTGCATAACCTTTATTGGCATGGGCAGCTTATTGGCTCTTTTGTCCTTTTGTTCTTCTGTTCTTCTGCCCTTTTGTTCTTCTGTCTTTCTGTCCTTCTGTCTGAAAAATAATAATTTATTCATGTCTTATCAATTTAAAAGCCTTTCTCCGGTCCCCTCCGTAGGAGAAGGAGAAGAAAGATACTATGTTTTATCAATCAGTTGCAAAACTAACTTTGCCCCCTCTCCCACGGAGAGGGTTGGGGAGAGGCCTGTTGTGGAGAGGCCTGTTGAGTCTTTTTAAGAATCACCTTCAACCGATGTTCTTTTTTCTCGATAGCATATCGCTTAAGTACTCCCGGCCCGCAACTGCTATTCCCTAAGCCCAACACAGCAGCATCCAGACTGAGAATAACATCCGGACGTTCCTGTAACTGATAATCATGTGTAGCCCGATAGATATCATTTACCGTATAGTGTAAGGCAGATGCGGAAAAAGTCTTCCCTACCGCCTCTACCCGGATTCCTTTTCCATAATCGTCCGTCAGTTCCAGAAAACGTACGTCTTCTTTATTTCCGCTATCCTGCGGTCGCGGATAATGCGTATATTGCTCACTCACTTTACCACTCCATAAACCCACGAAACAAGAAGCCTTGCGATCGGGATAATTCTCCCAAGGGCCACGGCCATACCAAGTGAAGTGATCCAGACCGGAACGGATTGGCAAGACAATACCCAAACGGGGAAGTTCAGGCAATACTCCCTCGGGACGGAAAACTGCTTCTATCTCAAGCTGGCCGTCACCGGTAATCGTATACAGCAGCTCCGTGACAATGCTTCCGGAAAGACACCGGACGGTACAACCAGAAGTGACCTGTATCGTTCCGTCAGACAATTGCCGCCACTTCAGAGGTCTCGTATCGTAATCGGGAGCATCGAGTCGATTATTCTGCCAATCTTTAGCCAGCCAATTACCGAAACTTTTATCATTATCGGTCGGCGCACGAAATATCTGAACAGCAGGAACAGATGGAAACAGACACGAATCTCCCAATACCGGAAATGAATCGAACTGCAACTGCATCATACATCCATCCCGCAAACGCCACTGTACCATGCAACCCCCGCTTTTAACCGTCAACAAGCCCCCTTCAGTTGAAAGTTGAGAGTTGAAAGTTGAAAGTTGCTGCGCCGTCACACTGCATCTCCCATCTCCCATCTCTTCTCCTTCTCCCTTTTCTTCCCCTTCTTGAAGGCAGAATTGTTCGGCGGCAACTTCATGTCCTGCCTTGGCCCAAGGCAGGTCTTCTTTCAGAATAATCCTTATCCAAAGACGGATATCCGCACGATTCTTTCTTCTTTTCCCAATCACTTCCGACAAGTTTATCACTCCGGTCATTCCGGGAAGCACTTGCGGCATTTCCAATTCTCCCGTCTTCTCCGGCCGGCCGTCCACAGTAAGTGTCCACAGGCAACGATAGCCTTCCAGACCGATATGATGGTTGCGGTTAGTCAATCTTAACGTGTCTTCCTGAAGTTGCATCTGTATGGGAGCATATACTTTTTTCATTTCCCAATACTTGGGCGTAGTCTCCCGTTCACTACGCAAGATACCGTTGAAGCAAAACGCTTTCAAATTAGGCCGATCACCAAAATCTCCTCCATAAGCAATCATCTCTCCACCACCGGGAAGTGATTTATACAAACCTTGATCGACCCAATCCCAAATAAAGCCCCCCAACATACGGGGATGACTATATATCTCATCCCAATACTCCTGAAAGTTTCCCAAAGCATTACCCATCGCATGAGCATATTCACTGGTCAGTACCGGACGTACATCATTCGTCCGTTCGGCTATCTCGAGCAAGCGTTCCCAACGGGCATTCTCAGCACGTTCCTCGTCAGCCCCTTCCGGAATTCCGGGATTCAAGTATTCCTGTTTCACACGAGTATAGAAACGGCTGATCATATCGACCGTCTCCGGATCGGGGCGCCCGTTCACCCCTTGTGCCCCTTCATAATGAACAGGACGAGTAGGATCGAAATCATGAAGCCAAGCAGAAATTGCAGCGAAATTAGGCCCATATCCACTTTCATTACCCATACTCCAAACCACTATGCAAGGATGGTTCTTATCCCGTTCCGCCATCCGGACGGCACGATCCATAAAAGCAGCATGCCAATCGGAAGCGCTCGCCAGAGTACCACGCAAACCATGCTCCTCTATATTCGCCTCATCCATAACATAAAGTCCCAAACTATCGCATAATTCATACCAACGACTCACATTCGGATAATGGCTGGTACGAACCGCATTCACATTTCCTTGCTTCATCAACAAAATATCCTGTAGCATGCGTTCTTCCGTCATCACCCGACCCAAACGCGGATCATGCTCATGGCGGTTGACTCCACGGAAACGAATCGGCCGGCCATTTACCAGCATCTGCCCATCCCGTACTTCGACACTGCGAAAGCCGACGGGCTGGCATATTTGCTCCACAATACGTCCGGTGCTGTCCTGCAAGGAGAGATGAAGAGAATAAAGAGACGGAGTCTCGGCAGTCCATTGTTTCGGATTCTTTATAACCGTCGTCATTCTCCCCATTTTACGAGGTCCACGTTGGGGAAACCATTCATTCATACGGGAAGCTTTGTGTTCCAAGTCCAGAACTTCTTCGGCAGAGCAAGATAATTGCGCCAATGAAGTGCCATCCGTATCCGTTAAAATAGCTTGCAGAGTGTATCCCTTTCCAGACTCCGCCCGGTAGACACTTAACCGGGGATCAATCTGTATCGTAAAATCCCGGTAAACGGAATCGGGCAGCGTGCGCACCACATAATCACGAATGCGGATATCGGGAGTATGTATCACATATATACTCCGGTGAATTCCTCCGAAGCGCCAGAAATCCTGATCTTCCAGATAGGAACCGTCACTATAACGATAAACTTCCACAGCTATCTGATTCGTTCCGGCATTTAAACAAGAAGTGATATTGAACTCACTCGGTTCCATGCTTCCCTGGCTATACCCTGCCAACTGCCCGTTAATCCATACATAAAAAGCACTCATTACCCCCTCAAAACGCAAGAAAGTTTGTCCGGTCTTCTCCCAACCGGCAGGCAATGTAAAGGTACGTCTGTACTGACCTACCGGATTACGCTCTTTAAAAGTTGTATACTCCGCCTTCGGTTCACTCGTCACACGAGGCGGGTCGATTTTAAACGGATAACCGGCAGAAACATAGATAGGAGTGCCATAACCATTAACTTCCCAATTGGCAGGTACGGGAAACTCCACCCAACGGGAGTCGTCATAATCTGTCCGATAGAAGTCAGGAATGCGTTCCTCCGGCATAGGAGTCCAGCGAAATTTCCACGATCCGTCCAGACAAAGCCTACGGTCTCCGACATGTTCCCCATAAGGAAAGAAAGCTGCCCGTGCCGGTTCCCGGTTGATGTGTAATACTTGATGGTTTTCCCAATCGGGTACTCCCACTTGAGCCGACAAGCCGGCAGCGACACAACAGAATATACCTATTAATATCCTTCTCATCGATTCTTTATCTTACTATATGATCGTATCTCCAAATTACTGTACCTCTAAGGCATCAAAAGCCAATCCCTCCATCCCATCGGAAGTTAGAACCACTCTATACTGTCCGGCGTTGATATAAGTTCCGGTAGTAGTACTCATCATACGCCACTTTTCAGGGGTATCAGGAAAAGTCAGTATGTCATCTTTCAATACCACCCCTTTTGAATCTATAAAGCGCAGCCTCACTTTGACGGGAACACTACTGCTGTTCATATATTTAAAACGCAGGGCATAAACCTGTGCCAGACCAGTAGATATATTCCACTCGATGCTATTCCGGTCTCCTTTACCAAAAAAGATACCGGTCTGGTTCCGATGTTGCTTCTTCACATATTTTCCTTTCAACAGGGCCGCTTCCGCTTCATAAATCACCCCGACACGTGCATTCTTGTCTTCGGGCAAAAGTTCCGTCGGTGTTTTTTCCACAACATCCCTGTCAAAGTCTTTCCAAGAGAAAGCAGTGGCCTTCGGCATTTCCTGAACTTCAAATTTTCCCTGACGGGCAATGGCAATAGCCGAAATCAATGCCTGCCCGGCTTTTACTTCGGGAAAAGAGATGATCATCTTCCCACCTTTTACTGGGACATACACTACCTTTTTCAGTGCAGTATCATGTCCGCTCTCTGCCCAGATATCCAAATCATCCATAACAACCGAATCATTGATCGCCACATCAAATATACGGAGACCTTCACAATCGGTCGCCGCACTCCCTCCCGTACCGTGCCAAGGTTCGGTGAAATACAATTCTACCCGGTAAACCCCATCTGCTAACGGAAACTCATAATTCAATTTGTGCCGTCCGAAACGAAAACTTTGGAACAAAGGCCAATCCCGCGTACCACGTATCGGATCATGTGTCGTCCTTTGGCTGGCAAGATAGGGATTCAAACCATCGAACGCTTCTGCCCATGAATGGGAAAAGGTGGAGTTATCCTGTGCCCATCGTTGTCCGTAACTGTCTACATAAGCATCTCCTCCGCAATTAATACGATAAATATAAGTGTAATCCTTTTCTCCTTGCACGTCTTGCATAACAGGAGTTACCTCGTGATAAAGATTCTCAAACGATGGCGCTTGCTCCAATCCGTTTAATAAAAGGACATCTTCCGTTACCGGTTTCCCTTTGTAATAGCCCACGGCACGAAGAACGTTATAGCGGATATCCCGGTTTTCCCACATGAAATGTGTCCCCTTCCCATGATTTATTTTGCGTCCGAGAAAGACAGCATCACCGGCATCATTGTAAAGTAAAACACTGTCACAATTACTGTATGCTTCGATGGTGGCACGCCGCCGCCCGTTGATAAAACGGTCGGGCCATGTATGCGAAACGAGATATACCATCGGCTCTTTAGCAGCCGGTACATAATTGGCTTTATACAGATAATAAATATCCAAAGGTTCTTCCCAAGGAGTAACCAGTCCTTTGTAATTGAATGGCCCCACCTTGTCGATGATCCGGTAACCCTCGTCCGGCTGACGCCGCCCTGGATTATCATGGCTACTGTAAATCCACTGGAATTGTCCGCATACGCTGTCCCGCACACGTTCTGCCTCCCGAATCTTAATTTCCATCAACCGGCACATCCGGCTCTCGCTCCAAACACCTTTCGGATCAAAGGCTGCCGGCTCTGTATGCAGCCCGATACTTCTCCAGGCGCCATATTCACCATTCAATAATTGATTGGGACGGGAAAGCTCCTCACCGTAACGCTCCACATCTCCTCCATAAGTTCCGCTCCAATTCTGCACCACATTCCAATCAGTTCCTTCTCCTCCGTTGCAGGTCGTAATGATCCGCATATGGTGTGCGGTCGGGTCCATTTCCCGAATAATAGCGGTACATTCCTCCGCAAATTCACGCGGCAAAGTACTCTCATTCTGCAATCCCCACATGACGACCGACGGAGAATTACGCCGTTCCTTCACCCACTGCCGGAGCAATTTCTTGAAATTATCCCGAAATTCAGGCGTATCATACCAGACATGTGCAGAGAATTGCGTCCAGAACAAGATCCCCTCCTTATCCCAATACGTCTGATAATCGAGATGATGGGGTTGATGGGCATCTCTGAATGCATTAAAGCCGGCAGCCCGTATCTGTTTGGCGCGGGCAGCCACCTGCTCACGACTGAATGCGTGGCTTTGCCCGAACTGATGTTCATATTCGCATACCCCATTGATAAAAACCGGAGTACCGTTCAGAAAGAAACGTCCGTCTCCATCTTTACGTTTCACCGGCCAGCTAAGTGTGCGAATTCCGAAAGGAGTAACCACCTCATCGGTCGTTTTTATCTTATCGGCGGTTTTCATATCACGCTTTATCATACTGGTCAACTTATAAAGATACGGATTCTCCGTACTCCATAAAACCGGATTCTCAACGGACGAAGACTGACGAACCGTTTTTGTCTCTCCGGGAGCCAAAGTAACCTCTTCTACCAAACGGAAAACCTGTCGTCCGTCATCATTACTCAACTTACTGACAAGTTCTACAGTCTCTGTCCGTTCCCCGTAATTTTTCACTTCGGTATCTATGTAAACCGTAGCCGCCTGATCGTCATTCCAGATGTGAACGCCAAAAGGTTCGATGCGTATTTCATCTGTAGCTTCCAAAATAACCGGACGGAAGATACCGAAAGGCTGGGAACCTTCACTAAACCCCCATTCCGAAGAACATCCACCACATACCCAAGGCATGTCAGAAATCATCTCCGGATGCTCTACTTTCAACTCCAGTTTATTGGTTCCGTCTATCAAGGCATCGGTCACATCCAGAGTCAGTGTCGTACGACCTACCGGATATCGTCCCAGCTCCTTCTTATTGAAAACAATAGTAGCATACGTCCCTACACCTTCCAAACGCAGAAAATATCTCTTTCCATCCTGCTTTTGATATACAAATTCATTCTGATACATAGCCGTACCATGAAGATTACCATGTGTCAGTTGCCTGTAACCGTAATAATCATCCCAATTATGAGGAACGGATACGGCAATGGAAGACTCCGGTCCGGAAGAGTCCAACCAAGTTTTCCAATGACCGGACAACTCGGTTATCTGACGCCTGCCCTTTATATCCGGTTGCGGGAAACGTACGGCCGAACGCCCCATCGGTTTACTGGTGGCAATGGCAATCCCCCGCTGCTCACTATTATTAACCGCACAATAGAAATGATAAACTACCCCATTGTGTTTTATCACATAGCTTTTATGTGCAAACATCTCGTCATACTCCTTGCTTGGAATCACCAAATCCGCCCCTTTCCAATCTGTCCAATGCACCAAGTCATAACTCGCAGCAAACGTATTGAACGCCTTATACCTGCGTTCCGGATGAAAGGCGGAAAAATAAAACATCACATATACATCCCCCATTTTCTGAATATGGGCATCTCCCGTAATTGTACCATCACTCTCGTGTGCAAAGACCGGATTGCCCCCGTATCGTTTCCAGCGTTTCATGTCTTTGGACAAAGCAATTCCAACACGTTCGCCTTTCAATCCTGTATCGGGGTGTCGCCCTCCCGCATTGTAAAACATAACAAAGGGTGCCCCTAACGTCCGGTCTTTATCCCAATAAACCGTACTTTTGTACTCTGTAAGTTTCTCCCACCATTGAGCGTCTTTATCATGTATGCTCACAATCGGCTCATCGGCAGATTTCCATTCGTGAGCAGTAGCAATATCCTGATCCGTCCATGCCAAACCGATATGAAGAGGAGCGGTAATAGCCTCATACCCGATACCTTCTCCACCGATATAAGTCATCCAATACTTGCCTTTATAAGATTGCAGCGTGTAGCTTCCTCCCCATTCCATATCGGATAATGCCGGAAATCCTCCCCGCTGATTACAATCCCAAGTATTCTCACGGAAAGAAAGTATACGCCCTAATGTATGCCACTCAAGCAGATTCGGACTTTCCGCTATCCAGGTTTCATACCCTCTTCCGTCCGTCGCCCCCTTTCCGTTGTACACGACATAGGTCATATACCATTTATTGCCCTTGCGAAATACCGTCGGGCAATCTATCTTATAATCATTATTTTGCGGAACAACAGCCAACCCATATTTATAAGGTGTTTTCACCTCCTCATAAATCTCCTCCATACGCTCTTGCGACACCTCGTATGGTGACTGTGCAAAAAGCGAACCGGCAAAAAGGGATAATCCGGCAATAAGCGCTGCTTTTCTCATATTCAACTGCATTGAGTAAGAATCATCCATTAATAAAACATCCAGTCCATTGTCTCCTCTGCTCCGGCAAGAGCCGCATTACGTGGAGTAACGGATTGATCTGTAAATCCTAAAACCAAAGTATACCCTTTCGGTAAGAGCAACTTATGAGTACCGGCAGGAAAATGATAACTGTGTACATTTGCCAAAGGCATACCTTTTATGCGAATGGCATTTGTCAATTTGGGCTCGGCTTGTCCATAATCATTGGCAGATGCATCCGTTTCCAGTTTCGGTGCTTTAGCATACTTTTTTTGATCATCACGGAAATAACCTACCAGTAGATTAACCGCATCATCAGAAGTAAACTCGATAGCCGTCCCTTCCTGACGCTGGTTTTCTGCATTCAGGCAGAAGGCAGTCATTCCCTCCAGTTCCGGTGCAATGGCATCTATTTTTGAATTCGGAAAATCAGAATACAATACAGCACCTTTAGTCAGTTTCACTGTCGGATAATTCTTCAATAATTTCACGTCCGCAGGTCTCAAAGGAGTAATATCAGCCTCCTTTTTGATTGCATTCCCTTCTTTTTGTTCTTTCAACAAAGCAATATTGGACTTGAAGTTCTCCAACTCTTTTTCATAATGTACCAACAATTCTCCCCATGTCTTGTTATGCCCGTCATCACCTCCGATAGGAATACGACGTTGAGCTGTCTGCATGCTATTCGCATAGTAATAATGCTCTTTGGTAAGATCTGCCAGCTTGCGGTAATGCTCAAGGCTCTGTTCCATTAACGGAACAGCCTCCTCAAGATCCTTCATATTCTTACCCCATTGATAATCGAGTACTAACTTGGCCGCTTTTACCTTAAAGTGAAAAGCATAAGCAAATTCCCGATAACAATGCATATCATTACGTAGCCGTTCGAATTCATCCTTGTTTCTTGTCACTTTTTCTCCGGCGGCATCTACGGCAGCCACCGCACGATCACCATGTTCAATCACTTGTTGCACTATATCCAAAGGCAATTCACCTACATGCGGTTGTCTTTTCCATTCTTTCTCCACGTATTCTATCAATTTCTCACCTTCCGGTCCGCAACTCTCGTAAAATCCGGGATAAATAGTATATTTATATGGGTTAACCAACTGACTCATAAACATTCCCAACAACAAGGTCTGCCGGTTACCTTCCGTTATTCCAAAACGACGTAACAACTTAGGAGCGATCTCGCCCGATTCCTCATATGCCACGCGGACATTGGCAGCAACTGAAGCATCCATGCCATAATAATCCCCCAACCGTGCATTCCAATATAAGATTTCATCCGAACGGTCACGGCGACAGTTCCAAGCATAACGTGCCCATGCTTTATACCAGATCCAATCCCGATCAAGCTGTAGCTCACGTTTACCATCAGGTAGTTTATCTGCTGTATAAGGCCAATCCCAATAAGATGCTTGAGGATAAAGATGTAGAGCATTTGCCCCATGTACATCGTGCATAGCCTGAACCGCTTTCTGTATAAAATCGGGAGAGCCCCACCGAAATGGTTCCAAGTTAGCTAAAATATGCACATTACTGATATGAATGCTACCCAATGAACTCAGATCCTGATGGATTTTCGACCAAGGGCCACGTGGCTCATAAGTGGTGAGAGACTCACCGTTATATTTGTGCATTGTATAAAGATTCTTATATAGCGGCAAAGCAGCATCCATCACCATTTTGCAATCCGTATCGTGTGCACGCAGTAACAAAGGAGGTTCGTCAGTACGTCCCAACGCCTTCAAACCATCCTTTACTCCGGGAATAATGGTTTGTGTAAACCATTCCACGTCATCTTCATAAGTATCCATAGCCTCCCCAAGACAGACAAGCAGACCCACGTTCGGATATTTCTCAATAAAAGCTGCAATCGATTTACGTGTATAATCACTGATAAGCGGAGTAATCGGTCGATTACGATCCTGAGTTTTAAGCCCGTAATGATCGGCAAATGGTTTGGATAGAAGAATATTATAGAACATTTGAATGACGAAAATACCACGTTTATCCGCCTCTTCTGTCAGGAAAGAAAAAATCTCTTCGTTTTTCTTAAAGGTTTCCTCATCTACTTCCAAAGCAAAAGGATACTCTTCCAACCTCACCAGTGAAGCAAAAGGATGCCCATTCCAAAGGTAAAGTGAATTCATACGATTCTCCACTAACATGTCTAAATAGCGTATCCATGCCTGTTTATCATAAAACCAAGGAAAGTTTTCCGGAGTATAAGGATATTCATATACACCATGTCCGGGTAAATAAGTAGTTTTCTGTAAACCGATACAAGCTCCCCGAAGTACCATCTCCGGCGCATCTTGACAGAAAGCAGGAAAGTCCAGGTTCTTTTTCTCGTTAATATGATCTATCAACTCACGACAGGCATAAATCACTCCGTTTCCATCATTCCCCCGAACCATTGTCCTGTTTCCCTCTGTTGTAATCAAAAATCCCTCTTTTCTCAACGTAGAATCACAAGCCTGATTCAGAAAAATAATCCTGTCAGCTTCTGTCAAGGTATCCTCAATTCCGGATAAGAGTACCCGATATCCCTCTTTTTCCAACGTTTCCTGTAGTTGCTGCACACCGAAGTTCATACGTATCGAAGCCTCCGGAGGTACTACGATATTCACCGTTTTTTTTCCACACGCACTCAATAAAAACAGGCAACAGCCAATCAAAAGCAATCTTATATTTGTCATTTCTTCATTATATAAATAAAAACTAAACTCCCTTATCTTCCTTCAAGGAAGACGCAGAAAAGATAAGTTTGTACTCATATTAAATTTTAGAAGAGACAGACAAATGAAGTTACCGATTTGACAAGTATAGGCAAAAACTGTTTTTCGAACCAATGAGAGGGACTTAATACCGGGAAGTAGTCATGATTGAATTTAATCATTGTATATCAACACATTAATCTTTCACTTAACAAACAAATAAAGCAATATTATTAACCTACAAGAATACGTATTTAATACTGTGTTAAATACAATCTTTTGTCGGCAAGAATACGTTCCTTTATAAACAAGAAATTAATGTTTTGCGACGAAAGAAACAATATGGCGAAAACGAGATTAACAATGTTAAAATCAGAGGTGTGATTTTCTCACTGCATATTATTCGATAATCGTATGCCTTAAATCCCCAATTACTAAAATCCCCAATTAAAGAAAGGAAGGCTACGTCTATCACTTTTATTCCAAAGCCCGATCTGTATTCCTTTGAGCTTCTTGGAAAAATTACAAAGACCTATCTGGAGACCATTCGATTTAGTGGCAGTATTAAACACCCCTGTCTGTAAACCACATATTTGTTTTTTTGCAAAATTGAATGCACCGATTTGTACTCCTTTTACATGATGCCCCATAGTTCCTAATACCCCGATCTGCATTCCATTGGATTGATGGACAGTTGCCCAAAGTCCTGCCACCTGTAATCCATTATTGTAAGTCAATCCGTTATTAAGTCCGGCAAGAGACATTCCATTGACACGATAGTTAATCGTGACTATTCCTCCAAACCCTATGCCATTAATAATATGGCTATCCAATACAGAGCCGGCTACTGAAAAAGAGATACCATTCGTTATACTAAAGCGATTCTTATATAAGATTGCCGGTTCGGCAATTTGCCATCTTCGATTCAATTCCATTATCTCGGAGGGAGGTACTAAAGCAAATGGCAACATCAGCGCTAAAAAAGAAGAAGAACCTATTACATCCAGTTTTAGACCGTTAGTCGTGACATTCCGCAAATCATTTATCTCGCCAATACCCAACGAAACACCCGTTATCCGTGTGTTTTTATCATAATAGGTCCATAGGGGAAATCTATTCTTTTTTACTACAAACAAAGTATCTGTAGCTGGTATGCTATCTCTGATGACCGTTACGGTCGGTGGTCTATTTTTCAGCCGGAAGATGTTTTCTTCAATAAAAGAAGGTAGCGGCATATTCTCTCCGATACTGTCGGCATGCTGGTTCTGATTCAGATGAATAAGAACAGGCATATTTTCAAATTCCACTTTTGCCAAATAGGTGGTAGTGACTTCATATCCTCCACGAAAAGAACGATTCTGACTGACTATCCTGTCGGCTGTAAATTTGCACCCTCTGAATAGTATCGTATCCTTGCCTTCAAACAGAATCTTAGGCTCTTTCTTCTTCTTATCGAGAATCAGGTTACTCCTTGCCTGTTCCACTGCTTCATCTGTCAGATAAGAATCCCACGAGCAAACGATGTAGCCGTCATTGCTCCGCCCGAACTTATAATAATTGCTTCTGAAACTCTTTAGCTCAGAGTCATATACATACACAGGCTTATTCTTCTCAAGCAAAAGCTGAGGATTAATAATCTTCTGTCTTAAGAAATAAATAGTATCCTCGCTGTTAGGGATATAAACAGAATGCGGTATATCACAATTCCATATCTTATCGACCAACTGTCTCTGATATACAGTATCTGCAACCCCTTGTTTTGAAAAAGCTACTCCCGACAACAAACAAGCTGTCACAGGCTGTATATATGCAGTACAAATAGTCGGAACACTATCCATATAGTTATGCCTGACACAAGAATAAATAGAAATATCTCCCTCCTTAGAAAACGTTATGTCTTTCTTATAACATCCAAGCAGTTTTTCTGCCAGACTCCAATAATAATCTTCATCCTTGCAATGCTGCGTCCGCAAATATCTTACAACTCTACTTTTATAGGGAGGAATCTCAATACTCTCTGTTCTTATCCGATACCCATTTCCTTGAAATATGGAACCGGAAGTTGTAAATTTTGCCTCAAAAGGTTTCCAAATCGAATCATTTGTCTGCGCCATACCGAGATGGCACATCAGGAAAAGAGCCAGCAATAAAAATAATTTTTTCATAGAGAATGTGGAATTTAAGTATTCTTTTTGCTTAAGCTATCCTTATACTCGGTAGGGGTCATCCCTATTTTCGATTTGAAGCATTTACTGAAATAACGCGGATCATTAATACCTACCATATATGAAATCTGAGTCATATTAAATTCACCGGTTTCTATTAATTGGGCGGCACGATTGATACGCATTTCTTTAATAAACTCAATCGGCGCCAACCCTGTCAGTGTTTTTAGTTTTTTAAAGAATACCGAACGACTCACAGCAACCTCTCTCACCAAATCATCTACTACCAAATCACCGTTATCCATATTCTTTTCCATCAGTTCAATAAGCTTGTCCATAAACTTACGATCATTGGGAGACATTTCCGGTAATTTTTCTTCTTCTAAAACAACCTCTTCCGAAACTGCGGTAGAAGACAGAACACTATTCATCAAATTGTCTCTGTAAAAACTTTGCAGTTTATGACGTTGAGCAAGTAAATTCTCTACACGAGCTTTCAGATAAGTGGCACTGAAAGGTTTGGTAATATAATCATCGGCACCGTATTCCAAACCTTCCAACTTACTTTCGATAGAAGTTTTGGCCGTCAGCAGAACAATAGGAATATGACTGGTGGTCATATCCGCACGGAGTTCCTTCGTCATTTCAATGCCGTCTTTCTCGGGCATCATAACGTCACTGATGATAATGTCTGGAACAAATTTAAGTGCTTTGCTCCAGCCGTCCATACCGTCTACCGCCTCAATGACACGATATACCGGTGAAAAAATGGTACGCAGGAAAGTACGTAGTTCCTGATTGTCTTCCACAAGCAACATCACTTCTTTATTAGAATCCTCTTCAGATTCTTCCTCTAAAGAGGTTACTTCCGGATTAATAATAGGAATAACAGATGCTGTTGCATCCATCACAGGAACGGAACGACGAACGGCTGCATCCTCCAGAATAAATTCAACCGTATCATCATAATGTTCCTTTCCTTTAAGGAAATCGACTTTGAAACAGCTTCCTTCGCCTAACTTACTCTCTACCGAAATAGTAGCTTTATGCATTTCGGCAAGCTCTTTCACCAATGAAAGACCAATACCGGTGCTTGCCTGATTAAACAAATTCTTATCTACCAGATTTTCGAAACGCACAAAGAGAGATTTTTTCTTATTCTCCGGTATACCGATTCCCTGATCCTGTACACCTATGGCAACGGTTCCTTCATCTTCACGGATGAAGACACGAATCAGTTTTCCATTCGGAGTATATTTAAAGGCATTAGAAAGCAAATTGAATACGATCTTCTCCAATTTATCCTCATCAACCCAAAGATACAATTCGTCCTTTTCCGTTTCAAATAAAAAGTCGATACTGTGTTCTTCCGACAGCGATTCGAAATTATCCATTATCCTCCGGACAAAAGAGACGACGTCGACCCTTTGTACCTGCATCTTCATTTTCTTATTCTGAATCTTACGGAAATCAAGGATCTGATTGACCAAATGAAGCATCCGGTTCGTATTACGTTCTACTACGACCAGTTGTTCACGTGCATCTTCCGGCAATTTCGAATTTTTCAAGACATGCTCTACCGGGCCGGCTATCAAAGTCAACGGTGTACGAAGCTCATGTGAAATATTTGTAAAGAACCGAAGTTTTATATCCGAGACCTGTTGTTCTACCGATACTTCGTGCTTCAACCGATAAATGGTGAAAAGAATGTAAACCGCTACAAAGATGATAAGCAGAATGAATATTACATAAAGGAAATAAGCAAGTGGCGTTTCCCAAAATGACGGTAACACAACAATTTCGAGATACCGGGTATTAGGCACCCAGACACCGTCACTATTCGTTGAACGCACCTTGAATGTATAATGTCCTTTAGGCAAGTTGGTATAAGTAGCACTGCGCAACCTGTCGGCATAGGTCCATTGTTTCTCAAAGCCTTCAAGGATATAAGCATACTGAATATTCTGCGGATTCGTGTAATCGAGTGCCGCATACTGAATAGCAAAAATATTTTCTTTATGAGAGAGTACCAATTCTTTTGTATCATCCAAACCTACCTTCAATACAGAATTATCCCCCGGAACAATGTCCTGATTAGCAATCACTAATTTAGAGAATACGATAGGAGGGACAAAACGGCTTTTACTGATAGAATCGGGATTAAACATAAAAATCCCATTACTGGCACCAAACAAGATATCTCCTTTAGAAGTCACTGTTGAAGCAGCTTCACTAAAACGCACACGGAACGTGATACTGCGATCATCGTAATTCTCAAAACGTTCTTCACCGGGAATAAATTTACTGACACCATTTTCCGTACTTATCCACAAATTGTGCTTATCGTCTTCCCGAATAGAAAGCAACACATCTGAGGGAAGTCCGTCAAGCACAGAATAAGATTTAAATGCTCCTTTTCCAGCCTCATCAATAAAAAGAAGTTTATTAAGTCCGCCACCAAAAGTGGCAAGATAAAGCTCTTTCTTTTCTGTAACTACAATCCAGTGCACATCATTATTACTCAAACTTTTCGTATCATTCGGATTACGGGAAAAATGATGGAATTGAATTTCTTCAGGGGTACTGAAGTTTTCGTCAAAAGCAACTGCACCGGCTGTCGTCCCTACCCAAAGACGTCCATTGTTATCCGAAGTAATAAAACGGGTTTTATAGCACAGATCAATCGGATATCCCTTCAGATTGTTGCGATGATTGACAAAAATAGTATTTCCATTCTTATCCTTTGATATATAATTAATTCCATTAGCAAAGGTTGCAATCCAGATACGCCCGTTATGATCTTCATAAACACAATACACATTATCATTGCTCAAGCTATACATGTCATCCTCATCATAACGATAACGAGATAACCGATAAGACAGACCGTTCGACGCTATCGGCTCGGCACGTACCAAACCATCCCCTTTCGTTGCTATCCAAAGTACTCCTTTGGAATCCTGCATAATATAATAGACCGTACCTTTCATAGGTACCCCCGAACGGGAGACTGTTCCGTTCTCGGTTAAAAATCCCAGATATTTATGGTCAGAATCATATATACGGAGACGTCCGTCTTTCAGCCCCACCCATATATTTTTATTATTATCTTCACAAAGGGCACGCACTTCATTGCTCAACGACTCATAATTATGCTCCTCCGGTGTCATCATGCTAAACTGAACCGAACGAAATGTCACTTTTTCTAATCCTTTGGAATGGGTACAAATCCAAAGATTCCCTTGTGTATCGGAAAAACTGGAATGTATTTTATTAGAGAAACGCCAGTCTGAACTTCCCAACTCGTCGTAAAAAGGCACAAGCTGATTCTTTTCCCGATCATAAAAAGAAAATCCCCCACCATAAGGATGTACCCAAAGATATCCGTTCACATCTTCGTGTATATGAAAAGAAGGACGTGAACGGTCGGCAGCAGTAGGTTCCACGCGTATCTGCTCACGTTTTAATATTCCGGTAAAAGGATTAAAGTGTGCAACAACTCCCGGTTCTTCCTGCTCAAACCACACTTCTGAAGTTTTGTCTACATATGCCGACACAATAGGGGCGGAAGGCAAGTCACGACAAGTTACATGAGAATAATGCACATATTCTTTCGTTTTCAAATTGTAAACAAAGAAACCGTCTGTAGAAGTAGCAATCACTACTTTATCCGGTTCTACACTGTTGATGGAACTAATGCGTGAGCGAGTTGGCAACTCAAGCAATTCGAATTGCCCGTTTTCTTTCTGATAACGCCATACACGCCCTCTGTCCGATCCGAAACAAATCTCCGTTTCATTCTCCTGTACTGCATAGAAAGCCTGCTTCGGATCCGAAAAGCGCTCTTTCGTTTCTACAAAATAGGATACCGGTGTTTTCTCCCCCGGACGAATTAAGCCCAAACCATTATCCGTAAGCAGCCATTCATTATTATCAGCATCCTGATATACCTTAAAAACTTTCGTAGCAGGAAAAAGCCCCGACTTTGCAGAATAAATTTCAGTAGCAAGGCGACCGGTCTGAGCAGAAGCAGTGACACGTATTGCACCGTCATTCTCCGTAAGCAACCAGACTGTCCCTCTTCGAAGGACACTGATCGCATTCACATTGGAATTACTCCCCGGCTGTCCGGCAGCAGGAACCTGCTCAAAGGTTTCTGTACGAGGATCGAAACGATGAGCCCGATTATCATAGGTCAACAACCATAAAAATCCGTCCGGATCTTCATACATCCGGTCGACGCGATTATTTGTCAAACTGATAAAATTTCCCTGACGTGCCTTATATGTTTTAAAAGAATAGCCATTAAAACGGTTAATACCATCCCAAGTCGAAAACCAAAGATTTCCTTTATGATCCTGTAAAATGCTCATTACAGTATTTTGTGACAAACCGTCTTCGGAAGAGTAATGGGTAAAAAAACAGTTCCGCTGGGCACTAATCACCAGCGCGATACTCAAAAATGCTATCAGAAATAAGATTCTTCTCATCATTTTATAAAATTCCATGCGGTAAAGATACAAATTAAACCGAATTTTGCCTTATTTTTATTTCTATTTTAATAAGACATAGGTATGATATACCCTCATTTAGTATCTCTTAAGTAGCTGGAATAAGTATAAAAAATAAGCTACAGGTAAAAAATCTTCCTTCCGGAATATGCCTTTTTTACCAAATATTATTTTGAAAGTTGTTTATTAAAGAAAGACAATATTTCTGCTTGCATTTCCTTACTACAGAAATGGGGCAATTCCCACAATTTTGTGATCAGTTTATCATCGGCATTCTGACTATTCCACACTGTATGCAACTGTGAATAAGCATTTTCTACTGCAGGAACAGGAAAAAGTTTATCATGCCGGCCATTAAAGAAAAGCATTGCTTTAGGGCAAGCAATAGAAACGATATGCGGATAATCCAAATACCGCCTTAAACCAGGTAACACATTGGCGTAATTCGAATCACCCTTCCCACGTCCGTAATGGGGGGAAAGCTGATATTCAGTGGTCGTCAGCCAACAAACAGCAACACCGGCCTTTACCCTATCAGACAATGCCGATAACATCCAGGAACGATAAGCCCCCATCGAGAATCCCATGCAACCTATCCGATCAGCATCGACCTCTTTCAAAGAAGCAAGAAAGTCGGCAGTATACATATCCTCATATGAAATCGTACCGCTCCAACTGCGCCCCAACATTTCAAAGACACACGCCAAAGACTGCTGACTTTCATAACGTGCCCCCTCTTTCCGCCCGCGCTCTCCCCAGAAAAGAGCGTCTATGGAAATCACCACATATCCCTTAGAAGCCAGATAGTCACCAACATACTGGTCATCATAACATTGATGCACCCAATTATCGGCATCCGCCAATATTAAAGAATCAACATCGAAAGGCCGAATCATCTTCTCTTTCCCTATCGAAAAATGCGCACCATGATCATGTAACAGCACAACAGCCGGAAACGGGCCTTTCCCCGCAGGAACCAACAAGTAAGCGGGAACCCGGGAATAACCGGAAAGGTTGAAACGAATTTTTCGAGCTTCATAACCCGCCCGTTGTTCTATAGCCACAACTTCCATACCATATTCTTTGGCAACAGGCGGTGGAGCCAACATTGCATCCAGAACAATCGTACGGGCCATTTTCCGCCACTCGGAAAAATCAGTCTGGGCACTATTCCCCCATGCCATAGGATAGGTAAGTTCTTGTTTCATCTTTTCCAGAAAAAGCGGATAATCCTTTTCTATCTCATAGGAAGTGCTTTTTTGTGCCACAGCAGTCAAAAAAGCAATAGCTGTCAATATACTAACACCGATTCGTTTCAACATCCGAGTCTGTTATTATAAATTATCTCACTACCTTTACCAATGAATCTCCATTCTTCACCGGATTCCAGCCATCTCCACCTTTCAGGATATCTTCCATACGATATTCTTTCAGATCTTTTAATTGCCGGGAGAAAGCAGCACGCGCTTTCGGAGCAGCTCCTTCACCACTACTCTGATATTCGGCATAAAACACCGTTTTTTCTGCCTCTTTCTTACCCCAGTTATGCCACCCAGCAGGTTGTATATGTCCGCCCATATTGCAATGTATAAATACCGCCTTTGCATATGGACGCCAAGGACGGGAAAGATAAACTCCTTTCACGCCCTCATCGGCAGTTAGGGTACAATCATAAAAAACATAACCGTATTTTGACTCTTTATCGGTAGAAGGAGCTGTTATATATCCGTTTCTCTTACTATGGATGTGGCAACGATTGAATACAGCCGTAGACCAACCGAAAATAAAATCGACAGAACCCTCAATATAACAGTTCTCATAATACTGGCGACTGTTTTTACCATAAGTGTAAAGCGTATCCTGAAAACCCAGAAAGCGGCAATTCTTGAAAAAAGCACGATCTGCCGACACAAAACAAGCTACTGCCTGCCCCACCGGACCGGCAGTATTCTCAAAAGTTATATTCTCGGCATAAAAATCCGGTGCATAAATATAACAGGTAGACGAACCGGAAGTCCCCTTCGTTTCTCCGAAGACATTCTTTTTATCAGCATAATCGTCATAAGAAAGAACCGCTCCTTCCTGACCTATCAAAGAAACATTTATTTTACTTTCCGGTATCACGACTTTTTCTTTGTAGATACCTTTACGGACAAGAATAGTAGTACGCACATTTTTACGAAAATCGGGTACGGCATCAATGGCATCCTGAATAGTAAAAAAGTCACCGCTACCATCTTGTGCTACCACATAATCATAGTGACGAACGTATTTAGCCAATTCGGGAACAGCCTGTGCAATGGCATCCACTGCCAGACCGGCCACTACCCGGCCACCATATACATTAAGATGTGTATTATCTTCACGCCCTTTCGGAAAGGCCGGTACTTTGTTAGGCTCTACCCACATGAAAAGTTTCTTCGATTCTACAGGTCCTAAACCTTGAACCAATTCATGGGTTATCTTATTCATATCAATAAAAGGTACATTCAGCTTCTTCGCTACATTACGGGGAGATTCGATATAAGCGCCGTGCGTATCATACAAGGTATCGCCTTCTTGCGGCTGTTTCACTTCTCCGGCATCATGACGAGTGTCTTTACTGATACTTTCGTCTAACGGACGGACAAAATTACGACGTACAATCGCATTACAAAGTATCGGAATTCCTCCTTTTGCACGAGTTTCATTCACAAAACGGCTAAGGTTAGCATCAAAAGTCGTACCGGGATCCGTATGACGGTCTGCTTTAGGTTTCTCATCATTATGCCCGAATTGGATAATCACATAGTCTCCTTTTTTCACTTGAGAAATGACCTTGTCCCAGCGACCTTCATCAATAAAACTCTTGGAGCTCCGCCCATTCATTGCATGATTGTCGATACGTACTTCTTCACTGAAGAATCCGGGAAGCATCATTCCCCACCCCCGTTCAGGATTTCCTCCGGTAATATTTTTGTTAGCCATTGTAGAATCGCCTATCATAAAAATGGTAAGCACGGGTCTATCCGCTTTAAAAGCAGAAAGAAGAAAGAATAAACTTAAAAGAACAGCCAGCTTGTTTTTCATTTTTGTCGAAATCTATTTTATTGTTGTGCAAACTTACGGACTTTTTATCTGAATGACGTCTAAAAAACGTTGCTTTAGGTGGAATAATTGTATATTTGGACGTTTTTTTAAAGCATAAAGTATGAAAACAAGAAGTAAAACATTCATTTTAGAAAAAGAAAAGGCATGGGAACCGGCAGGCGAAGGTGTAGTTCGTCAGATCATGGGGTATGACGGACAGGTAATGCTTGTAAAGGTTAAGTTTGAAACCGGTGCAATCGGAACACCTCATACACACTATCATACCCAGACTACATATGTAGCAAGTGGCAAGTTTGAATTCACCGTAAACGGAGAGAAACAAATAGTAGAAACTGGAGACGGTATATATATCGAACCGGATGCAGAACATGGATGCACCTGCTTGGAAGCAGGAATATTGATTGACTGTTTTAGTCCGATACGGGCACTATAAAATATTTTGTGTAAATGTAAAATACGGGATTCAGTATGGGTTCCG
>OWIO01000889.1_pt1 | contig 25356 bp, 18 predicted proteins | sample 1733011 | NCBI WGS metagenome assembly OWIO01 (sample SAMN05065779, study PRJEB22554) | human gut metagenome | biome: ENVO:2100002; feature: ENVO:00000062; material: ENVO:00002003 | host: Homo sapiens | place: USA | reverse complement strand
TCTACACAAGGAGTATCGTCGGCAGCGTCAGATGTGTATAAGAGACAGAGAAAGCAGAGAACAGGATAAGGAAGCTGTACCCAAAGCCAGAGTACACCAAGCCCAAACCATGTGAGCCAGTAGCGAGGATGTAGAAACTCGCGGGAAAATTTGCATTGTGGAAACATAGTTACCTTCTGTAGATACGAATTGTTGTATCGCAGAAGATTCCATGTCGACAGCGGTACACTCAATTGGTTGGGCCATCATGTACGACAATGGTTCCTGTAAAGAGTGTAAAGACTAGTCAGGACATAACCACGAGGAGCATGAAGGCGGTATCTGTACTTTATCACTCGCTGACTGCTTTCAGCTACTGATTATTAATCGTGCAAAGTAAATATTTTTCCGTACACAACAGTCTTGCATTTAACATGCTGTTTTCATTGATGCTTAGCAAAAATTGCCAGAGGTTAAGGATTGTCTTACTATTAAAGTGACTGAAGTTACAGGTTTTTTAGCGCGGCAGGAGGTTGAGCTATGATTAATTTATGGATGTTTCTCGCCCTGTGTATTGTCTGCGTAAGCGGCTACATCGGTCAGGTACTGAACGTGGTATCGGCGGTCTCTTCTTTCTTCGGCATGGTGATCCTCGCTGCACTCATTTATTACTTCACCATGTGGTTAACTGGCGGTAATGAACTAGTGACGGGGATATTTATGTTTCTTGCCCCGGCTTGTGGCTTGATGATTCGCTTTATGGTGGGGTATGGCAGGCGGTAGTGGGTCAGGATGGCTCATTTGGGCAGGTGTTCACATCAGCATCAGACATGATTGTTCACCTGCCATGTGAAAGACGCTATCGCACAGGATGAATAAGATAATTCGCCTTTGTCGGAAAAGGGGGCGGCATTTCTTCTGTGAGGTTTAATGGTGGCGCATCTTCTCTCATCTTAAACAAAATCGCCTGTGATGGCTGAAGTTTTGTAGAGTGTGTGGTCGTCATCGCTGATGTTTTTTCAGTCTCTTTATAGCTCCTCTCACTTCCACCACCCGAAATGGAAAATGCAAAAACATTGCATGCCATAATAGAGACCAATAAAAATAAGCTGAAAAGTATTAAGTTTACTTTCATAGAAAGTTATCCTGAAAATGGTTCACTGAGAACCTACGATGTTATGGCTGTATTTACATTTAATTAATCAGTATTTACATCGATATAATAAATGACATCTCTTTGTGGTATATAAGAATAGTTCTCTGCGACAGGAAGCATATTCCTACAATTGTAAGACTAAAATACTTCTTGCGATAATAACTACAACTGTAAGATAACCCTTTCAAAATGACCGTTGCTCTCTGATTTCTCATTTCATGCTCACCCAATATGATGGCGGCGTTTTCTAAAACTGTTAAAGAATGAGGTAAGTATGAAACGTTTAATTATGGCCACGATGGTCACAGCAATTCTGGCATCTTCAACTGTATGGGCTGCTGATAATGCTCCGGTAGCGGCACAACAGCAAACTCAGCAAGTTCAGCAAACCCAGAAAACGGCAGCGGCAGCAGAGCGTATCTCTGAACAAGGTTTATATGCGATGCGTGACGTGCAGGTAGCGCGCCTGGCTCTGTTTCATGGCGATCCAGAAAAGGCAAAAGAACTGACCAATGAAGCTTCCGCTTTGCTGTCAGATGACAGTACCGAATGGGCAAAGTTCGCTAAGCCAGGTAAAAAGACCAATCTCAATGATGACCAATATATTGTCATTAATGCATCTGTCGGAATTTCTGAGAGTTATGTAGCAACTCCCGAAAAAGAAGCCGCGATAAAAATTGCCAATGAAAAAATGGCGAAAGGGGATAAAAAGGGCGCAATGGAAGAGCTTCGCCTGGCCGGTGTTGGCGTAATGGAAAACCAATATCTGATGCCACTTAAACAGACTCGTAATGCACTTGCTGATGCGCAGAAACTGCTTGATAAAAAGCAATACTACGAGGCAAACCTGGCGCTTAAAGGTGCGGAAGATGGAATCATCGTCGATAGCGAAGCACTGTTTGTGAACTAATGCTGACAGGCAGTATATTGAGGTAAAGGATTTAACTCCCTCCAGCCGACAATTTTTTATGACCACAATACGACAGGTTGTGGTCATAAAATTATTTGGCGCTCGCGGTGCTATAAACTCGCATTTTATATTCCTCAAAGTAAACCGCAATAATCCCGTGTCATCACAAATCATTTATTATGTTATGTTTTATGGTACGCTTTAAAAAGCGTAATCATACCCTTGCTTGTAAATCACCGGCGCTTCTTACAGTTGTAAGAATAACATCACAAATGTCGCGACTCTCTCTGATTACCACGAATCAATATTTATCATATTCTTCTTTTCGTCCTCACTACTTACCATGCAGAAAGGAATTGGAAGTGGCGATGAAATGATTTTCAGCACTTGATACAGGATTTTAAAAATATCGAGTGCAGCTACGACGATATTTTGCGGGTTATTTATAGAAGATATTACGCCTTAAATAAACGCTAAATTAACACATATTTAATTAACTAATAGGTATTGCTATGTCAACTCCACTTCAAGGAATTAAAGTTCTCGATTTCACCGGTGTGCAATCTGGCCCATCTTGTACTCAAATGCTGGCCTGGTTTGGCGCTGACGTTATTAAAATTGAACGTCCCGGCGTTGGTGACGTAACGCGTCACCAGCTGCGAGATATTCCTGATATCGATGCGCTTTACTTCACCATGCTTAACAGTAACAAACGTTCTATTGAGTTAAATACCAAAACAGCGGAAGGCAAAGAGGTAATGGAAAAGCTGATCCGCGAAGCTGATATCTTAGTCGAGAACTTTCATCCAGGGGCCATTGATCACATGGGCTTCACCTGGGAGCATATTCAAGAAATCAATCCACGTCTGATTTTTGGTTCGATCAAAGGGTTTGATGAGTGTTCGCCTTATGTGAATGTAAAAGCCTATGAAAACGTTGCTCAGGCAGCGGGTGGCGCGGCATCCACTACGGGTTTTTGGGATGGTCCGCCGCTGGTAAGCGCTGCAGCGTTGGGTGACAGCAACACCGGAATGCATTTGCTGATCGGTTTACTTGCTGCTTTGCTGCATCGCGAAAAAACGGGGCGTGGGCAACGAGTCACCATGTCAATGCAGGATGCCGTATTGAACCTTTGCCGCGTGAAATTACGTGACCAGCAGCGTCTCGATAAATTGGGTTATCTGGAAGAATACCCGCAGTATCCGAATGGTACATTTGGTGATGCAGTTCCCCGCGGTGGTAATGCAGGTGGTGGCGGTCAGCCTGGCTGGATCCTGAAATGTAAAGGCTGGGAAACCGATCCTAACGCCTATATTTATTTCACTATTCAGGAGCAAAACTGGGAAAACACCTGTAAAGCCATCGGCAAACCAGAATGGATTACCGATCCGGCATACAGTACAGCCCATGCACGACAGCCACATATTTTCGATATTTTTGCTGAAATCGAAAAATACACTGTCACTATTGATAAACATGAAGCGGTGGCCTATTTGACTCAGTTTGATATTCCTTGTGCACCGGTTTTAAGTATGAAAGAAATTTCACTTGATCCCTCTTTGCGCCAAAGTGGCAGTGTTGTTGAAGTGGAACAACCGTTGCGTGGAAAATATCTGACCGTTGGTTGTCCAATGAAATTCTCTGCCTTTACGCCGGATATTAAAGCTGCGCCGCTATTAGGTGAACATACCGCTGCTGTATTGCAGGAGCTGGGTTATAGCGACGATGAAATTGCTGCAATGAAGCAAAACCACGCCATCTGATATTAACGGGGGCTTCTGGCTCCCAATTTATAAAAATTTCGAGGTTATTAATCATGTCAGATCAACTTCAAATGACAGATGGTATGCATATCATCGTTGAAGCATTAAAACAGAATAATATTGACACTATTTATGGTGTTGTAGGTATTCCTGTGACGGATATGGCACGCCATGCCCAGGCGGAAGGCATTCGTTATATTGGTTTTCGTCATGAGCAGTCGGCAGGCTATGCCGCTGCGGCAAGCGGTTTTCTTACCCAAAAACCGGGGATCTGCCTGACAGTTTCTGCGCCAGGATTCCTCAATGGTTTGACCGCATTGGCCAACGCAACGGTAAATGGTTTTCCGATGATCATGATTAGCGGCTCCAGCGACCGCGCGATCGTCGACCTACAGCAAGGTGATTATGAAGAGCTGGACCAAATGAATGCGGCAAAACCGTATGCCAAAGCAGCATTTCGCGTTAATCAGCCGCAGGATCTTGGCATTGCATTGGCACGCGCTATCCGGGTCTCTGTATCGGGTCGCCCTGGCGGAGTTTATCTTGATTTGCCAGCAAATGTCCTGGCCGCGACGATGGAAAAAGACGAAGCGTTAACCACGATTGTTAAAGTTGAAAATCCGTCGCCAGCATTATTGCCATGCCCGAAGTCAGTCACTAGCGCAATTTCGCTTTTAGCAAAAGCTGAACGGCCATTAATTATCCTTGGCAAAGGCGCGGCGTATTCACAAGCTGATGAACAGCTTCGTGAATTTATTGAAAGTGCTCAGATTCCATTCCTGCCAATGTCTATGGCGAAAGGGATCCTTGAAGATACGCATCCACTTTCTGCGGCAGCTGCGCGTTCGTTTGCCCTGGCAAATGCTGACGTTGTCATGCTTGTTGGTGCACGACTGAATTGGTTATTGGCACACGGTAAAAAAGGATGGGCGGCAGATACACAGTTTATTCAACTGGATATTGAACCGCAGGAAATTGACAGCAACCGCCCCATTGCTGTGCCAGTCGTTGGTGATATTGCATCCAGTATGCAAGGTATGCTGGCAGAACTGAAACAAAACACATTTACGACTCCACTGGTATGGCGCGATATTTTAAATATCCACAAGCAGCAAAATGCACAAAAAATGCATGAAAAATTAAGTACAGATACTCAACCATTAAATTACTTTAATGCATTAAGTGCTGTGCGCGACGTATTGCGCGAGAACCAGGATATTTATTTAGTTAATGAAGGTGCAAATACCCTGGATAATGCACGAAATATTATTGATATGTATAAACCACGTCGTCGTCTGGATTGTGGTACCTGGGGGGTCATGGGCATCGGTATGGGCTATGCCATCGGTGCTAGCGTGACTTCTGGTTCTCCGGTTGTCGCCATTGAAGGTGATAGTGCTTTTGGTTTCAGTGGGATGGAAATTGAAACGATTTGTCGATATAACCTGCCGGTGACGATCGTTATTTTTAATAATGGCGGCATCTACAGAGGAGACGGTGTTGATCTCAGTGGCGCTGGTGCACCATCACCAACGGATCTGTTGCACCATGCAAGGTATGACAAATTAATGGATGCGTTTCGTGGCGTTGGCTATAACGTCACCACGACAGATGAACTTCGTCATGCTTTAACCACCGGTATTCAGTCGCGCAAACCGACCATTATTAATGTGGTCATCGACCCTGCAGCAGGAACTGAAAGTGGCCATATTACCAAACTTAACCCAAAACAAGTCGCTGGTAATTAAATACTGACATCGTCTCCTCTTGCCAACTCATTATGCGATGGTGAGGGGACCCTTATCGGAAATACTATTATGCTAACATTTTTTATTGGCGATTTATTGCCTATTATCGTAATCATGCTGTTGGGTTATTTTAGCGGCAGACGAGAAACATTTTCAGAAGATCAAGCTCGGGCATTTAATAAACTGGTATTAAACTACGCGCTTCCTGCGGCTCTATTTGTATCTATTACTCGGGCAAACAGGGAAATGATTTTTGCGGACACTCGTCTGACCCTTGTATCACTTGTGGTTATTGTCGGATGTTTCTTTTTCTCCTGGTTCGGTTGCTACAAATTTTTTAAACGTACCCATGCAGAAGCAGCTGTATGTGCATTAATTGCAGGTTCACCTACCATTGGATTCCTGGGGTTTGCAGTTCTCGATCCTATTTATGGTGATTCCGTATCAACAGGTTTAGTGGTAGCAATTATTTCTATTATTGTTAACGCAATTACTATTCCTATTGGTCTGTATTTGCTGAATCCTTCTTCAGGAGCGGATGGTAAGAAGAATAGTAATCTGAGCGCATTAATTTCTGCGGCAAAGGAGCCAGTAGTATGGGCACCTGTTCTGGCAACGATCCTGGTGTTGGTTGGGGTAAAAATTCCGGCAGCATGGGACCCAACCTTTAATCTGATTGCGAAGGCTAACTCAGGGGTAGCGGTATTCGCTGCGGGGTTGACTCTGGCTGCACATAAATTCGAGTTCAGTGCCGAAATTGCTTATAACACCTTCCTGAAGCTGATTCTGATGCCACTGGCACTGCTTCTCGTTGGTATGGCATGTCATTTGAACAGCGAACATCTGCAGATGATGGTACTGGCAGGCGCATTACCGCCGGCATTCTCCGGAATCATTATTGCCAGCCGGTTTAATGTCTACACCCGTACTGGTACAGCGTCATTGGCTGTGAGCGTACTGGGCTTTGTCGTCACGGCTCCCTTGTGGATTTATGTCAGTCGACTGGTTTCATAATTAATCATGTTATTGATTTTACATAAATGCCGAAGTGTCTTTTCACCTTCGGCTTTTTTCAAGGCATAAGCAAATGACAAATAATGAAAGCAAAGGGCCGTTTGAAGGCTTATTAGTTATCGATATGACACATGTCCTTAATGGACCTTTCGGAACTCAACTTCTTTGTAATATGGGCGCAAGGGTAATTAAAGTTGAGCCGCCGGGTCATGGTGATGATACCCGCACATTTGGTCCCTATGTGGATGGACAGTCACTCTATTACAGTTTTATTAATCATGGCAAAGAGAGTGTGGTTCTTGATTTAAAGAATGATCACGATAAAAGTATATTTATAAATATGCTCAAACAAGCTGATGTATTAGCTGAGAATTTTCGCCCAGGTACAATGGAAAAACTGGGGTTTTCATGGGAAACGCTTCAAGAAATCAACCCGCGCCTCATATATGCTTCATCGTCAGGTTTCGGACATACCGGTCCGCTAAAAGATGCTCCTGCCTACGATACCATCATTCAGGCAATGAGCGGGATAATGATGGAAACAGGATATCCTGATGCTCCGCCAGTGCGCGTTGGTACATCTCTTGCGGATCTATGCGGCGGTGTCTATTTATTCAGCGGAATAGTGAGTGCACTTTATGGCCGCGAAAAGAGCCAGAGAGGGGCGCATGTCGATATAGCGATGTTTGATGCCACGCTGAGTTTTCTGGAGCATGGTCTGATGGCATATATCGCAACTGGGAAGTCACCACAACGTCTGGGAAATCGCCATCCCTACATGGCACCTTTTGATGTTTTCAATACTCAGGATAAGCCGATTACGATTTGTTGTGGTAATGACAAGCTTTTTTCTGCGTTATGCCAGGCACTGGAGCTTACGGAACTGGTTAATGATCCCCGATTTAGCAGCAATATTTTACGCGTACAAAACCAGGCTATTCTTAAACAATATATTGAGCGGACGTTAAAAACGCAGGCAGCTGAAGTTTGGTTAGCCAGAATACATGAAGTTGGTGTACCCGTCGCGCCGTTATTAAGTGTGGCTGAGGCCATTAAATTGCCACAAACTCAGGCGAGAAATATGTTGATTGAAGCCGGGGGAATAATGATGCCGGGTAATCCGATAAAAATCAGCGGCTGCGCGGACCCGCATGTTATGCCGGGAGCGGCAACGCTCGACCAGCATGGGGAACAAATTCGCCAGGAGTTCTCATCATAAATGTAAGATGTGCTGGTAAATAGCTCCCACATTTGAACATTGTGGGAGCCGCTATTTAGTCATTTTTCTGACAGAAAACAGCAATCTCCTGGTCCAGCTCTGCAATGTGTTCTTTTACAGAGTTCAGCAACTGAAGAATTTCAGGCTTACTGTCATCTGAAACAGGTGTTATTTCTAACTGATGGCTAATATTAATCAACTTTTGCAAATTCAGGATGTTAGCCGCACCGTGGATGCGATGAATACACTGATGGAAAGTTCTGTTATCGCCAGCTTCTAGTGCTTGAAACGCAGCGGGTAGATCTTTATGCGTTTCATGCTGGAAAGTCATGAGAATCTCCTGCATCAGTTGTAGATCGTTCGCCGTATTATTTTTCAGGGCTTCGATATCAAGGTGGCGATACTGAGGTGCAATATGCGCAACTTGGTGTAACTGACTTAAATGTGTTTTCAGTACATCCAGGGTCAACGGTTTGAACAAACATAAGTTCATGCCGCAACTTAACCCTTTTTCACGTTCGTTAGCCTGTGCGTTGGCTGTAAGCCCCCAGATGGGTAAGGAAGAATTTTGCTCACGGAGTTTGCGAGTCAACTCAAAACCATCCATATTCGGCATATTAACGTCAGTAATAAGCAGATCATAATGTTGCATACTGACTTTGTGTAGCGCTTGCACACCATCAGTGGCTTCATCAACATCATATCCTAATAGATTTAGCTGGCGTTTGAGTAATAGCCTGTTGGTCGGATGATCATCCGCGATTAATATGCTCAACTTTTCAGGTAGTGTGATGGGTTGTTCTGCTTTTGCCTCGACAGTCGCCACTTGCTGGCTAATTTCTACCGGGATTGTGATCGTAAATGTTGTTCCTATGCCTGGATGACTTTCTAATGACAAATCGCCCTGCATATTTTTAATTAATTCTTTGCAGATCATTAAGCCTAAACCAGAACCTGTTTGCTGACGACCTGCACTTGTTTGGCTGTAGCGTTTAAACAGTTGTTGTTGTTCTTCCTGCGATAATCCACTTCCAGAATCCATAATCGTCATTTTGATAACAGCGTGGTTGTCATCAATGTGACCCAGGGAGGTCGTAATTTTTACTGCCCCCTCGGTGGTAAATTTGAGAGCATTACTCAGTAAATTTGATAAGACCTGCTTAAACGCCTGAGGGTCGATCTTAACCAGGTAATGTTCAGGAAACGTACTGCTGCAACTTAATGCGATCGATTTGCTTGCAGCAATCGCACCGAAAGAGTGACAAGTGTTCTGGACTAAAGTAGGGATATCGACCCATTGTGGTTGAAGTTGATAGTTACCCGATTCAATTTTGTCGACATCAAGGATTTCACCAATTAAGCCGAGGAGTGATTGTCCGGTGGCGTAGGCAAGTGAAATCGCCTCCACCCGTTGCTCCTTGCTAAGACCAGAACCCGACAGAAGTTCCAGGAAGCCCATAATAGAGCTTATTGGTGTTCTTATTTCGTGACTCATCGTTGCCAGAAACTGACTTTTTGCTACGGTAGCCTTTATCGCTTTATTTTTTTCTACCTCGAGTGCATTAATTAGATCACGCGTTTCAGTAATATCTTGCCAACCACAAATATATACTGCATTGTCACTTGCAGGAAGATTGCATAATGTATGCCAGTGATTAATGCATCTTTTCTCGATGCCATTATCAATTTCAAATACCTGTGTGTATATTGTTCGATTTTCTTTCGTTTCTGCTGTGACTTCATGCGCATTAGAAAAAACATCTTTAAAGGGTGAGTCACTGTTTTCTAATGGTAACATTGCATTTTTGTAGTAATCCGCAGTGAAATAATGTTCAAAAGCACTATTATGACTAATGACATTACCTTGCCAGTTTACAACATAAGTTGGATTCGGTAAGGAATCCGAGAGTGCTTTTCGGAATGATATTTGGTTTTCTAAATCACCCTGAATGACTTTACGACGACGAACTGAGCGTAACAGGTAGAATCCCCATAAAAGGCTACTGCCAACTAATAAAACGGATAATGTCGTAACAATATAAAATTGCTCGCTATATAGGTCCCATGTGTCAATGGTCACATTGGGCATTTTAATCCATTTTTCCGTCAGGCGCAGAACTTCGCTTGGGGGAATTGCATTCAGTGCTTTATTAATAATATCCTTAAGTTCCGGTTCTCCGCGAGGAAAAGCGAACGAAAGCGATGCATTCGGAACGCCAGGAATAAGAAAATGATAAAGTTCATTAGGATAGTAATGATCGATCATGTAACGCGAATTTAGCTGTGTCGCGACCAGAGCATCAAGTTCACCTTCCTTAACCTTGTGAAATGCAGCGCTGGCATTATCGACCTGTATCCATTCAACCTCCGGATACATCTCTTTTAATTGCGAATGCAGCTCATAATAATATGGAATGGCAACTTTCATTCCTTTTTTTAATGTTTGTTCACTGTCAGGCGCTTTTTGCATGACAAAAACGTAAGGCGTTGTTATGAAGGCTTCAGCAAATAAAACATTATTTTCTCGATCTTCACTATAAATAGCGCCAGGTATTATATCCCATCCTCCGGGGCTAAGCTGTGTTCCAGCATGGATATTGTGTGAAACGGTGATCGGAGAAAAATTTAAACCTGTTTGCAAGGTAATAATATTAAGAATGTCCCCCATAACGCCCCGAACCGAGCCATTTTCATCCGTCATAGAATAGGGGGGCGAGTAAGGATTTTCCAGCACCTTTAAATTGGGATGCTGCTTAATCCACTGTTTTTCATGTTCAGTGAGTTCTAATGGTTTGTTCAGAAAGGCCAGGTTTCCTGTATCAAGCCAATTTTGTGATACTTCATAGCGAACTTCATTTGTTAAAGCATCAACAAATCTATTGAGTACTTCATTAAGAATGACAGATTCTTTTCTGGTCAAGAAAAAATTATATTGACGCGGCGAGTTATAATATTTCACTACATTTAAGGAGTGAGTGAAATAGCGGGAAATCATACTGCTGGTAATGATGTTACTACCAATAAAGTAATCATTGTGCCCAGCTGAGACGGATGCTAATGCCTGATATAAATTTGTAAAAGAGATAATTGTTGCTTTTGGAAATGATTGATGAATTACCTCGTCTGGGGGGTAATTTGCTACCCGAGCAATATTTACTGGTTTTGGTGAGGTAAGCGGTCGCATTGAGTCGTGAAGGGTGGTTACCAGCGCCGGAAAGGTAATTATCAATGGTTTGGTTGCAGCAATGTCATTATTAAGAGGCGGCGAAGTAACTAAATGTGATAACACTATATCGACTTCACCTTCTGCAAGCGCGTCCATTGCTTTTTGATGATCTGCGTATTCCCGGAGTGTTAATTTGATATTTAACGCTCTTTTTAAAAGATTTAAATAATCAGCATTAATACCACGAACCCGTTGCTGCGAATCGGTATGCAACAACGTAGCCGTTTGGGACTTATGTACTGCAATCACAAGATTTTTTTTGCTCGCTAACCAACGTAATTCCTTGTTGCTCAGACGTAGTGGATCAAGTGTGACACGGTTGTTACTACTGATGCCACGATATTCGATGTAATCTTCGTCTGCGAAACTTATGGTCGACCAAAGACCACAACAGAGAAGAAAAATATAGGGTAAAAACTTCATGTGGTTAGCCGATTTTGTTACGTTGTGCGAATGTGTAAAGATCCATCAGTGATTTACATTCTAATTTTTCCATCAGGCGACTTTTATAAGTGCTGACAGTTTTGTTGCTGATGAACATTTTTTCAGCAATGTCATTATTATCCTTGCCATCAAGAATATACCGCATGACACTAATTTCTTGTTTCGATAAGGAGTCGAGTTTTTGCTGGTCGGACGTTAAACTTCCAACAAACCGGTTGAGAGAGAAGGGGAAATAGCAGTAGCCATTTTTTGCAGCTTCAATAGCCGCAATGATATTGTTCATGCCTTCTTTTTTACTCACGAAACCATTAGCGCCAGCATCAGCACAATGTTTCCCGTAAAAATGGTCATTTTTAGCGGAGACGATAATAATAATTCCGCTATATTGGCGCTTCCTCAGCGTTTCTAACACCTGGATACCGTTAACTCCGGGGATATCGACATCAATGATGACGATATCAGGCTTAAGTGTTTCCACCCGCTGAACGGCACTTCCGCCTTCAGTCAACTCTGCTAAGATTTCAATATCGTTTTTGATCAATAAATTACGAATTGCTGCGATAGCAAGAGGATGGTCATCAATAATTATTGCGTTCATAGATTATTCCCTTTGCAATGAAGCATCTCCCTTCTCCCTGTAGTAATACAGACATAAGGCGTCATCTCATTTTCTCAATAAAAATAAGAAAATCTGAGCTTCCTTTAAGATAATTCGACAAGTATACCATATAAATAGTCGGCATAAATGAAATGTCAACAATAAAATCAGGGATTGTACCGATGATTTATAGTTTCAAGTTGGCACTATAAGTCTTCTTACTAATCCTACAGGCGTAAGAATTGTATTGCAAAAGCCACGGTTTAGTCCTCTGTTGTTTTTTTTGCACCTCATTTAAATTAGGCCTCCAACGTTCCTGGGATAATGTGCAACACATGCACTGTGTTTGATATGAAGAATGAATGCTCTTTTCATTCAATTCATAAATTTCATCTATGAGAAATGAGAGATAATAGTGGAACAGATTAATTCAAATAAAAAACATTCTAACAGAAGAAAATACTTTTCTTTATTGGCGGTAGTTTTATTTATTGCGTTTTCAGGTGCCTATGCCTATTGGTCAATGGAATTAGAAGACATGATTAGTACAGATGACGCCTATGTCACGGGGAATGCAGATCCAATTTCTGCACAAGTCTCAGGTAGTGTCACTGTCGTTAATCATAAAGATACGAACTACGTTCGACAAGGTGACATTTTAGTTTCACTGGATAAAACTGATGCCACTATCGCACTCAATAAAGCTAAAAATAATCTGGCAAATATTGTTCGGCAAACGAATAAACTATACTTACAGGATAAACAATACAGTGCCGAAGTCGCTTCAGCACGTATTCAGTATCAACAATCTTTAGAAGATTATAACCGTCGAGTGCCGTTAGCGAAGCAGGGGGTTATTTCAAAAGAAACGCTGGAGCATACCAAAGATACGTTAATAAGTAGCAAAGCGGCATTGAATGCCGCTATCCAGGCTTATAAAGCGAATAAAGCTTTAGTAATGAACACACCATTAAACCGTCAGCCACAAGTCGTTGAAGCGGCGGATGCAACTAAAGAAGCCTGGTTGGCGCTTAAACGTACGGATATTAAGAGTCCGGTTACCGGCTATATTGCCCAGAGAAGTGTTCAGGTCGGCGAAACAGTGAGCCCCGGACAATCGTTAATGGCTGTCGTACCGGCACGTCAAATGTGGGTTAATGCCAACTTTAAAGAAACACAACTCACGGATGTACGGATTGGTCAATCGGTCAATATTATCAGCGATCTTTATGGTGAAAATGTTGTGTTTCATGGTCGGGTGACAGGGATCAATATGGGAACCGGCAATGCGTTCTCCTTATTACCTGCACAAAATGCGACAGGGAACTGGATCAAAATCGTTCAGCGTGTACCGGTTGAAGTTTCTCTTGATCCAAAAGAACTCATGGAACACCCCTTGCGTATTGGTTTATCGATGACAGCAACTATTGATACGAAGAACGAAGACATTGCCGAGATGCCTGAGCTGGCTTCAACCGTGACCTCCATGCCGGCTTATACCAGTAAGGCTTTAGTTATCGATACCAGTCCGATAGAAAAAGAAATTAGCAACATTATTTCGCATAATGGACAACTTTAATGGCAATCACTAAATCAACTCCGGCACCATTAACCGGTGGGACGTTATGGTGCGTCACTATTGCATTGTCATTAGCGACATTTATGCAAATGTTGGATTCCACTATTTCTAACGTCGCAATACCGACAATATCTGGCTTTCTGGGAGCATCAACAGACGAAGGCACCTGGGTTATCACCTCGTTTGGTGTAGCAAATGCCATTGCGATCCCTGTTACTGGCAGGTTGGCACAAAGAATAGGCGAATTAAGATTATTTTTACTTTCAGTCACTTTTTTTTCGCTGTCTTCATTAATGTGTAGCCTATCGACCAATCTTGATGTGCTGATATTTTTTAGAGTCGTTCAGGGGTTAATGGCGGGGCCGTTAATTCCACTGTCACAGAGTTTATTATTAAGGAATTATCCGCCAGAAAAAAGAACATTTGCTCTGGCATTATGGTCAATGACCGTGATTATCGCTCCGATATGTGGTCCGATATTGGGCGGTTATATTTGTGATAACTTTAGCTGGGGTTGGATATTTTTAATCAATGTCCCTATGGGGATTATCGTCCTGACATTATGCTTAACCTTACTTAAAGGAAGAGAAACTGAGACTTCACCGGTCAAAATGAATCTACCAGGACTGACCCTGTTAGTGCTCGGTGTTGGTGGCTTGCAAATTATGCTTGATAAAGGGCGCGATCTGGATTGGTTCAACTCGAGTACAATAATAATATTAACAGTAGTATCAGTTATTTCTCTGATCTCTTTAGTCATTTGGGAGTCGACCTCAGAGAACCCGATTCTTGATCTCAGTTTGTTTAAGTCCCGTAACTTCACCATTGGTATTGTGAGTATCACATGCGCGTATTTATTTTACTCTGGAGCGATCGTCCTTATGCCGCAGTTACTCCAGGAAACGATGGGGTATAATGCGATATGGGCCGGACTTGCTTATGCGCCCATCGGCATCATGCCACTATTAATTTCACCTTTGATAGGACGTTATGGCAACAAAATAGACATGCGGTTGTTAGTGACATTTAGTTTTTTGATGTATGCGGTTTGCTATTACTGGCGTTCTGTGACATTTATGCCAACGATTGATTTTACAGGCATCATTTTGCCGCAGTTTTTTCAGGGATTCGCCGTTGCCTGTTTCTTTTTACCCTTAACAACGATTTCGTTTTCAGGCTTGCCAGATAATAAATTTGCCAATGCCTCGAGTATGAGTAATTTTTTTCGTACCTTGTCAGGATCAGTTGGTACGTCGTTGACAATGACGCTGTGGGGACGACGCGAATCGTTACACCATAGTCAGTTGACAGCAACCATCGATCAATTTAACCCCGTGTTTAATTCATCGTCACAAATTATGGATAAATATTATGGTTCGCTTTCAGGAGTTCTTAATGAAATTAATAATGAAATAACCCAGCAGTCACTTTCTATTTCTGCAAATGAGATTTTCCGTATGGCGGCTATTGCTTTTATCTTACTTACGGTTTTGGTTTGGTTTGCGAAACCGCCGTTTACAGCGAAAGGCGTTGGGTGATGATAAAAGGAGGGGGTTATAGCGGGTAAGACCGGGGATCTTAAGTCTGCGCCATCGGCAGCATCGCTCACCCAGGGAAAGGATTGCGATGCTGCGTTGAAACGTTATTAACGGCCTTTTGCCAGATATTGATTCATCTCTTCTTCCGGCACCATTCCACCTCCCGTCGCCCACACCAGATGAGTGGTATTACGCAGTTGTTCTGCGCTGAAACCGTGCATCTGTTGGTAACTTACTGATGCACACACGCGCTGAGGTCCGGCCATACCCGCCAGTGCCGAAGGTTCAAGACGAATACCTTCTTCCTGCGCCAGCCAGCCAAGCATGTCATACATGGTTTGATCGCTAAGGGTATAGAAGCCATCCAGCAGACGCTCCATTGCCCGCCCGACAAAGCCTGATGCGCGACCAACTGCAAGGCCATCCGCTGCGGTAAGGTTGTCGATACCAATATCCTGAACAGAAATCTGATCGTGTAATCCTGTATGGACGCCTAACAACATACAAGGAGAGTGCGTTGGTTCGGCAAAAAAGCAGTGAACATGATCGCCAAACGCCAGTTTAAGCCCGAATGCGACGCCACCAGGACCACCGCCAACACCACACGGCAGATAGACAAACAGAGGGTTATCAGCATCGACGATACGGCCTTGCTGGGCAAATTGCGCTTTAAGACGCTGGCCAGCGACGGAATACCCAAGGAACAACGTGCGGGAATTTTCGTCATCAATAAAGAAACAGTTCGGGTCAGACTGCGCTGCTTTACGTCCTTCCTCGACGGCAACACCATAATCTTGCTCATATTCCACGACCGTAACGCCATGGCTGCGCAGTTTCGCTTTTTTCCATGCCCGGGCATCAGCAGACATATGAACTGTCACCTTAAAGCCAATGCGGGCGCTCATAATGCCGATTGATAACCCCAGATTTCCGGTTGAGCCCACAGCAATGCTGTATTGGCTAAAGAACTGTTTAAACTCCGGAGAAAGCAGTTTGCTGTAGTCATCATCAAGCGTCAGCAACCCCGCTTCCAGAGCCAGTTTTTCTGCGTGTGCCAGGACTTCATAAATCCCGCCGCGTGCTTTTATGGAGCCGGAAATGGGCAAATGGCTATCTTTTTTCAGTAACAGTTGCCCGCTGATCGGTTGCTGATATTCTTTTTCCAGCCGTTTTTGCATAGCTGGAATGGCAACCAGTTCTGATTCAATAATCCCCCCAGTGGCAGCAGTTTCAGGAAATGCTTTTGCCAGATAGGGTGCAAAACGGGATAAGCGCGCATGGGCGTCCTGAACATCCTGTTCGGTCAGGCCAACATAAGGTAAACCTTCAGCCAATGAGGTCGTGCCAGGATTAAACCAGGTGGTTTCTTTAAGAGCAACCAGATCCTTTACCAACGGATACTGGGCGATGAGCGAGTTCATTTTAGCGTTTTCCATAGTACGTCTCTTTGCGCTTAGATGATAAATGACAGCAGGAATGTGCCCGCCAGAGCGACGACTGAAGCGATAAATGTCGCTGTCGTATAGTATTTAAATGTTTCATTGAGCGTAGCGCCGCAATATTGCTTCACTAGCCAGAAAAGCGAGTCCGTAACGATAGTGCAGCCAATTGCACCTGAACCGATAGCAATCGCAATAATTTCCGGGCTGATGTCGGGATACAGCGGCAGCATGGGTGCAACAATTGCCGTTGCCCCCATCATTGCCACGGTAGCGGAGCCCACTGCCGCATGCAGAATAAGAGCCACTAACCAGGCCAGAAGAATCGGGTGCATATGCATATTGGAGAGAATAACTGCCAGCGTATCAGCGAGACTGCTGCTTTTTAAAATGGCGTTGAATGCGCCTCCGGCCCCGATAATCAGCAAAATATTAGCAATAGAACCGAAGCCATTTTCCGTATGTGTGAGCATCGTCCCCATGCTCATATGCTGGCGTATACCCAACACATAATAGGCGACAAACACGGCGATAAACATGGCAGTGATAGGGTTGCCAATAAACTCAACCAAGATATACAAACCACTCTCACGCGCCATATTCAATTCGGCAATCGTTTTAACCAACATCAGCGCAATGGGTAGCAGTATGGTGAATAACGTTGCGCCTAATGACGGTAGTGTTTTTTCATCGCGAACTTTGAGATCTGCAAACTCTGTGGGTACAGGTTTAAAGGGCAGTCGTTGACCCAGAAATTTAAGGAAAAGTGGGCCACCGATCAGTGATGCCATCAGCCCAACCAGCAAACCGTAGACGATCACCGAACCGATATCTGCGCCCAGCTTATTGGCAACATATAAAGCAGCCGGATGTGGAGGAACCACGCAGTGCACTGCCATCAATGCGGTACATAGCGGAATGGCAAGCTTTAATAATGAGGTATTGGTTTTTTTGGCAATTGAAAAAGCCAGAGGAATCAATAGCACGACGCCCACTTCAACAAACAGCGTGATGCCACAAATCAGGCCAACCAGCACCATAATGACATCAACTGAAAGCCAGCGGCAGCGTTGAAGTGTCAGACCAATTCTTTCTGCGGCCCCGGATACTTCCATCATTTTTCCCAGTATCGTGCCAAGGCCGATAACCGCTGCGAGGAACCCCAGCGTTCCGCCAATTCCACTTTCAATAGCATTTACCATATCCAGTGGCCCCATGCCCATCATCGTTCCCACGAAGAAGCTGGCCAGCAACAGCGCCAGAAACGGGTGGAATTTGAACTTCACGATGGTCAGTACAATTAACACGATGCTGATAAGCAGCGTGCTCACAACCCAGATTTGAGAGTGCATATCTCACCTTCCCCTGTGATTAACCTGATGATATTGGACAAAAAAACAACGCAGGCTGACAAACGATAAAATTTGCCTTTCACATGAGGTAAATTGCATCAATGGAGTGATTTACATCTAAAAATGAAGGTGAATTGAGATATGGTTCACTTTAGCTCATCTCATAGCTGAAATTTTGCCGCTATTTTTTTACACTTAAGCGAAAAATGAGGTGATTATGGAACCCCTTCGTGAAATAAGAAATCGGCTGCTTAACGGCTGGCAATTATCAAAAATGCATACTTTTGAAGTGGCTGCCAGGCATCAGTCCTTCGCCCTGGCGGCAGAGGAATTGTCGCTGAGCCCCAGTGCGGTAAGTCACCGTATCAATCAGCTGGAAGAAGAATTGGGCATTCAGTTGTTTGTTCGTTCCCATCGCAAAGTGGAATTAACGCACGAGGGGAAACGTGTTTATTGGGCGCTAAAATCGTCGCTGGATACCCTGAACCAGGAAATTCTTGATATCAAAAATCAGGAGTTATCGGGAACGTTAACTCTGTATTCCCGGCCCTCTATCGCCCAATGCTGGTTGGTGCCCGCATTAGGTGACTTTACACGCCGGTATCCGTCTATTTCGCTCACCGTGCTCACTGGTAATGACAACGTCAATCTGCAACGTGCCGGAATCGATTTGGCGATCTACTTTGATGATGCGCCGTCAGCGCAACTCACTCATCACTTTCTGATGGATGAAGAAATCCTGCCAGTATGTAGCCCGGAATACGCTCAAAGACATGCTTTAACCAACACGGTAATTAACCTGTGTCACTGTACGTTGCTCCATGACAGACAGGCATGGAGCAACGACTCCGGTACGGATGAATGGCATAGTTGGGCGCAACATTATGCGGTTAATTTGCCGACATCTTCTGGAATTGGCTTTGATCGTTCTGATTTAGCTGTTATTGCCGCGATGAATCATATTGGGGTGGCGATGGGAAGAAAACGCCTGGTACAAAAAAGGCTTGCCAGTGGTGAGCTCGTCGCGCCGTTTGGCGATATGACGGTGAAATGCCATCAGCATTATTACATCACCACATTACCGGGCAGGCAGTGGCCAAAAATTGAAGCGTTTATTATCTGGCTAAGAGAACAGGTAAAAACCACTTCATAATGAATAAAACCACGAGTTCCTGGTGTGCCTTATTCGGCCTGCTAGTTCGAATTTAATTTACGGTTTTTATGTGGTTTTAGGGATAAACACAAGGATGGTGTCCCTGCAGGAATCGAATGAAGGTTTAATTGATTGATATTTTGGTGTTTATAAACTTAATTTTTGTTGAATACCATCACAGATACCATCAGGTGATTGTGACAACTCCAATTCTGGGTATCTCGAGAATAGAACCTGGGAAAGTGACCTGCATTGAATTTACTCCCTACCTTTTTATGAGCGGGTCATCCCATCGGTTCGGTTTGTGAACTGTTACTATAGCCATGTCGAACAACGGAAGATGGCAGAGGGAATATGGTGAGTCATCATTGGCTGGACCAAATGACAGAATGCTTGAAAGAAGCCCGAAAGAAACATGAAGACCTCAACAAAAAAGATGCTATTGAGTTTAACGTCTTTCGGTATATCACTGCTGACGAAAATGGTCTTTCACGCATCATTGCGGATTTGCTAAACGTGAACGATGTCCATGGTCAGCAAGCCCTCTTTCTAAGTAGCTTTCTGGAATTGATTGGAAGAGGGTCATGGGATGCAACATCTTGCAGATTTGTACAGTGTGAGCAGCAAACCGATGCCCTGGGCACTAAACGTCGAATTGATATCGTCGTACAGGGGGAGCGATGGACTTTAGGGATAGAGAACAAACCCAGTGCAGCCGATCAACCTAACCAGGTTTTGGACTATCTCCACGAGTTAAGGAAGCGCCGCAGCATACTAAACGAGACTTTGCTCATTTACCTAACTCCTGAAGGGAGCAGGCCAAGCCTGATTAGTATTGATGAGTACCAATGTGATGCCGCTCTTCAGTCTGGTGAACTTGTCCTCCTGTCTTATCAAAGCATTGTTGCGTGGCTGGATGGGTTATGCAAAAACGATGCGGTACCTTATCGTGTGCGAGTCTTTTTATTCGATTTACAGCGTTTTATTTCGGCGAATGTGCTGAATTGTAGGGAGGGGAAGGTTGTGGATGTGTTGTTAGACAAAATCTTTAACGACGATTCAACGCTGGATACAACGTTAAGCTTATTGAGCCTGCAAAATAGCATTTATCAAACCCTGACTAAAAAAGCGACTGCGGATTTGATACCACCGGCAGGCTGGGAAGTGTGTCGAAAATTATATCCAGATTACGGGATCGGATTACGGCCGCCAGAGGCCATTGGCTGGCACTACTGCATCGAGCCTGCCAAAGGGAGTTACCAGGATTGGAGTTACGGTATTAAGCTTGATAGCGCGTCGAACCCTACTGAATCCGCTTTGCTGGCTGCGCAACAACTCAAAATAGATTTCCCTACAGGGGCAAAATCTAGTGCCTGGTGGCCTTGGTGGCGAAGCTTTAATGGGTATCTGCCGCATGACCTTGATCCCACTGAATACAGGGATTGGCTCACAAGTAATCGTGCCTGGCTTGATATGAACAATGGTGAGTTTTCGAGACGCTGTGTCGATTTGTTTATTCGGCTGCATGAGTCGGTTAGCAGCGGAAGTTCTTTTAACATGTAAGGTCTTTTCAACTGACAGCCCAAAACATCGTTTCAGGTCATTACGTCATGCACTAATCTGTGTAAAATCAGAGCTAACCCAATATCGTGGAGTGCTCTGCTATGGCTGGCGTAAACAAAACTCATCTGACCGAAACGGACGTCATTACCAAATTCATCCTGCCCGCGATTAAAGACGCGGGCTGGGATGTGATGTCGCAGATCCGCCAGGAAGTGAAGCTCCGCGATGGTAAAGTGGTGGTGCGCGGCAAGCTGGCCGCGCGTCTAACCGTAAAATCAGCGGACATTGTGCTTTACCATAAGCTGGGATTACCGCTTGCCGTCATAGAGGCTAAAGCCAATAAGCATGAGATTGGCAAAGGGATGCAGCAAGGGCTGGATTACGCTCGCTTGCTCGACGTGCCTTTTGTTTTTGCCTCTAATGGCGATGGTTTTATCTTCCACGATAAAACGAATCCCACCCAGCTTGAATCAGAAATCACGCTCAACGATTTCCCAACGCCGGAACAGCTGTGGAATAAATACTGCGTCTGGAAAGGTTTCACCGCTGAGCAATTGCCGGTGATCAGTCAGGATTACCACGAAGGCAAATCAGGCAAGTCCCCGCGTTACTACCAGCTCCAGGCAATCAATAAAACAGTAGAGGCCGTATCTGCCGGGCAAAAACGGGTATTACTGGTGATGGCCACTGGAACCGGGAAAACGTATACAGCCTTTCAAATTATATGGCGTTTATGGAAAGCAAAAAATAAGAAACGCATTCTGTTCCTTGCTGACCGCAATATCCTGGTCGATCAGACTAAAATTAATGACTTCCAACCTTTTGAAAGCGCGATGACAAAAATCACCGGGCGCACCATCGACCCGGCCTATGAAATTCAACTGGCACTCTACCAGGCTATCACCGGCCCCGAAGAGCATCAGAAAGCGTTTAAACAGGTTGCCCCTGATTTCTTTGACCTGATTGTGATTGACGAATGCCATCGCGGCAGCGCGTCGGAAGACAGCGCCTGGCGTGAAATCCTCGAATACTTCAGCAGCGCTACGCAAATTGGCCTGACCGCCACGCCGAAAGAAACCGAAGAAGTCTCCAGCACCGACTACTTTGGTGAGCCGGTTTACACCTATTCGCTCAAAGAAGGCATCGAAGACGGTTTCCTTGCCCCTTACAAAGTGGTGCGTGTGGATATTGATGTCGACTTACAGGGTTGGCGGCCAACCAAAGGGCAGGTTGATAAACACGGTGAACTGATTGAAGACCGTATTTATAACCAGAAAGATTTTGACCGCACGATGGTCATTGATGAGCGCACCTGGCTGGTGGCACAAACCATCACTGACTATCTGAAACGCACCAACCCGATGGATAAAACCATCGTTTTCTGTAACGACATCGATCACGCCGATCGTATGCGCCGGGCGCTGGTCAACCTGAATCCGGAGCAGGTGGCAAAGAACGAAAAGTACGTGATGAAAATCACTGGCGACGACGATATCGGCAAAGGGCAACTGGATAACTTCATCAACCCGAAGAAAGCCTACCCGGTTATCGCCACCACCTCAGAATTGATGAGTACCGGTGTGGATGCGCAGACCTGCAAACTGGTGGTTCTGGACCAGAACATTCAGTCGATGACCAAATTTAAGCAGATCATCGGGCGCGGCACGCGTATCAACGAAAAATTCGGCAAGCTGTGGTTCACCATTCTCGATTTCAAAAAAGCGACCGAGCTATTTGCGGACGAACGCTTCGACGGCGTACCAGAGAAAGTGATCCGTACCACGCCGCAGGATATTACCGATCCTGAATCTGATTTCGACGACCAGCTTGAAGACGAAACGCCAGAGCACGAATTACCTGATTTGATAAATGGCGTCGATGAAACACCTGCCATCTATGACCCAACATCAGGTAACGGCAGTGGGGTTTTTGAAGAAGACGACGAAAACAAAATCCGTAAGTTCCACGTCAACGGCGTCACTGTAAAAGTGCTGGCAAAACGCGTTCAGTATTACGACGCGGATGGCAAACTGGTGACCGAATCCTTCCAGGACTACACCCGCAAAACGCTGCTCAAAGATAAAGACTACGCATCGCTTGATGACTTCATCCGTAAGTGGCACTCTGCGGACCGCAAACAGCTCATCATCAATGAGCTTGAGCAGCTCGGAGTGCTTTGGGATGTGCTGGCCGAAGAGGTGGGGAAAGATCTCGACCCGTTCGATTTGCTGTGCCACGTGGTTTACGGCCAGCAACCGTTGACGCGCAAAGAGCGCGCCGACAACGTGCGCAAGCGGAACTACTTCACCAAATACTCCGGGCCTGCGCAGAACGTATTGAATACGCTGCTGGATAAGTACGCCGATGAAGGTGTGCAGGAGATTGAGGACATCCAGGTGTTGAAGCTGAAACCATTCGATTCGCTCGGTCGCCCGCTGGAAATGATCAAAAGCAGCTTTGGTAGCAAACAGGCTTACGAAGATGCCGTGAACGAACTGGAAAGTGAAATCTACCAGTTGCCACCACGCACTGCCTGATAACCAACCCTTATTCTGCCACCTGGCGCTGACGGCTCCCGGTGGCATCCTTTTTAAAGAATGGAAAGAAAATATGTCGATTAGCTCAGTCATTAAATCCCTGCAGGACATCATGCGCAAAGACGCAGGCGTGGACGGCGATGCCCAGCGTCTGGGACAGCTTTCCTGGCTGCTGTTCCTGAAGATTTTTGATACCCAGGAAGAAGAGCTGGAACTGGAGCAGGATGACTACCGTCTGCCGATCCCGGAACGTTATTTGTGGCGCACCTGGGCGGCAGACAGCGAAGGCATTACCGGCGATGCATTACTGGAATTCGTCAACGATGATCTGTTCCCAAAACTAAAAAACATGACCGCGCCGATGGATACCAACCCGCGCGGCTTTGTAGTGAAACAAGCATTCAGTGACGCCTACAACTACATGAAAAACGGCACGCTGCTGCGTCAGGTGATCAACAAGCTCAACGAAATCGACTTCAGCAGCAGCCAGGAACGTCATCTGTTTGGCGACATCTACGAACAGATCCTGCGAGACCTGCAAAGCGCCGGGAATGCGGGTGAATTCTATACCCCGCGTGCCGTGACGCGCTTTATGGTCAACCGTATCGACCCGAAACTGGGTGAGTCAATTATGGACCCGGCCTGTGGAACGGGCGGCTTTCTTGCTTGTGCGTTCGATCATGTGAAAGAGCATTACGTCAACACCACCGAAGACCACAAAACCCTGCAACAGCAGATCCACGGCGTGGAGAAAAAACAACTTCCGCACCTGTTGTGTACCACCAACATGCTGTTGCACGGCATTGAAGTACCGGTGCAAATCCGGCACGACAACACGCTCAACAAACCGCTCTCCTCATGGGACGAACAGCTAGACGTGATTATCACCAACCCGCCGTTTGGTGGCACCGAAGAAGACGGCATTGAGAAAAACTTTCCGGCAGAGATGCAGACCCGTGAAACCGCCGATCTGTTCCTGCAACTGATTATCGAAGTGTTGGCAGACAAAGGCCGTGCGGCGGTGGTATTGCCGGACGGCACGCTGTTTGGCGAAGGTGTGAAAACCAAAATCAAAAAGCTGCTTACCGAAGAGTGCAATCTGCACACCATCGTGCGGTTGCCAAACGGCGTGTTTAACCCGTACACCGGCATCAAAACCAACATACTGTTCTTCACCAAGGGCCAGCCAACCAAAGACGTCTGGTTCTACGAGCACCCGTACCCGGCGGGCGTGAAGAACTACAGCAAAACCAAACCGATGAAGTTTGAAGAGTTCCAGACCGAAATCGACTGGTGGGGCAATGAAGCTGACGGTTTTGCCAGCCGCGAGGAGAACAACCAGGCGTGGAAAGTCAGTATCGACGACATCATCTCCCGCAACTTCAATCTTGATATCAAGAACCCCTATCAGGGTGAAACCATCAGCCACGACCCGGACGAGTTGCTGGCGAAGTTCCAGACGCAGCAGTCGGAAATCAGCGAGCTGCGCAACCAGCTTCGCGATATCCTCGGTGCCGCACTGGCGGGCAACAAGGAGGCGAACTGATGACCGTTGAGAATTTAATCACCGACCATATCGATATCTGGTCTTCTGCGCTGCAAACCCGCTCCACTGCCGGGCGCGGCAGTAATGGAAAAATTGACCTCTATGGCATCAAGAAACTGCGTGAGCTGATTCTGGAACTGGCGGTACGCGGCAAACTGGTGCCGCAGGACCCGAATGATGAACCAGCGTCAGAGCTGTTAAAGCGTATCGCCGCAGAGAAAGCAGAGCTAGTGAAGCAGGGTAAAATTAAAAAGCAGAAGCCCCTGCCGGAAATTAGCGAGGATGAGAAGCCTTTTGAATTGCCGGAGGGGTGGGAATGGGTGAGGCTGAATGATCTTGCTCCAATGTCGCTATTTGATGGCGATTGGATTGAGAGCAAAGACCAAGACCCTCAAGGTAACTATCGCTTAATTCAATTAGCCGACATTGGAGTTGGTGAGTTTAAAGATAAGTCGGAGAGATATATTAACGCCGAAACTTTCTCTAGGCTCAATTGTAATCAGTTATCTATGGGGGACATTCTTATTGCACGTCTTCCTAGGGAAGGTGCGAACAAGTTCCTGATATGAGATCATCATATTCATCCGGAGCG
>OWIO01000885.1_pt1 | contig 25406 bp, 20 predicted proteins | sample 1733011 | NCBI WGS metagenome assembly OWIO01 (sample SAMN05065779, study PRJEB22554) | human gut metagenome | biome: ENVO:2100002; feature: ENVO:00000062; material: ENVO:00002003 | host: Homo sapiens | place: USA | reverse complement strand
CTACACAAGGAGTATCGTCGGCAGCGTCAGATGTGTATAAGAGACAGCAATTTGACAATGACTTTGACGTTTTCTATCCTATCTTAAAAAATGAAGTAGTAGGAAAAGGGGGAACATTTAGAAATATACTCTTGAAGTATACAACAGAAGAAGAATTAAGTAATATTGAGAGAACGTTACCATTATTGAATATTTATGTCCCGGATTTATCTCTATTTACAAATATTACCCCTTATAATTGGGATATAACAGATAATCAGATTCCTGTTACTTTTAAAGAGAATCAAACCTCTAAGATGTTATTGTATCTTAATGGAGAAAAATCCGGAGAAATCCCCCAAAACGGCATTCCAGGTTTTCATTTACTCGTTGTGAAAAACAATGAAAGAGTTATCCCTGTATCAATAAATACTCGTGGTGTTGCAAATAGTTATCAATTCATAGACAAGGCTTTTGATGGAACAAATAGCAAACAAAATACTCCATCAACACGTAGTATGTCAGAACCTGATAATATAGATTGGCTTTCTGAAGACATTGTAGACCCCATAGTAAAAAATGCATATGAAAAAATGAAAGAAAACCCTTCTCTACAACGCGATAATATATATTATGGGCTAACAGATAATAAACAGGAAGGAAGTCTAAACATGAATATAGATGAATATATTTATAGAATTCAAATAAGTCCAAGTAGTTACTTTACAATGGCAGATCAGGAAGGAGATCCAACTCGAAAAGACAAAGGAACTATTAGCAATAAAAAAGGTGAAATTTCCGATGATGAAGCCCTAAGTAGATTTTGGATTGATGGAAATTTCGAGATTATCTTACAAGTATTTACAGGAGTTAAAAATATCAAAGAACTGACAGCACATGAATATGTTTTTAATGTTAAACCTCAAGAATTATTTAACGTTCCTATAGAAAAGTCATATAGACATAAAACAATGTTTAGACACTCTAAATTCTATTACACTATAGATCCTCATAAATTAGAAAGAAAATGGTATTATCCTAGAACAAAAGGGCATGACACAAGATTACCTAAGTGGGATATTTCCACACAGTCTTTGGAGAGATTTATTAATATTTTTGAAAGAGATGCAGATGAAAAGATTACTTATAGTCAAAATAAAACAACTACTTTTGCAGCAAATTTTAAGTCTAGTGCAGATGGTGATATTCCAATAGGTACAAAAGGAGGAAGTATTAAAATTGGATTAGGATACGACACAACTAAATCCACTTCCACTAGTTCCACTATTACAATAGAAACAACGAAAGAAAGTGATCAATTAGGGACGTTAACTCTAAATTTTTATGATGCTATCATCGTAGAGAAAAACTCTTCAAAAGGATATCGTCCTAAAAATGTTAGTAATGGAACCGTATCGATAACAATAAGTCCAATGAGTGATGCATTTTCACGTTCTGTAAGTTTTTAAAGATTATGAAGATTATTAGTTATTTAATTCTATTGTGTTTCTGTTTGTATTCATGCGAAAAAGAACAGACGGATATTGAAACCATAATTCTTGGAAAGACCTTTAGTAATCAAAGCCTCTCTCTTACCTTTGAAAACAATGATTCCGTTTCCTTCCAAACAAAAAACACTTTATATATTTTGAAAGGAAAATCAAAATATGAAATAGATAATGGTAGAATTATAATAAAAAGTCCTTATGGAAAAAGACTTGAACCAGACGAAACAACAGACAGTTATATTTTAAGTTTTATCGGTTCTTTAAAAAAGAATAGAATAGATGATGCTACATATTCTATCATTGGGGCATATGAGAAAGAACAGTTTTTTGGAGATGAAGTAACTTTATTTCTTGAATAAATAATAAAAAACAGCCTCCATGATTTATGCTGGAGGCTGTTTTTGGTATTTTCGGGACTACCTGAACTTTCTGTACCATCGCATCTTCCATATGCCTTGTATAGACTTTTGCACATTCCAATTTTTGATACACTAGTTCAACTGCAATCTGCGAGTTTACTCTGGGAATATTTTTTCCATAGGCTGTACTGTCCTGGATATAAACTTGTTTCCATTCGATATGTTTTTACGCTTCTATTCACTCGTCCTTTAACTGTTCGTTTGATTTTCAAAACTCATCAATGCAGCTCAAAATATATTAAGTCGACTTTGGGAAGAGAGAACAGAAGACCTGCTATGTAGGCGGTTTCCGATGACAACCGAATCCCATTCCTTTAGCAATGGGAGTATGTCAAAAGTAAGATTGATAAATTAAAATATATATTGCAAAGAAGTAATATTATTCGATTTTATTCTTATTTTTGTTATCCTATGCACTAGAATCTTCATTAGAAAGTTCGCATTTTTTTAATTTTTAATCAAACATACTATGATATGAAAAGAAAAAATCTATTAATGCTGTTTTTATTTTGTAGCTTATCTCTTTTTTCACAAGAGAAACTACAGAACAAAGTACTTATTTCCGCTGACGCAGGAGTTGGCTTTTTAGTCGGAGACTCCAACCTCTCACCTGTAAATCCTAATTATAGAAGTCAATACAAGAACGGAATCTCTACTGATTTAAAAGTACTATACCTTCTAAATAAGCGAATAGCCCTAGGAGCGAAGTATAATTATTGGGGAACTTCAGGAAAATATGAGCTTGTAGATGTATATACAAATTATAAAGACAATGTATCCCTACACTACATTGCACCTCAATTTGAATTAATAACTCCTCTAACAAATAATTTTAATATGATTAACACTGTAGGAGCAGGATATATGCACTACAAAAACAACGCTGATTTACTTAAATGGAAAACAAGTACAAATTCTTTTGCTGCAAATATTGATATAATGTTTGAATATAAAATAACAAAAAGATTCTCTACCAGAGTGGGAGCATCATATTTAATAGGAAACGGCTTCAAAAACATGAAACAAACCATTGATGGCAATGAAAGTTCTACTACCTGGGAGAAAGAACGCCGTATTAAAGTCCATCGTATAGATTGTTTAATTGGCATTGTAGGACACTGCTAATAATAAGAAGAGAAACATTAATGGAGGCGGACCGAAAATGTTGACCAGACGGGAAAGTACATCCCGGCATACCTCCATATTTTAACTGACCTAGTCAAATTTTCGAAGCTAATATATGAAAAAACAGATAGTAACCTTATTTTCACTCCTACTATTAATCAACATTCATACAATAAAAGGAAATAACTCCGGATACTATTATTTTAAACAAATATCTGTAAAAGAGGGGCTCCCCTCGACAGTCACCTCAATATATGACGACCAAAACGGTCTGGTATGGATCGGCACTCCCTACGGAATTTACCGTTTCGATGGAGAAAAGCTGAAGAAGTATCCTCAACATCATTCTACACATACCTATTCACAATTAATCTACGGAGTAACAGGTAACGGACATGGAAACGTATGGATCTTTACACAAAACGGAACGATGCATTACAATCAGAAAAAGGACCTCTTCGAACCGTTGCTAAACGAAGGCAGGCCGATAAAAGCCTACACCGCATTCACGGACAAAAATCAAACTATATTTCCCATCAGGGATACATTACTGTACTATCATTCGGATAACAGGCCTTTGGAACGCCTGCCACTAAAAAAGAACGGCAAGCCCGTGCTGATCAGTAAAATGTATACATACGACGAGCAAACTTTTATTGCCCTCTCCACAACGGAGCAACGTCTGATATTAATAAACAAGTTCACCGGAGAGATCAAAAATTCACCATTTGACAGTCTGAATACAATCACTGACCTCTATATCGACTCACAGAACCGTTTCTGGATTACGGAATATGGAAAGGGAGCAGCGTGCTATACACCTGAAGGTAAACTGACAGCCATCTTCAACTCCCAAAACCCAGGGCTCAGTAGCAACGTCGTATTAGATATCGAAGAACGAAACGGACAGATTTGGCTGGCAACCGATGGAGGTGGAGTTAACATCATCACGCCGGAAAGCAGGCAACTCACTATCCTGTCAAGTGAAAGAAGCCATAATTTTCCAGCCAATTCGGTTCTCTGCCTGCAGAACAGCAAAAACAATATGTGGATCGGCATGGTGAGGGAAGGGCTATTGGGGATGAAAGAAAACTTTATAAAGACTTATACGAAAGCACCCAAAAATGATCCAAGCGGAATGTCCGAGAAATGTCCGTTATGCCTGCTTGAAGATGAGAAAGGTATCATCTGGATAGGAACAGACGGCGGAGGTATCAACTGTTTCAATCCGAACACCGAAGAGTTCACCCATTTTCCGTCCACTTTCGGCGATAAAATTGTTTCTATTTGTCGCTTCTCCGATACGGAGCTACTGGCATCGAACTTTAACAAAGGAATTTATATATTCGATAAAAAAAACGGTAAGAAACGGCACTTTACAATATTGAACGAACAAATAGACAGCCGGATTAACTATCTGGGAATACCGGTTAACCTATATACAACCCCTGAAGGAGAGATCGAATTTCATGGTGGCTACTACTATCGGTACTCCAGAGAAAAGAAACAGTTCACCCCGATTACACCTCCCGGAAAGAGCTATTTGGGGGCCTGGATCTTCATCGGCGAATATGACTCAAAACCATACTTTTTTACTCAAACCCACATATTCCTCTACAACAAAGAAGCGAACAGGTATGAACCGACTTCGATAAACCTGAACCAGAATATATTATCGGCGTATATCGACAGCACCGGAGTAGTATGGATGGCTACCCGAAACGGATTGAATACACTCGATCTGAAAACATCCGAGAAAACAGAAATCAAACTTCCGGATGACAATGACATCGTAACCTCCCTAATAATGGATCATACGGGAATTATGTGGATAGGAACTTCAGGGACACTGTATGCTTACTTTCCGAAAGAAAAACGATTTGTAATATTCAGTGAGACGGACGGAGTGTCGCCAAATAATTTTCTGCCCAAACCGGTATTGGTGACTCGCGACAACAATATCTACATGGGAGGCTCTTCAGGATTGGTGCGCGTAAACAAGTCACTCAATCAGCATTATGAACAGAACATCCCGAAACTCAGTCTGCTGGAAACACAACTGAACGGAATAAACATCATGCCTGACCACAGTGGAAATGTTCCACAACTGGAAATAAATCCACACTTCACTTCTCTGACCGTACGCAGTAAACTGGATGAAGGAGACATCTTTCGCAAACGTATTTACCGCTATCACATAGAAGGGCTAAACAGTAACTTTATTCAGTCCTCGAGACCCTATCTGGTCATTCAGACACTGCCTCCGGGAGACTACCGGATCAAGGTACAATGTACACAGATAGACGGACGGTGGAGCCCCTCCTACGATTTGCTGCATCTGACGGTACTCCCACCCTGGTGGCAACATCCCGTATTTATCACGCTCTATATTAGCATCCTGCTTGTAGCGGCAATCTACATTATCCGGCGCCGTGAAGAGCGTATGCAACAAAAATTAAAAGAAAAAGAAAGACAAATCTATAAAGACAAAGTACAGGCATTGATCAATATCAACCATGAATTGCGTACTCCGTTGACACTACTTTATACTCCGCTGAAGCAGTTAATGAACAACAAGCAGATACCATACGAAATACGAGGTAAGCTACAGGGAACTTTTAAGCAAGCGAGGCAGATGAAGAATATCATCAACATGATACTCAACATGCGAAAAATGGAAGTGGGACAGAACACGATGCAACTGACTCCAACCCTCTTCAACGACTGGATACAGACTATTATTGACGATTTCGGCAATGAATTCGAGATACGGGGCATCCGTTTGGTCTTCCGCCCCGATCCCAATATTCGGATCGTCTCTTTCGATATCGCACAGTGTGAAATCATTGTCAGCAATCTGCTGATGAATGCTTACAAATTCAGTTATCCGAATTCGGAAGTTATGGTTACCACCCGGCTGGAGCAAGACAATAAGCTGGTGCGCATCGAAGTCAAAGACGAAGGCATAGGACTGGGCGATGAAAATATTGAAAGCCTCTTTACCAGATTTCAGCAGGGCAAGCACAACATTCAGGGAACCGGTATCGGACTGTCATATGCTAAACAACTGGTTGAAATGCATGGAGGCAGCATCGGGGCTGTCAACAACGAAACCAAGGGAGCCACTTTCTATTTCACATTACCCTATCAACAGGTACTGGGGCATGTTACCTGTACCCCGAGACCTTATTTGAACGAGGTGCTCCCCATTCAGAACAGTCCGATGATAGAGACCTGTTTATCATCCACCCGATACCGCTCGGTCATTATAGTTGAAGACGATCCAGATTTGTGTGACTATCTAGCCGAGAACTTATCTTCGCTTTTTGAAACGGTATACAAGGCTCACGACGGAATGGAGGCGATACCAACCATCGTTTCTAAATTTCCCCAACTCGTCATCAGTGACATTATAATGCCGCGAATGAATGGTCTTGAATTATGTAAAAGAATCAAGGAGAATGCAGAACTCGGTTACATTCCCGTCATCCTGCTGACCTCGAGAGTGGACGACCCCAGTATGGAGCAAAGTTATAAGACGGGAGCTGATGCCTACATCCCCAAACCCTTCGATATGGATTTGCTGACTATACAAATTCAGAATATTTTAAATAACCACAATATCATGCGCCAACATTACAGGGCCACGGAAATAATGGAAAATGAACACAAATCGGAGCCTGAAACACCACAAGACGAACAATTCATAATCTTGCTCAACAAAATAATCAGTGAAAACATGGACAATACCGAGCTGGATGTAAATATGGTAGCGCAACTGATGCACATGAGCCGAGCCACACTTTACAATAAAATGAAAACATTTATAGGTGTCGGCGTCAACGAATATATCACCCAACAACGCATCCGCCATGCCCAGCAGTTGCTTACAGACACTGCTCTGGGAATACGGGATATTTCGGAACAAACCGGATTTACATACCAGCGAAATTTCAGTACCATATTTAAAAACACAGTGGGCGAAAGTCCCTCGGAATACAGGAAGAAAAATAAAGAAGAATAAACAGACTTATGCAAAAGGGTGTATCAAAACTTTATTTTAGAAACGAATAACTTCAATCTATCATCTTCCAACCTCTATTAACCACAAAAAAAGAGTCATATCCTCACTCAAGATAGAGTTTGATATGACTCTTTTCGTCTTTCAGCTATAATTTATGACTTTCTCAGGGCGTGTCATTGGGACTTTAAGACCCTCTCGTTATATACGTTACATAAGTTAATCAGAGCATGTCCTCCTCCGGAACATTTTAGTTTAACTTGCGAATCGGATCGTCGTACTGAAGTTGAAGTTTAAGCAATTCTTGCCGAAGCTCTTTCGTTATTTTCTCTGTTCCCGGCTTTCCATACAGATTGTTCATTTCGGACGGATCCTGCTTCAGATCATACAGTTCCCAACAATCTATATCGTTGTAAAAGTGCATCAGTTTATAACGTTCGGTACGCACTCCATAATGCCGTCTGACCGCATGTTCTGCCGGATATTCATAGAAATGGTAATAAAGCGACTTGCGCCATCGGGAAGCTTTCTCTCCACGAAGCAGGGGCAAGAACGAAACTCCATGCATATCCGCAGGAGTAGGTACACCTGCAAGATCAAGGATGGTAGGAGCATAATCGATGTTTTGCACCATCTTGTCAATGTCGCCTTTCTTACCTCCGGGAAGACGTACCAGCAGAGGTGTACGAAAAGACTCTTCATACATAAAGCGTTTGTCAAACCAACCGTGTTCGCCCATGTAAAAGCCCTGATCGGAGGTGTAAACAATCATCGTGTTTTCCAGTAATCCGTTTTTCTCCAGATAATCGAGCACACGTCCCACATTGCGGTCAACTGAATGGATCACACGCATATAGTCATGCATATATTGCTGGTACTTCCATTCGGCAAGAGCTTTTCCGGTCAGTCTGACTTCTTTAAACTTCCGGATAATCGGATCATAATGTTTATCCCAGAGAAGTTTTTGTTCAGGACTTAACCGGCTGTACATGGAACGCCCGGCCTGTTCGAGTCCTGTCTGAGTATGGATTTCATTTTCTTTATCGGCCATTTTCAGATCGTATACAAGATCCATATCTTTGATAATACTCATCTCTTGTAGAGATGCCGCCACTCTGCCTTCATATTTATCATAAAAGTTTTCGGGCAGCGGATAGACCACGTCTTCGTAAAGATCCAAATCACACAGATCGGGCATCCAGGTACGGTGGGGAGCTTTATGATGAATGAAAAGGCAGAAAGGTTTCTCTTTGTCACGCTTTTCATCAAGCCAGTCGATGGCCAGATCGGTTATAATATTGGTGGCATAGCCTTCACGCTGTACCTTCTTCCCGTTATTGATAAAGTCGGGATTGTAGTAATTGCCTTGTCCCACGAGAATATCCCAATAATCGAAACCGGTAGGCTCGGAAACCAGATGCCACTTACCGATCATCGCAGTCTGATAACCCGCATTACGCAATAGCTTCGGGAAGGTCTGCTGGCTTCCGTCAAAAGTAGTGAAGTTGTCGGTAAAACCGTTGGCATGACTATGCTTGCCGGTCAGCATACAGGCACGGCTGGGACCACTCAGCGAGTTGGCTACAAAACTATTTGTGAAACGAACTCCTTCGTTTGCGATCCGGTCGATATTCGGAGTCTGCATATAGCGTTGATCATAAGTACTTATAGTTTGATACGAATGATCATCGCACATGATGTAAACAACATTAAAAGATTTTTTCCCTTCTCCTTTCTTTTCATCTTTTATATCCTGAAAGGAAGACAGCGACACAAAGGCCGCTGTCCCTGCAAGGGAATATAAAAACAAGGATGTTGATTTTTCCATATTATATTCCAACTTTTAAATAGTGCTATTTTACCAACCTGGATTCTGTTTCCATTGGTTGTTTGTCAGAGTCAGCATACGCTGCTGAATTGGGAGTAAATAATCGCGGTCAAGTTTAAATTGCCATCCGTTGGGATAGTTTTTATTATTGAACGGAATAATATAACGTTTGGTATCACCGGGCTTGCCTGTCAAGAACAGATTATTATTGGCTACCTGATCGTACACTAGATTATTTCCATAACTGCCTTCCAGATTACTACCAACAAAGAGAGCACCTGTAGGTGTATTTCCGACAATCAGGACATCGGCGGCAGCCCAACGCAGAATGTCGAATAGGCGTCTTCCTTCGCAAGCTTTCTCAATACGGCGCTCACGACGTACCACCTGAATATATTTATCGAGTCCACTAAAAGGATAGTCGGGAGAAGTGTTGTACTCACGATCGAAATTGACAGCAGGCATATCTACCCGATCCCGGAGCGGCTTGAGAGCGGCTGCAATTTTATCGGCATTGCCTGCACCATCCAACTCGGCCAGTGCTTCGGCATAATTAAGGAGAATATCGGCATAACGATACTGGATGGCCGGAGCCTGACTTTTATATTCCCCGTCGATTGTTGCAGAATATTCTGTATTGAACTCTACATACTTCAATAGTGAGAAACCGGTCGTATTCTGGTCATAGCTATTTCCATCTAAAGGAGGAAACTGATACACATATCCATTATTGGGACGCAAAGACTGTCCGGGAGTACAAACGGTCTGCGACAAACGGGGATCACGCAATTCAGGTGCGAGTTCATCTCCATAGATGACTTTTGCCGCATCTTTTTCCGAACCTGTAAACGGACGTCCATCACGTGTCAAATAGTCATCTACCAATGAAGCCGAAACGCCGGTCAAGCCACCTCCCTTATTCAGATAACGGGTAACAGAATGCCCTATATTGTCAGAAGCATCATACTTTTTCCACCAAAGCACTTCTTTGTTACTCGACAGATCGAGAGTAATGAACAAGTCGCGGTAAGCAGTCAGCGGATTGCCCATCGAAATATTCCATACCCCTCTTTCCATTACAGCATAAGCAGCATCGGCGGCCTGACGAAAATAATCATCGATTTTTTCGTCCGTGATCGTTTTATCATAAAACTCATCACCTTTGGCTTTATGATATTTCTCCCACGTACCTTCAAACAGAGCGACTTCGCTTTTCAGCGCACGGGCCACATCTTTGTGTACACGCATATTCGCATTCGTATTTTCGGAGTTCAGATACAGAATGGCTCTGTCCAAATCAGCAAGAATACTATCCGCTATCAACGTACGTTTGTCACGAGGACGTTCCATTTGTTCCTGTACGGGATCAAGTACTTCATTTACCCAAGTGAGTTCACCATAGTTAATAAACATCTGATAATAATACCAGGCACGGAAATAATAAGCCTCTCCTTTACAATTATTCAGAGCACTTCCGGTCTCAGTACAATTTCCCCAGTTATTGATCAGGAAGTTAAGATTACGAATATTATTATAATTCCCCAATGCTACCGCACTGCTCAACGAAGTTTCTCCCGCGAGGCGGGTATTGACGGAATTTAAAATCATATTATCGCTGTTATTATCTCCGAAAGCAATTCCGTCGGCTCCGCCTACCCCGCCGGGTTGGGTACGCACCGCACTCTGATAGAATTGGTTCAGATATTTAGTAATTTCAGAAGTAGTTCCGAAAGCCGTAGACGTAGAAAGCTGTCCTTCAGGCATCTTGTCAAGTTCATAGCATCCTCCCAGAACAAATAAGAGGGCTAAACCAATCAGTATATTTCTTTTTTTCATATAGTTTGTATTATAAGTTAACAATTAATCCTATTGAAAGCACTCTGTTCATCGGATAGTTCTTTCCTCCCTCAGATGTATAGCCATTGCCGGTAAATACAGCTTCTGGGTCGAACATTCCGGCCAGTTTAGTGAAAGTAAGTAGATTCTCACCAGAGAAGAATACTTGTGTTTTGCTGAATCCTACCTTTTTCACCCATGCTGACGGCAAGTCATAACTTAAAGTCAAGTTCTTCAGGCGGCAATAAGCTGCATTTTGCAGATAACGGTCGACTGTCTGAGAGGTCTTGTTCCGATATTGTCCGATAGCACCGGCACCGGCTGTATAAGGTTTGGGATAATAAGCTCCCTTATTATCTTCACGCCAATAGTCAAGATGCTCTTTGAAAACAGTGACTTGTGCATACGGGCCGCATCCCCAGAAATAAACGGCTCCGCCGGGATTCCAATCGCGTTTGCCAACCCCCTGAAACATAACACTCAACGAAATGCCCTTCCAGCTGATAGATCCGTTCAACGTATATTCATAGCGTGGAGTAGTATTACCGATAATTGTCACGTCACCCATATCTCCTAATACATTGGTACCATTATTGATCTTGTTATCACCATTCAGATCACGGTATTTTACATCACCTGGAGTCCACTTCTGACCGGACAGGTAAGACAAATCATACTGGGCATTGTAAGCATTTGCTTCTTCCTGGGTCTGAATCAGACCATCGGCACGGTATCCCCAGATTTCACCGACTTTGCGGCCCACATACCAGGCACCAGAAGGATTGGTTCCTGTCGGGTTTTCATAAGCAGTAACTTCGGAGGTCGCATCGGCAACCGAACCGCCAATTGAATAATCGATGTCACTGCCAATCTTTCCACGCCAATTCAGCATCAACTCCCATCCGCGATTGCGCATGCAGGCATTATTTGTATTGGGAACCGTCGCACCGAAAATATCTGCAAGGTCGGCCGTCGGACCCAACATATCTTTCGTGTCTCGCTGGAATACACCGAAAGTACCGGTCAGTGAATTTCCGAATAATCCGAAATCAAGAGCTATCTCTTTACTTTCAACTTTTTCCCAAGTCGTATTCGGGTCTACCACCCCCGGAGCATTGATATACATATCACGACCATCCTTGAAATAGAAATTACCCAACGAAGTCACTCCCATGGTAGAAGCAAAAGTATAAAGTCCTGCACCACTTTGGTTACCCAACAATCCCCAAGATCCACGAAGCTTCAAAGCAGAAATGACATCTAAACTTTTCTGCATGAACGATTCACGGGCGATGTTCCATCCTACAGATACCGAAGGGAAAAATCCCCAACGATTCTTGGAAGCAAAACGGGAAGAACCATCGTAACGTCCATTAGCCTCAAGTAGATAGCGGCCTTTATAATCATAATTGATACGTCCGAAGAATCCGCGTGTGGCCCAGCCGTTGCGTGTTTCCGAGACATTCTTGTCACCTGTTGCCAGACCTAATCCAGGATTCGTACTTGAAATCAAATCTGTAACATTATTATACATGTAGCTATAGTTATAATCCTCTTCCTGATATCCTGCCATCAGCGTAAAGTTATGCGCATCGGCCAAGGAGCACAGATAATTGGTATACAGATTGATAGACTGATAACGAGTCTGATACATAGAACGGGTAAAAGCACCTTTATCGGCCACTCCGAGTTCGCTTCGCGTACCTTTATAAAGGGTTTCGTTGTCCAGACCCGGAATCATCGGAGCGACATTCAAGGCCTGATATGCCTGATTGCCCTGACGATAGGTATAATCAAGAAAAATTCTCCAGTCCTTGATAGGCTGTGCCTCAAAACCTCCGGTCAGAGTCAGGCGATCATCCTCTGTCTTAGTATAAGTTCCACTCTGCAGATAAGGAATCATGGTCAGTTCGGTAAAGTGTCCGTTAGGATCGATAGGACTAACCGTGGGGCGAAACCGTGCCAACGAATGATAAAATCCCTCCGAAAGTCCACCGGAACCAAAAGGAGTGTTATTATCGGAATGCATAAACTTAGTGTTAACCTTCATTTTCAGCCAATCTGTGATCTGAGAAGTAAGATTGGCGTTGAAATTTAAACGCTTGTAATCTATATCCGCATAACGCAAAATACCTTCTTCGGTATAAATGCCGCCCGAAACATAATATTGCGCTTTCTTACTTCCACCACTTAGGCTCAGATTGTGATCTTGTTTGAAAGCAGCATCTTTATAATGAAGCTTAAAGTAATCGACATTTCCCACACCTTTAGCTGTATTCTCAAATGCAGCTACCAGGTTGTTTTGCCCATTCAACTCACTCCAGGGATCAATACCTGCGGGATTTTTGACGTATTGCTGCAAGAGACTAAGTTTTTCGTCACTATATTGTTTGGCAACACCCGCATTAGCACAGGCTTCGTTAAAATAGAGGGCAAAGTCATAAGCATTGGCCATCTCGGGCAGAACGGTGGGAGAACTCCAACCGACAGTTCCCTGGTAGCTGACGCGCATTTTGCCTTCTTCACCTTTTTTAGTGGTAACCAGAATCACACCATAAGCAGCACGCGCACCATAGATGGCACATGCGGCAGCATCTTTCAATACTGAAATGTTCTCAATATCATTGGGATTCACATCCGAAAGATTCATTTCCACTCCATCGACCAGAACGTAAGGATTGGCCGTATTAGCCAGATTTCCCTGACCGCGGAGAGTTAAAGAGGCCGAAGATCCTGGACGTCCGGAATTCCCATTGGTCACAGTCAATCCGGGCACCATACCCTGCAAACTCTGAGTAACATTAGCCACCGGACGACGACTCAGTTCTTCTCCATTTACCGATGAAACAGAACCGGTAAGATTCACTTTCTTTTGTACTCCATACCCCACTACAACTACTTCATCTAGCATCTCGGCATCTTCGTAAAGAGTCACAGCAATGTATTTTCTACCATTTATCGGAATAACCTGAGTCGTATATCCGACATAAGATATCTTTACCTTTCCCTTAGAAGGAACGTTGGGAAGAGTGAAATCTCCATTAAGATCAGTTACTGTACCATTGGATGTCCCTTCTACTAAAACACTGGCTCCAATAATCGGGTCTTCCTGTTTATCTACTACTCTACCTTTTACAGATAAGGATTGTCCCAACGCTGTCGTAGAGAATAGAAACATGACAATTGTTGTTAAGCTCGAAAGAGCAAACAGCAGTTTCTTTCTTTGTTTCATAATTCTTAAATTTAAAAGTTAATAACATAAGGTATTTTTGATCTTCCTTGCGGAAAATCATGAAACAAAAATATGAAATTCACTAACATTGTTATTTCTTAAATTGTCTATTTAATATCTTGATTTATCTAAATGCAACTGCCCCCCCTCTACAAGGCATTTAAACAGGGAAACAGAGAATCAAACTCCGGAGGTTCTCTTCCAGAAAAGCGCAATCAAGCAAAAAGAGGAAAAAAATCTGAATTGATAATTGAGTTTAATTGGTGTTCGTCTAATTTTGCAATCAATATTATATAATGTTACTATGATAATTTCTTATTATATTTAAAGATAACAAACCAGTGGTTTTCTACTCTCTGTCATGGAGAATACGGGAAGCTATTAATAAACATGATACATTCATTATTAAATATGCCACTATATAGTCACATGATTAACATATATTATCTGCGGTAGGATATGCGACTTCCCTATCCATTTAATGAAATCATTGCGCAAAGTAATATGTATGAGATGTCCGGATTCGAAAAGTTAAAGATGATAGGGAAAGAAGTCTGCTTAGAAATAGAAAATGTAGATATATTAGATAAGTGTACACAAAAGAGCGTTTCAGGCACACATATAGTTAATTTCTTGCGAAAAGAAAATATAGATATATTCAAAAATCTATCTTCAAATGATCTTAAGGGGCTACTAGAGAAAAAGAGCTTAACTGTTTCTGCGCCAATTGAAAAGCATTTTCAATGTACAGTATCACCGACCGGATGGAAACTAACATTGTCCGCATTAAAAAAAAGGAGCTGAATGTTGAATCTAGCCTATAATATTACCCCATAAGTACAAGCCACCTATCTTAGAAAAGTAGATTCTTAATAGGTGGCATTTTTATCAAAGTAAGCCTCTCACCTTACAGATCTCCAATATTATTAAGAAATCATTTTCCAGCTATATAGCTGAATAGTATAAATTTGCGGGCATTCCCGCAAATCATTTAAAAGAATTGAACGTACCTGGTAAAGAATTTACCGAAAGCTTTAAAGCTATTTTAAGTGAAAGGAAATCAAAGCAAGAATATAAAATATCGCATTTCAAATCATATTTTCGTTTTCTTGCTTGCAGGTTCAACACTTTTATTATATATTGCCATCCTATTTTTGTTAAACTAGTCTGATACATATTTGTTTTGTGTTCAGTCACTTCTAATAAAGCAAGAATTGGGCTGATACGAAAACATTCATAAAATTATATTTCAAACGTTTTAAAACAACCTCTTAATTATGAGAATGAAAAGTATTTCTATTTATTTTTTTACTATCGCTTGTGCTGCACTTTGGGGATCATGTAAAGATGAAACTTATCCTTTTGTTGAACAAGGATCGCAACAAACTATCTCTAAAGAATTAAGTCATTTTGAGAGATTAACTTTTAAATCATCGCAAGATTTACTTTCCGCAATACAAATGGGGGAAAAGAGTACGAGTGAAATAGGTCAAACACGAAGTATTACTTTTGAGAGTTTATTATCACCATGCAACAAACTTACCCGTGCGACTGGTGAGAATTATTATGAAGCTCTTGGCTACGATACGCTAGTGCCTAACAAAGCTTTTGCTGCACTTTTGAATCCCTTGGGAGAACTACAAGTCAATGATACTATTTATAAGATAAATCATAATGGTACCTACTTTTTTCCTAAAGAAAAAGAAACCCAATTTCGTAATGTATACAAGATGGATTCTTTGGGAATCCTGGTCGGTGATAAATTATATAAGTTGTCTGATGGAATTTACCGTTACAAAACATTTTCTGACAGTATCTTAGAGGAAGAAATAGATTTGCCTGAGGATAGTTGGAATACTGAGGATATTTCGACTAGAGCGTCCGTTTCTGAGCCTAATTATAATAGTTTTCCCAAATTTAATGCAGATAGGCATACATGGTTAGGAGGGATTAGACAAGGACTCTTTGGCAACGATAAATACTACAGCGTAAAATTCAATAAGAAAAGACGAGTACGGGGAAGATTATATGCATATCATTATGTTGTATATTCTGAGTCAGGTGTTACCGGAATGATGCAGAAGAAGAATTTTATTGGATGGACCAAAACTAAGGCTGATGAATTACGTATCGGATGGAAAAATATCATATTGGTCACTAAGATTGATGATCCTTCGCTTAAGGGAATTCCCAAACAATCTATCCCGATCGTTGGTGGCATTACACCGGCTCAAATACCTTCAATCGGAAAAGGTAATCTTCTTGACCTGTATGTTGCTGAGGTAGAGATGAAAGATATTCTTAATGTCGTGGGAGAAGGCCTCAAAATTTTCCTAAAAAGGGGTAATTCTGCCATAGGTTCAGGCCGTAAACCCACCGTTCATGCCGTATCCTTAGCTACTAGATCACAAGTATATTTGATTATTTTAGATGACGTAAGAAAAACTTATGATGAAAAATCGATAACTCATGTGTTCTCTAGTAAATTTAATATCTATGTGACAATAAATCCAGAAAAACTTCCATCAAATATTATCAGTTGGGCTAAAGCAGTTTCTAAAACATTAAGTCAGAATAGTTTTAAAATGAGAGGAGGGGAAGCCATTATTTGTGGACGTTTAGGTAATGACTGGAGAGGCATGAAAATTGTGAAAGAAGCAAAATGACTATGAGTATAAGAAGACTGATTATATTTTGTATATTTGTCACATATAGTCATATTACCGTCCATTCCAAAGATTTTATTAAGGGAGCTTTTTCTATTGGATTAGATGGCTTGTTTGGAGATTTTGATTCTAATCAGAAGTTAGGCGGTGGAATATTACATGGAGGATATGATTTCTTTTTTCATCGAATATCTTTTTTGAGTGTAGAACCTAAGATAGGAGTTGGATATTTTGGCGGTAATAAAACAAGTACACTTAGTACTGCTGTCGTTGCAAATTACGGTATAACTTGTTTTACAACTAGTATATCACCCAAAGTATACTGTTCGCTCAATCCAGATAATAATATACTTCTTTCTTTAGAGAATGAATTCTCATTATTAAATGGGTTTGCAAACATTAAAGATCAAAACTCTATTCACGTAAGGAAAAACAGTAAACTTTTTCAATTTTATTATACAGTAAAAATAGGCTTAACTTTAAAAACGCCAAAAGGGTGTAAATTTACCGTGTGGGTTGGTGGAAGTACACTTAGATTAGATAATATTCTAAACGGCAATATTCCATCGGGAGAAAAATATTATTCAAAAGAAACACTTCCCTATGCTGCAGGTATAAACTTTTATATATAAATTTAAACAATACAAGAAATGAAAAAAAGATTTTTAACATTAAGTATAATTCTATTCCTATTAGGTATACTCCCTATATCTTCTTTTGCTCAATCTAAAATAAACATATTCTTAGATTATCATTACCAGTTTGGGTTATTTGAGAAAGCAGGATATAGCATTTCGAGGAAAGATAGTAAGATGTATGGTAACTCTTTACATTTATCTGCATTGTATAATTTTACTCAGCAGTTGTCCGCGGGTGTAGGAGTAGGAGCTGACAGATATGAAAATCCAGGCTATAATACGTTTCCTTTGTTCGCTAGTTTACATTATGCGCCTTTAAAAAAACATACTGATTTATATGCCTTTACTAATATAGGATATGCGGTAATAGGTAAACAAGAGACTTATACAGGTATGATGTGGGATTTAGGAATAGGTTATAAAAAGATGTTTCGTTCACATTTTGGACTTAATTTCCAGTTTGGATATAATCTAAAACAATTCCGAAATATTAATTCATATGTAACCAGTGACATAATGCAGCGTGAGAATAGTACTAGAAGCTCCTTGTCTTTAGGCATTGGAGTGATTTTCTAAAAATGATTTCAAAAGTCTTTATGGTAATAAAAGATACATGAGGTATTTTACTCTTATTATCATAGGGAAATTGTCTAAAATCTGAGATAGCTTTGATAGCTCCAACTGGATCTATCAAAACTATCCCGGATTAACTATAATAACAACTATTCTCTTCCAATGTCCTGCCAAAATTCATCATATAATACTGAAAATTCATACCTTTCTGGATTTGAATCGAGAAGGTGATATCCCTTTTAGAGATAAGAAACGATAGATAGTTTCATAACTGCCAATTCCTAATGCTTTCTTAATGGAGCTAACAGAACTGCCGGCTAAATACAATTTAGCACAGCTATCCACTTTCTCAATATTTTTATTATTAACCTTCTTAGGAGGACGACCAAATTTTACTCCTTTCTCCTTTGCTATCCGTCGGCCATCCTTACAACGCTCAACGATGATATCCCTTTCAAATTGGGCACATGCTCCGATTATATTAGCCATCAACTCACCGGCTGGACCCTCAGTGCTGATATTGTCTTTCAATGAAACAAAAGCAATATCGTTTTTCTTTAAACGATCAATAGTCCATAGTATACTCCGTAATGATCGACCGAGTCGATCTAATTTATATACGACCAAGACATCACCTTTGCGAAGGTGATCCAAACACTTCTCCAGTTCCGGACGTTTATCTGCCATACCGGAAATCTTTTCTTTAAAGATCAATTCACATCCACTTTCTTCTAAAGCCTGGATTTGCAAATCTAAATTCTGTTCCCTCGTCGAAACACGAGCATATCCTATCTTCATAATTGCTATGAGTCAATGTTATAAATCAACTAAAATTTCTCAAATTTGATAGCACTAAAGAGGCATTTTACAAAATTTACCGACATAGATGCTATCAATCCTCTTCATTAACAGCCTGGACAATATCTTGAAAAGCTAATATAAATTCTCTATTCAGCTTCTTCAAATGTTCATATTTGGCTTCCTTGGTCTTAGCCGATTCAACAATTTCCTTAGTGATTTGATTCCACCGGGGAAACTCTCTAATTAAATATTTTAATGTTTCACTGGCTGTTTTCTTACCAATACTTTTTTTCAAACGATTTAGAGCTTGCGCCTCTTCCGCGTTAAGTCGTAAGGTAATTACCGAAACTTTCTTGCTAAGTTCACCTTTAGCACTTAAAGTAATTATCCATGTTCGGTTATCCTTTTTCTCGATATCCTTCACTATCCTGAGTACAGATGCAAGTTCCCCTTGCTTTCCGCCGGCAATTTCGATAATAGCTCCCACTCCAAAAGTTGGTTCTTTATCTACTATTACAGTATTGCTCTCATATTTACTTATACAGCACCATTCTTCCATGTCAATACATATTCTCTCTCGCAGTTCTTCCACCGGTTGATTTATTTTCTGGATAGTTGCCATAGATCAAAGTTCTAGTGAATTTATGATAACGCTTGCAGGCATATTCATCTTGGTGAAGGCAAAAAGCTTTTTTCCCAGATCCTTCAAAGAGGCTCCGATATGATACACTTCGGTTTCGTCTATAATAATAAAACGGTCATGTGCATTAGCATAAGTCCTTATGTTAATAGGAGGATATTGGTCATTATATTTATCCAGATCAAGCTGTAATTGTGAGGTAATTCTCCCTGTGAAAATGGTAGCTGAAACACGAGGATTTCTCTTGCCCAACATCAGCAATACACTTTCATCAATATAATTATCTATCAGCAGAAGAGATTTATTAGCGGAACGAATCAGGTTGGTAGCAAATACATAAGCATCAAAGATCTGCCCATTAAAAAAGACACCTTCCACAGGAGGCAATGAAGTCCGGACGAAAAAGTCGACCTTGCTGGCCAACTCTTCCAGTTGACGATCATGAGCAATAAACTTAGAATCCATCTTGTTTTCCAGGTGCTCTATACGTTGGTTTATAGCATAGCCCTTAAGAAGATATTCCTTTAATACCTTATTCGCCCATTGCCTAAACTGCGTGCCTCTTTTACTTTTCACCCTATATCCGACCGATATAATCACATCGAGATTGTAATAATCTACTTGATAGGTTTTATCATCAGAAGCAGTGTAGGCAAATTTTGCCCAAACTGAATCCTTTATCAATTCTTCCTCCTTAAATATATTCCGGATATGTTTACCTATAACACTTATATCACGTCCAAACAGACTTGACATTTCATCTATTGAGAGCCAAACCGTTTCATTCTCCAGCCGTACTTCCAGCTTGACCGCTTCGTCTGGTTGATATAATATAATTTCTCCTTTCTCCTCCATAATTACGATATTATTATTTCTCTGCAAATATAATAAATCGAAAATAAAAAGTTCTATTTCCCCTATGGTTCTTCTTAATAGTTTTACCTTACGGTTTATTTATAAATAAACCGTAAGAGAAAAAACAGATCATCTATGGAAGTGAACAAAATCAAACTTTACAAACTATCCATAAAAAAAATACTGTTAAAAAACATTGGTCGCAACATAATTGCGACGAACTGTCTTTTCTTTGTCATCAAAAAAAGATAAAGATATGAAAAATAAGATTTTAAATGCAATAAGCATACTATTATGTACAGTAATAATCAGTGTAGGATACACTTACTCCTACTATTGTGGAGAAGATGTTTTCAATATTATGGACTCTTCCGTATCAACATCACTTATTATCGTCTCTATATACATTAATCTCTCTAATAGAAACTAAAAACAACATGATAGGAATCCTATAAAAAGATGGGAAGCATAAGAGATAAAGAAAATTATAGAGCAATATTATCCTAGAAAAGTCTACTGTATACACAAAAAGGAAGATATATAAAAACAAAACCCTGAAGTATATCTTTCGACAGGGACGACAGGGGATTACTTTGCAAATATATGGCTTTCTTTATATATTTGCAAATAAAATAGCGAATAAAAACAAAATGAGATATTCTGATTACGAGACTGCCCTTTCTCCTGCCCGCCTAAGCCGATATTCAAATGCTTGTGGCGGAGATAAAAACAAAGCTCTAACATTATACAGGCACAATGTAAAACTGTGCCAAAAATTCTATGGTGTGTTAAGCTTGTTTGAAGTCGTGTTACGCAATGCAATAAACGAGCATTATAAACAATATTTCGTAGACTGCGACTGGATTAAAACACAAATGCAACCAGGAGGCATGTTAGAAAACTGTCCACAAGCAGCAGAGGTAGGTAACCATATTACCAGGTTGATAAATGCAGGGAAATATACGCATGACAGACTGGTTTCTTCAGTGAGTTTCGGATTTTGGACATATCTTTTTAATAAGCAGCCATTTCGTAAAGGAGGACAAACTTTACTAGCAATCTTTCCGAAACGTAGCAGAGGTTTAGGTCGGAAAGCAATCTATAATGAACTGATGGCAATAAAGGCGTTTAGAAACCGAATAGCACATCATGAACCCATCTGTTTTGACCAATACGGAAATAAAGATGTAATCTTTGCACAGAATAATTATGATCAGATTCTCAAATATATCGATTTCTTGAAATACAATAAAAACGAATTGTTTTTCGGCCTTGATATACTTCCAGATAAAACGATCGCCAAAATCAACAGCTTATGATAGATATAATTCGATACTCGCCATTAAGAGAAAGTCGAATTATAAAAAAAAACATGAATTGATGGTTTTGAGAACAAAAGCATTAACTAAACTTATATGAGAATATTAAAATTATTAACAATAATTACTATTATAACAGTTATACAGGCTTGTTCAACAAGTAGAGTTGTAATTTCACATGATACAGACCCATCGAAATATTCATATGTCGTATTTGGGGAAAAATTAACCGGAGATAGAGAACTTGATGATATGATAATGGCAGTCCAAAATCAAATTGCAGCTACAAAATTAACTGTGGTTTCCAAACAAGAAGGACTCACTAAAACAATTCTTGGAGAATCTGTCCTTAGTCCAAGTATCCATATTTCAACGGAGAAATGGGACGGAGGGCACACGTATATAACCATTACTTTTTGGGACTATAATACCAATCAGCGTATTATAGTCATAAAAAGTAGTGGTATAGGATTAAGCATATCACAAGATCAAAATATAGCTCTTGGTGCAATCCAAAAGAAACTAAATAAGATATTTGGATATAAACAATAAAAATAACGAAGAGCAAGAAGTCCGCTCTCCTGGAACGAAGAGGAAGAAGGGTGGGAAATGGAATAGACAGCTACAAAACTAAAGAGACTTGATAAATAAAGACCAGTCATATCCTCCAGATAAAAAGTAAGCCGATAGAATCGGCCTACTACATAGTGCTATAATCCCTAAGGCGGCTATCCCCTACAACTGCTCCTTTATCTTGATTCAATCGTTTAATATCAACTTCCTTTTCCACACATTTCCATCAAGATCCGTTCCACATCCCGACCTACTTGTTCAAAGTTCTCGATCACCTCTTTTTCAGATGTCAAATGTATAATTGGAAGAGGTTTTTCTTCCAATTCAAATTTCTTAAACCGGGTTCTCAAGTGTTTTACATTAGATTGACCGGCAGAAAGAATAAACTCTCCCTGTTTCAATTCAGCAAAGACATTGGCGTCATAAATTTCTTCTTTTTGAGTACTTACGGTTATACTACTATTATGGTTGCCCGAACTGGAACCATTACTATAACTCTTTTTCTCTTTTTCCTCTTTACCAAAATACTTGGGCGAATTTTCCAGAGCTTTTATATCTTTAGTTCGACCTATGAATAGATTTGCACAGTTTGATTCAATGGAAGCTCTATCGTGTGCATCATAGGTACTTTCTATCTTACTGCTGGATTGAGTCATAATAAGAAATGAAACCCCATACTCACGCTGAACAGAAGGCATCGCCTGAAAGTTGTTGACCCGAAACGTAGTCATCTCATCTAAAATATATGCGAACTTAACTTTATTACCAAACTCTATCCGACGAGCAGAGATAGGAACTAACATAGCAATAATAGGAGAAATCAAACTCTCATTAGCAAAGTTATTGGACACTGCAAAAAGTTTAGGTTCCTCCGGATCATTAAGATAAAAATCAAAATCATCACCGGTCAAAACGTAGCAGATTTTTTTGTTTGACGCTATATTACTAATATAATTATTTAAAGTAGAAACATAAGAGTCCCTAGTCCTATCACTACTGCGTGCCCCAAGAAAAGCTCCGGCCTGCATTTTGGCTACGACATCTCCTTCCAAGAAAGTGGTTAGTTCTTCCGGAGTAGCTAATAGCATAAACTGCAAAATATGTGGTAATGTACAAAATTTTTCATATTCACCTTTAAAACGATAAAAACGTACGGCCACACCTCTAAGTAGTCCTGTTGCTCCATTAAGCCATCCACCACTATCATTTTTTACTGCTTCTTTGGGAGCTACTGCCTTTAAAAAATCATCTATAACTTGATAAAGCATTTCTTCATCAGGTATTACCGTTTTCTTCAATGGATTAAATCTATGTGTCCGAGACATATCAGTGAAGCTGATCTGATATAATTTATATGGATAATCATATTTTTGAATTAGATTGTATGCTGTTTTCGTATAATCAAAGTCTTTATAATCATAGATGAAGCCAGCCCAATGGTGCTTTATATACTGTTCCAACAATGGTTTTCCAATTGATGCTGTCTTTCCTGATCCTGCTCCACCATACACAAGAAAGTTATCTCTTACATAATAAAATAATATTTTCCCATGCTCACACATCAGCTCAAAGACATCCTCATCTTTTTTAGCTTTTCCCGAACCAGTTGAAGGAGAATAAACATAATATCCTATAACTGTAAATAATAAAATAGGTATACATATAAAAGGAGAATAAGGAAAATAAAAGAAGCGATTAAAAACTACTGCTATCATTACTGTAATCAATACAGCAAAAGCAAAAAATACACACATATTAATCCACCTTTTATTAAATAACTTCATTCGTAATAAACAAATAAGCAAAGATGAACTAATTAAACATTCAACTACTACTTGATTCATATTATAGGTTCTCTATCAGATAATATATTCTTAATTTTATTCTTTAAAAATCTCTGGATTGTAGCTTTTGGACTTCGTGTAACTGAAGATATTCTCATGATTGTACCAACTAAGCGTCTTTCTTCTTCCATACCTTCTGTTATCTCTCGAAGAACCTTATTTTTTAGACGAGCAGAAATCTCATTATAGGATCTTGAATTTTTATAAAAACATTCATCTGAGTTAGAAATATATCTGTATTTGTAACCAAATTTTTCAAAGCATTCAACCTGCCAATTAGACATATTAAATCCGTTTTTAACTTCCCGGCCGTTCAACATATTAGTATTACCTCGACTTTTAGTACGAGGAGATAAAGATATAGTTTGCGTAACATCCATTCTGGAAACAATGATATGTGCATGAAGATTAAGACCAGGTTTAATATCTCCCTGTTTTTTTAATCCTAATTTCACTTCTTCATCAAAACCGGTAAAATGCCTGAACTCCTCTATCCTTCCGAAATAAACTAGATCGTTAGCTGTTAATTCTCTATCCCGATTGAAATTCTTTGCGTAAATTTCCATACATTCTCGTACATAAGATCGAAATTCATTAAAGACAAGAATTCTCTCTTCTGTACTCAATTCCGATAACTCATTAACGACTTTACCCGTTGTCAGTTTAACCAAATGTCTAATTTCCCTTTCTGAAGGGTTATAAGATAAAGAATAAAATTTCTCTTGATTTTTTTTTAATGTACGTTTATTATTATCTATTTTTTCTATAACTTCAGTCAGACTAACATTATCGTTCACATGAGAGAAAAAAAACTTCCCCTCTTCTTTTTCCTTGTTCATATAATCGGCCAATTTAACACAACTACCTGCGTTAAAAGGCCGATTTCCCTCTTTTTTTTTAGGCGGGTCCAATTTACTATACATAGGCTTTTCTTCTAATTTTTTCAAAAAGTTGAGCCCGATGTTCTCTGGTTAAAATATAGTTTTGATTACTATCTTTCTCTAAAATTTTATCAGAAAGCAACTCTTCCACCAAATCTATAAGTTCAGGCACAATGGTTGAATTTACCTTTTCCAAATTAGCAATAGCTTCCTTTAAACGGCTTATTTCTTCTGTTTTTTGCCTGATTAATGTTTCTTGCTGCTCATTAATCTGCACCAACCTATATATTTCCATCTCAGAAGGTCCATCCTCTTCTTCCTTTTCAGCAATCTCTTGCCTGGTTCCTCCTCCTTTGGCAACACCATCCAAAGCATGAAGCATAGGATCTATTTTATTAGTCTCAATATTACGTAGTATCTTGATTACGTCCTCTGTCCTTTTATAAGAGGCTTGAAAAGCTTCATTCATAGCTTTTGTGATTGTTACTACAGGTGGTAATTGCCCATACTTAGGATCAACACCAGTCATTTCAAAATAACTTAGTACATTATCTAAATATTCAGAATAAGTTTGATTTTTCTTTTGAAAATCCATTCTTATTTTTATTTCAGAAGCAACTTTGAGATTCTTATATTGAATTGCCATACATCATTAATATATATTACTG
>OWIO01000884.1_pt1 | contig 25407 bp, 19 predicted proteins | sample 1733011 | NCBI WGS metagenome assembly OWIO01 (sample SAMN05065779, study PRJEB22554) | human gut metagenome | biome: ENVO:2100002; feature: ENVO:00000062; material: ENVO:00002003 | host: Homo sapiens | place: USA | reverse complement strand
AAATATCACTTCCAAATAAGTCGAGCTGCGGTATGAGCAGATATTTCTGGCGTTAACCGATGGGGGTAAACCCTAAAAGTGGCGGCGCCTCCGCAGAGGCGAAATCTCTGTGTATCAATTCTGGATAATCAGGTAAGATGGGAAAAAGGAGAACGAACACATGCGTGAGCAGATTTCCCTAAACGGCACTTGGCAGCTCAAAGGCACAGCATCCTATGTGCCGCTGCGCGATAAGAGCATGGAAACCGGCAAGCCGCTGGAAGGCGTGACCGGCTGGATGGACGCGCAGGTTCCCGGCGGCGTGGCGCGCGCGCTGTATCAGGCAGGCTATATCGACCACCCCTATGTGGACATGAACAGCTTGAAGTGCGAGTGGATAGAAAACCGCTGGTGGATTTACCGCCGCGAGTTCGACCGCCGGGACATCCCCGCGCACCGCAAGACCCTCCTGCACTTCGAGGGTGTCGATTATGCCTGCATGGTCTACCTGAACGGGCATCTGCTGGGCAAACACGAGGGCATGTATGAGGATTTCGCCTTTGACGTGACCGACCTTCTACAGACGGCGGAGCATTTCGTGCTGGATGTGCTGATTCTCCATGCGCCGGACGAAATGGGGCAGATTGGGCGCACAAGCCAGACTTCGACGCAGAAGAGCCGCTTCGGGTATAAGTGGGATTTCAGCACCCGACTGGTCAATCTGGGCATCTGGCAGGATGTGTCGCTGATTTTGGAGGACGAAGCCGCGCTGGACGACCTTTATGTGCATTCGGACGCAGCGGACGGCATGGGGCTGCTGCATATTTCCGGCACGACCCATGCGGATGGCAATCTGCCGTTGACGGTGGCGGTACGCTGCGCAAAAGACGGCGTGGAAAAAGCCGCTGCGACACTGCCTGTGCAGGACGGCGCATTCGCTGGAACGCTGACCATCCCGGCACCGGAACTGTGGTATCCCAACGGGCTGGGCGAACAGCCGCTCTATGACGTGACGCTGACGCTCCGAAACGGCGAAACCGTGCTGGACGAGCGGACAATGCGCCAAGGCATCCGCCACTTCGAGATGATTCAGAATGAGGACGCCCCGGCGGGTGCGCTCCCCTATACCATTATCATGAACGGCGAGCGCGTCTATATGAAGGGCGTCAATATCACGCCGATGGATCATATCTACGGCGATATTCCGGCGGAACAGGTCGCATATCAACTGCATCAAGCGAAGCGGCTGAATGTGAACATCGTGCGCGTCTGGGGCGGGGGCGTGATTGAGACGGAAACGTTCTACCGCCTCTGTGACGAGCTGGGTCTGCTGGTCTGGCAGGAATTCATTCAGTCCTCCTCCGGCGTGGACAACATTCCGTCGGAACTGCCGCATTTTCTCACACTCCTGCGACAGTCAGCGGTTCACGCGCTGAAAGTCAAGCACAATCACACATCGCTGGTCATTTGGAGCGGCGGCAACGAGCTGATGGACGAGAACCGCAAGCCCGTGACGCTGGAAAACAAGAACATCGCGATGTTGGCAGACTTGGTTAGGACGCTTGACCCGGCGCGGATGTTCGTGCCGACGTCGCCCTCCGGCCCGGAAGCGCACATTTCTCGCACACCGGGCAGAAGCCATGATGTGCACGGCTGGTGGCAGTATCAGGGCAACGGGCGGCAGTACAGCTATTTCGGGGATACGGACAGTCTGCTGCACAGTGAATTCGGCTGCGACGGCATGAGCAGTATGCAAACCGTTGCGCGGACGCTGTCAAAATGCCCGACGAAGCCGGAGCGCATGAAGGACAACGACCTCTGGCGCTTCCACGGCGACTGGTGGTGCACCTACGACCGCGAGGAAACCATGTTCGGGCATGTGGAGGACATCCGGCGCTATATCCGCCTCAGCCAGTGGATGCAGGCGGAGGGGCTGCGCTTCATTCTGGAAAGCAACCAGCGCCGCAAGTGGCATAACAGCGGCAGCATCATCTGGCAGCTCAGCGAGCCGTGGCCGAATCTCTCCTGCACGTCCATTGTCGATTATTACGGGCATGAGAAACAGGCGTATTACTGGACGAAGGACGCCTTTGCGCCCCTGCATCCAACGCTGGATTACCGCCGCTTGGACTACGCGCCCGGCACGACGGTGGAGCTTCCCCTGACAGTGCTGACGGACAGCGGCATTGCGGGCAACGCGGAAGTCGCGTGGTCTGTGCGTGGTCTGGATGGCGCGACCTATGCCGAGGAAACCCGCACAGCGCACTTGGCGGCGGCTGCGGTCAACCGTGCGGGCGACGTCGCGTTCGTCATGCCGCAGACGGCGGATGGACTGGTGCTGGTGCGCCTGACAGTGCGGTTAGGCGAAAGAACCGCCGTCAATGAATACTACTTCTCCTGCGAGAACAATCGCCCCTACCGCGCGGCGGCATCCCTGCATGGCGGACACCTGACCGCGCAGGCGCTGGAAACGTCCCCGGACAGCGCCGTCATTGAGGTGCGCAACACGGGCGACACGGCCGTGCTGTTTGCGGACATCACGGATGCGTCGGACGAATGGAATCTGGTGCGCGACGACAACTTCCGCACGCTCCTCCCCGGCGAGCGCTGGCAGACGCGGGTACAGTGGTCTCGCCGCTTCCACATCGGCTTCGACGACTTCACTGCGCACACGACCGAGCGCCCGATTTTGACCGTGGACGGCATTGGGCTGGATGCGCCGGTGACGATTTAAATCACCAAACAGTTATTTTGTTCTGGAAAAAACAACTCCAGTAGTGGCGACCCGAAGGGGTCAAGGGGGCGATTGCAAACTTCGTTTGTTTTTATTGCCCCCTTGTCGCCTCCTCAGAGGCAAAATTCTCTGCTCCAAAAGCGCAATACTATGCAGAATTGCAGTTACCAAAGGAGAAAAAACTCACCATGAACGGAACGATGGTTGACCTGCTCAGCGGCTACCTGCGCGGTGACAATATCAGCGAATCCAAACGGACACTCGGCGACCTCAAAAACGTATTTCAGGACGAAGCCGCCCGCGCCCAAATGAACCCTGCGACCATCGTCTATGAAGTTCAGAGCCATATGGCGGTCAAAGACGGCACGCCCGGCGGTCTGTTCTTCGGCACGAGCAACGTCATGCCCGGTCAGGTCGGCGGCGAATACTTCATGACCAAGGGACATTATCACGCGCGGCGGGAATGCGGCGAATATTACTGGTGCATTCAGGGCACGGGCGCGCTCATCCTCATGGATGAAAGCGGCAAGTGCTGGTTCGAGCCGATGCAGCCCGGCAGCCTCCACTATATCCCCGGCTACATCGCGCACCGCCTCGCCAATACGGGCGATACGCCCCTGCGCGTCGGCGCGTGCTGGCCGTCCGACGCGGGACATGACTATGCGTCCATCGCTGAACATGGCTTCACCGCGCGGCTGATGAACGTCGGCGGCGTCCCGACGCTGGTTCAGGAGGGGCAGGCATGAGAAAAAGCAATTACGACAAGCGTCCTGTCCTCCATGTGCGGACAAAGGGCGTCAGCGCATGGCAGGGCTGGGAAGCTATCGGCGCACAGCTGCGCAAAGCCATTGTGGGCAAGCCTGACGCCGTCGTTTGCGTGGACTGCTATCACGGCGTGTGGGAGGCGGATGTGCTGAGCGCGCTGACAGAGCAGCTGAACCCGTCGCGCGTCTTCTGCACGGCACAGGCGACGCTCCCCAAAGAGCAGGTCAATGCCATGCTGAAAGACCACCTGACCGATGACCGTGTGTTCGGCATCATGGCGCACTACCGCATCGAGCAGTTCTTCGACATGGAACGGGTAGCGGTGCTTCGGCAGGAAATCGCATTGGTGCACGGTGTCCGGCTGGTGTTCGGCGTCGGCGCGGCGCTGCTGTGCGAGCATCCCGATGTACTGGTGTATGCGGACATGGCGCGCTGGGAAATCCAGCTCCGCTTCCGCTCCGGCAAACTGGCAAACTGGCTCAATGACAACTACGGCGAAGACCCGCTGCGCAAATATAAGCGCGGCTACTTCATCGAATGGCGCGTCCTCGACCGCCATAAGCGGACGCTGCATTCGCATATTGACTACCTGCTGGACACCAACGACGCCGAGACGCCCCGCATGATGACCGGCGACTGCTACCGCGATGCGCTCAAACAGGCGGTCACGCAGCCCTTCCGCGTTGCGCCGTATTTCGACCCCGGCGTTTGGGGCGGGCAGTGGATGAAGTCCGTCTGCGGGCTTGACCCGGAAAAGCCCAATTACGCATGGAGTTTCGATGGCGTGCCGGAGGAAAACAGCCTCCTGCTGGATGTAGACGGCATCGTTGTGGAAACACCCGCCATCAATCTGGTGCATGAGGAAGCGAAAGCACTCTTGGGTGACAAGGTTCACGCGCGCTTCGGCACGGAATTCCCGATTCGCTTTGACTTTCTGGACACCATCGGCGGCGGAAACCTGAGCTTGCAGGTGCATCCGCTGACCGAGTACATTCAGGACACGTTCGGGATGCACTACACGCAGGACGAAAGCTACTACATCCTCGACGCGGCGGAAAACGCCGACACGCATGTCTATCTGGGCTGCAAGACGGGCATTCAGCCGGAAGAATTCCAGAAGGCGCTGGAAAACAGTCAGCAGACCGGGCAGTTCGACGCGGAACGCTTCGTCAACGTTATTCCGGCGAAAAAGCACGACCACTTCCTGATTCCCGCCGGAACAATACACTGCTCCGGCAGGGACTGCATGGTACTGGAAATCAGCGCGACGCCCTATATCTTCACCTTCAAGCTCTGGGATTGGGGGCGCCTTGGGCTGGATGGACGCCCGCGCCCGATTCACCTTGCGCATGGCATGAAGAACATTCAGTTCGACCGCGATACGGAATGGGTGCAGAAGAATCTTGTCAACCGCGTGGAGGTGATTCACGAGGAAGACGGCATCCGCGAGGAACGCACCGGGCTGCACGAGCGGGAGTTCATTGAGACGCGGCGGCACTGGTTTGACCGGAAGGTGGAGCATGAGACGGGCGGAAGCGTGAATGTGCTGAATCTGGTGGAAGGTGAAGAAGCGGTGGTAGAGAGCCCGGAAGGGAAATTTGCGCCGTTTGTGGTGCACTATGCGGAGACGTTTATTGTTCCGGCGGCGGTGGGAAGGTATACGGTTGCACCGTATGGGAAGAGTATCGGAAAAAACCTGGCGACGGTGAAAGCATTTGTGAGGGTGTAGCGATCGGGAAGCCCTCTGGACTATGCCAAAGACCACTTTGAAAAAAGGAAAAACAACTACATTTATCAAGCAGGGGATTTCGCGCCTGCGGAGGCGACAAGGGGGCAATGAAAACAAACGAAGTTTGCGATTGCCCCCTTGCCCCCCTCGCAGCGGACACTGCCATGCTGCTTGGTTTTCGCCGCGAGTAAGGATTCTGTGTCCAATATGACACACACTCATCATCAGAAGAGGAAAAACACCATGAAACTTGATTTTGACCCCGGATTCGATATTACGCCGCTGTCGGTGGATGAGGGCTTCCGGCTGGGGGCTGACTGCTTCGATAAAGGCACGGAGTTCCGCAAGCTCGACAGCGTCCGCAAGAGCCTTCGCGACCCGAATTGCGATGGGCCGGAAAACGTCTATGCCATCATGATGGACGTCGGGCGCAAGACGGACTTGCCCGCCATGCAGCAGCGGATGCTCCTCTATGGCGTCGTGACGTATGCCGCCGGGCAGTTGGGCGATGAACCTATCCGCAGTCAGGGGCATATTCATAAGGTTTCCGCACATTGCGGGTGGTCTACGCCTGAGGTCTATGAAATTTGGACGGGCAAAGCCGTGATTTATATGCAGGAATCGGGGCAGGATGACCCCGGACGGTGCTTCGCGGTTGAGGCAGGCGCGGGCGATGTGGTGATTGTGCCGCCGGGGTGGGTTCATGCCACCATCAGCGCTGACCCCAAGCAGCCGCTGACTTTCGGCGCATGGTGCGACCGCGATTATGGCTTTGAGTACGCCGACGTCCGCCGTCATGGGGGCATTGCGTGGTTTCCGCTGCTGACGGCGGAGGGCAAACTTCGCTGGACACCCAATCCCGCTTATCATACCAGTCAGTTGACCATCAAGCCTCCGCGCGATTACAGCGATTTGGGGCTGGAAAAAGGCAAGTCGATTTACCGCCAGTTCGAGGAAGACCCGGATCGGTTCCTGTTTGTGTCCGACCCGGCGCGCGCGGCGAATATCTGGAAGAATTACATCCCGTAAGGGAGAAAGGGCAAAAGTATGCAGTTTCCGAAAGACTTCCTGTGGGGAACAGCAACGTCCTCCTATCAGATTGAGGGTGCAGTGAATGAAGACGGCAAGGGCCAATCCATCTGGGACGTATTCACGCACGTACCAGGCACGGTGAAAGACCGCTCGAACGGCGATGTGGCGATTGACCACTACCATCGCTTCCGCGAGGACATCCGCCTGATGGCAAAGATGGGGATTCGCAACTACCGCTTCTCCATTTCGTGGGGGAGAATCCTCCCTGACGGCACGGGCGCGGTCAACGAAAAGGGACTTGCGTTCTATTCCGAGCTGGTGGACTGCCTGCTGGAAAACGGCATCCGCCCCTTCTGCACGCTCTATCACTGGGATTTACCCTATGCACTGCATTTGCGCGGCGGATGGCTGAGTCCTGATATGCCGGAATGGTTCGCAAACTATACGACCATCGTCGCGGATGCGCTGGGCGACCGCGTGAAAGATTTCATCACCATCAATGAGCCGCAGTGCATCATTGGTTCAGGGTACGCGCTGGGCGTTCACGCGCCAGGGCTGAAATGCTGCGCGGCGGACATCGTTCGCGCGGCGCATCACCTGATGCTGGCGCACGGCCGTGCGGTTCAGATGCTTCGGGCGCACGTCCCCGGTGTTCGCGTCGGCTATGCCCCCTGCGGCGACCCGTGCGTGCCGTATACGAATTCGCCGGAGGACATCGCCGCCGCCCGCAAGGAGTATTTCACCGTCCATATTGACGAGAAAGTCGGGCCTGCGTGGAATATTGCGTGGTTCTCTGACCCGGTGATGCTGGGGCAGTACCCGGCGGATGGGCTGGTCGGCTACGAGCAGTACCTTCCCGACGGCTGGCAGGAGGACTTGAAGACCATCCATCAGCCGCTGGACTTCTACGGGCAGAACATCTATCAAGGGCAGTGGTGGCGCAGGGGGGCGGACGGCAAGCCGGAGCATGTGCGCTACCCGGCGGGTCATCCGCATAACGCCTTGGAATGGCCCATCAATGAAGACGGGCTGTACTGGGGGCCGCGCTTCCTCTATGAGCGCTATCATACGCCGATTCTGATTACCGAAAACGGCATGGATGCCCACGATGCGGTCAGTCTGGACGGCAAAGTGCATGACCCGAATCGGCAGGACTACATGCACCGCTATCTGCGCGCGCTGGGTCAGGCGGTAGCGGACGGTGTGCCGGTGCTGGGCTACTTCTATTGGAGCTTCTTCGATAATTTCGAGTGGGCGCATGGGTATCAGGAGCGCTTCGGTCTGGTTTATGTGAATTATCAGACGCAGGAGCGCATTTTGAAGGACAGCGCATACTGGTATCAGCAGGTTATGGCAACGAACGGAGAAAATTTGTAAAAAACGCGAAATTAAGCAGGAAGGACGATCCTTATGAGCGAAATTAAGATAATTAATGGACAATCCCTGCCGAATATCCCGTGGCAGGAGCGCCCGGCCGACCTTGAAGAAGGTGCGGTGCTGTGGCGCTACACCGAAAACCCCGTCATGGGGCGCAATCCCACGCCGAAAATCGGGCGCATTTTCAACAGTGCGGTCGTGCCGTGGCAGGATGGGTATATCGCCGTGCTGCGCGGCGAGCAGGTCAATGGCGTGCCGCATGTGTATCTGGGACGCTCCAAGGACGGCATTCACTGGAATGTAGACCGCGAGCGCGTGCAGTTCGTGGACGAAAACGGCGAGCCGTGGATGCCTAACTACGCCTATGACCCGCGGCTGGTGAAGGTGGAGAATACTTACTATATCATCTGGTGTACGGACTTCCACGGCGCGGCTATCGGCATGGCGAAGACGAAGGACTTTAAGCATTTCACGCGCATGGAGAACCCGTTTATCCCCTATAACCGCAATGCCGTGCTGTTCCCGCGGAAAATCGGCGGCATGTACAAGATGCTGTCGCGCCCGTCGGACTCCGCGCATACGCCGTTCGGGGACATCTTCCTCTCCGAAAGCCCCGACCTGATTTACTGGGGACGCCACCGGCATGTGATGAGCCGCGGCCCGATGTGGTGGGAAGCAGTGAAAATCGGCGCGGGCGCCTGTCCGATTGAGACGACGGAAGGCTGGCTGATGTTCTTCCACGGCGTCGCCAGCACCTGCAACGGTTTTGTGTACTCCATGGGCGGCGCGATTCTTGACCGGGACGAGCCGTCGAAGGTGCTGTACCGGTGCGAGAATTATCTGCTGACGCCGGAAATGCCCTATGAAGTCAGCGGCTTCGTGCCGAATGTCGTCTTCCCCTGCGCGACGGTTCAGGATGCGGACACCGGGCGTATTGCCATCTATTACGGCTCGGCGGATACCTGCGTCGGGCTGGCGTTCGGGTATGTGGACGAGATTGTACAGTACATCAAGGACAACAGCGTCCTGAATCCCGACGACGGCGTGGCATTTGAGAAATTCTGATACCGCGGAGGAAGAACCTATGAATCCCTTTCGCCGCCCCAACGTGCTGCTGATTTATACTATTTCCAAATGAGAATGCGCCAGAATGGAAAAGGAGCGAGCAGATGGTGCAGGTGAATTCGGAAATAGTATTATACCGACCATCAGCGCGGCGAACGGCTTCGGTCACTATCCCGGCGGGTCTATCAGCAATGAAAAAGGAGAATCAGTCATGAAGGACGCATGGTGGAAGGAAGCCGTCGTCTATCAAGTCTATCCGCGCAGCTTCATGGATGCAAACGGCGACGGCATCGGCGATTTGCAAGGCGTGACGTCGCGGCTGGACTACTTGCAGGAGCTGGGCATCGATGTGATTTGGCTGTCGCCTGTGTACCAGTCCCCGAACGTCGATAACGGCTATGACATCAGCGATTATCAGGCGATTCAGCCGGAATTCGGCACGATGGCGGACTTCGATGAGCTGCTGAAACAGGCGCATCGGCGTGGCATTCGCATCGTGATGGACTTGGTTGTCAACCACTCGTCCGACCAGCATCCGTGGTTCGTGGAGAGTCGGAAGAGCAAGGATAACCCTTATCGCGACTACTACATCTGGCGCAAACCGAAAGAGGACGGCAGTGCGCCGAACAACTGGGGTTCGTGCTTCGGCGGATCGGCGTGGCAGCTTGACCCGGAAACAAACATGTACTATCTGCACCTGTTCGCGCCGCAGCAGCCCGATTTGAACTGGAAGAATCCGAAACTGCGCGACGACGTGTACCGCATGATGACATGGTGGTGCGACAAGGGCGTGGACGGCTTCCGCATGGATCAAATCAGCGCGATTTCCAAGATGGACGACATGCCGGACGGCGAAGTAGCCCCCGGTCAGCAGTACGGCAATTACGGCCCATACTGCATCAACGGCCCGCATGTGCATGAGTATTTGAAGGAAATGAACGCGCGGGTGCTGTCCCGCTATGACCTGATGACCGTGGGCGAAACGGCGGGCGTGACCATCGAGGAAGCACAGAAGTACGCCGGAGAAGATTCGCATGAGCTGAGCATGGTCTTCCAGTTCGAGCATGTGGACGTCGCCGGAAAGTACGGGGCGTGGCGCACGGAGCAGATTCCGATGCTGTTCCTGAAAAAGGTACTGAGCAAATGGCAGACGGAGCTGCACGGCAAGGCGTGGAACAGTCTTTTCCTCGGCAACCACGACCAGCCGCGCACCGTGTCCGCGTTCGGCGATGACCGCCCGCAGTGGCGCGTCCGCAGCGCAAAAATGCTGGCAACCTGCCTGCACATGATGGAGGGCACACCTTATATCTATCAGGGCGAAGAGCTGGGCATGACGAACTGCCCGTTCCAGTCGCTGGACGAGTTCCGGGATATTGACAGCCTGAACGGGTATCGCCGCTGGGTGACGGACGGGCCGCTCACGCACGACGAGTTCTTCCCCTACCTGCTGTTCAAGAGCCGCGACAATGCCCGCACGCCCATGCAGTGGGACGACAGCACGAATGCTGGATTCACCCATGGCACGCCGTGGATCCGCGTCAATCCGAACTACACGGAGGTCAACGCGGCGGCGGCGATGGCTGACCCGGATTCAACGTTCTACTACTTCCAGAAGCTCATCCGCCTGCGCAAGGCGCACCCTGTGATTGTGCATGGGCGCTATGAACTGCTGGAAAAGGACGACCCGGCACTGTTCATTTATACGCGCACGCTGGATGATGCGCAACTGCTCGTGATGTGCAACTTCAAGGAGCAGACGCGAGAATGGACAATGCCGGCGGGCTTCGCGGGCGCGCAGGTGCTGATTTCCAACACCGGGCGGACACAGCAGACGGAGCAGACCATCACCTTGCAGCCTTATGAAGCATTGGTGCTTCTGAAATAACATTGACGGGATAGAAAGGAGAATTTCAGATGAAAATGGAACTGGGTGCGCAGACATTTACCGTGCGGGACTATATGCAGACGACGTGGGACTTCCGGGAGGCGATGAAGCGCATTGCGGAAATCGGCTATACCTGCGTGCAGCTGTCGGCGGTGGGCAACGTGCCGGTTCAGGCGCAGCGGGACATCTGCGATGAATTTGGGCTGAAAATCGTTCTGACGCATACGAACCCGGATCGCATGATTGCCGACCCGGAGGGCGTCATCCGCGACCATGACATCCTTGGCTGCGACTACATCGGCATCGGCATGATGAACCCGAAGTACCAGCGCGCGGAGTGGATTGACCAGTTCGCGAAAGACTTCACGACGCCCGCGAAGAAGATGCGCGACGCGGGCAAACTGCTGATGTACCACAATCACAATCTGGAATGGACGCGCCTGCGCGACGGCCGCCGGATTATGGACGTGCTGCTGGAACAGATGCCGGCGGACTTGATGGGCGTGACGCTGGATACCTACTGGGTGCAGGCGGCGGGCGCGGATGTGCTGGAATGGATTGACATCCTGCAAGACCGCATCCCCTGCGTCCACCTGAAAGACATGTCCGTGAACGGCTTCGACCAGCGCAAGGCGGTCGTCGGCGAGGGCAATCTGAACTTCCCGAAGATTCTGGAAAAGCTGCAAACGCTGGGCAAGACGAAGTATATGCTCGTCGAGCAGGACGACTGCTACGGCGAAAGCGCGTTTGACTGCTTGAAGCGCAGCTATGACAATGTGAGAAAGATGGGGTATTGAGCAATGGCAAAGGTGAAATTGGGTATTATCGGCGTCGGCAACATGGGCACGGGTCACAGCAAGAACTATCTGGACGGCTTGATGCCAGAAATCAAAATCACGGCGGTGGCTGACCGCAACCCGGCGCGCCGCGAGTGGGCGAAGGAAAACCTCCCCGGCGTAAAGGTTTTTGAGGAGGGCGTAGATCTCATCCATAGCGGAGCGTGCGAAGCCGTGCTGATTGCCACGCCGCACTATCAGCATCCGCCGCTGGCGATTGAAGCATTCAAAAACGGGCTGCACGTCATGGTGGAGAAGCCCGCCGGGGTCTACACCCTGCAAGTACGCGAAATGAACGCCGAGGCGGACCGTCACCCGGAGTTGACTTTCGGCATGATGTTCAACCAGCGCACGAATTGCACCTACCGCAAGATGCACGAGCTGATTCACAGCGGCGCAATCGGTGACTTAAAGCGTGTCAATTGGATTATCACCGACTGGTACCGCACGCAGTTCTACTATGATTCCGGCGCATGGCGCGCAACGTGGGCGGGCGAAGGCGGCGGTGTGCTGCTGAACCAGTGCCCGCATCAGCTGGATTTGGTGCAGTGGCTGGTGGGACTGCCGTGCAAGGTGCGGGGTTTCTGCCACGAGGGCAAGTGGCACAACATCGAGGTCGAGGACGACGTGACCGCCTATTTCGAGTACCCGAACGGCGCCACGGGCGTTTTCATCACCACGACCGCCGACGCCCCCGGCACGAACCGTTTGGAGATTACAGGAACGAAGGCGACGCTCATCTGTCAGGACGGCAAGCTCATCATGAAGAAGCTGGAAATGGACGAGCGTGAATGGTGTGCGACGTGTCAGGAAGGCTTCCGTGCGCCGTCCTACGAAACGATCGAGGTCGAGACGGACGGGCAGAACGGGCAGCATCCGGCGGTGCTGAACGCGTTTGCGGCGCATATCCTGCGCGGCGAACCGCTGGTCGCGGACGGACGTGAGGGCATCAATGGGCTGATGCTGTCCAATGCGATTCATCTGTCCTCGTGGCTGGGGCATCCGGTGACTTTGCCGATTGACGAGGCGCTGTTTTTGGAGAAGCTCAATGAACGTCGGGCAACGTCGCGGGTAAAGACAGGGGAAAGCGTTTTTAGTGATACAAATGGGACATATGGGTCAAAATAAAGGGGAGCTCCAAACACGAGGGCAAAGCATGATAACGCGACCAACTCATACTATTTCCAAATGAGAATGCGCCAAGATGCGAAGCGAATTTTTCGCGCTGGCTAACGCGAATGAAACGCAGCGTAGCAGCGCTACGCTAAGTGGAATGAGCGGACGCAAGCGCGGAAAAGGCGCGAGCAGATGGCGCAGGTGAATTTGGAAATAGTATCAATTGCACCAGACAGGCGCGAACGGATTGTATGCTTGCCTCCACAAAACCACATAAAGATGCGCCCTGCCCCGGCAAACTCATCCGCCGGAGCAGGGCGCTTTTCGATGCAGTTGTTCTGTTATATTATTTCCAGATAAAATGCACCAAGATGCGCCGCGAATTTTTCATTCTGGCTAACGTGAATGAAACGCAGCGTAGCAGCGCTACGCTAAGTGGAATGAGCGGACGCCAGAAAGGAAAAGGCGCAAGCAGATGGTGCAGTTGAATCTGGAAATAGTATTACACGCTGACCGTTTCCCCTGCTTTAATCGTCATGACCTCGCCTTTGTTCTCCACCCAAATGTCGGTGGCGGTCGGGTTAAAGACGATGTGCCCGTCGGCGCTGGTGCGCAGCTGGCGGCTGGCGTTCAGGTAGTCCACAATCTCGATATTTGTCGCGTACCAAATATCCTTCTTGCCGCTCATTTTCTCGCAGAAGGCGCGGATGACCTCCCAGTTGTTATGCTGCTCAAACTCGTAGCTATGTCCCCACAGGTAGAACAGCTTCAGCCCGAATGGCAATTTCCCCGTAAGGAAGCGGTCGCACAGCTCGTCCAGCTTCGGGTCATCGTGATGGCAAGTTGGGTTGAGGCGCAGCCATTCGTTGGGAATCTCAAAGTTGTGGGTGCTGACGACAGTGCGGGCATAAGCAATGCCGCAGGTGCGCAGGGTGTCGACGGCTTCGTCGCTGTATGTGCCGTAAGGGTACGCAAAGCCGCGGACGATTTTGCCAAACAGCTTTTCCAGATTATCGCGGTCAGCAAGAACCTCATAGGCAATGCGCGGCGCGGGAATCGCGGACAGCGACGCATGGGTCAGCGCGTGGGAGGCGACTTCGTGGCGGCCGCCGGCGTAAAGCGCTTTAATGGCGGATTCACTCATGCGGCGGTAAATCGTGCCGGCAGGGTAAACCGTGCCTTCTGGGGCAAACCAGCCGCTGTTGAGGTTGAAGGTGGCGAGAATACCGTATTCATCGAGGATGCGGATGAGTTCGATGTCGGTTTCCACGCCATCGTCGTAGGAGAGGGTCAGCGCCTTGCGCAGACCGTAGGGGTAGAGAACCATCATGGGAAAAGACTCCTTTCTTTGTGGGTAAGAAATGATTGGCGAAAGAATCTCTTTTGCCTTGGTTACGCGAGTTTATTGGGAAAGTGCTTTTTGTTGCAGGGGTGCGCCTGCGGACGCACAAAAGGGTCAAGCCTTTTGCTTCCGAGTAAACAGCTTTTTCAGCGCCCACGCGCAGGGCTTTTCAATCAGCAGGGTGATGAGAATCGCGCCGAGGAGGGATAAGCCGAAGCAGAGCGCCATGTACTGGTTTTGCCACGGCTGTTCTCCGACGCGGTTTGGTTCATTGCTCACGGACGGCGGGATGTGCAGCCGCTTCAGGTGGACAGCGAGGTTCTGATGCAGCAGGTAGTAGTTCATCGAGACGGCGGCAAGCCAGCCCATGACGCGGTTGCCCATCAGGAAGCGCAGGGGGCGCACGGCGAAGGGGAGCGAGAGCATGAGGCCCGCAATCGTCAGGCAGAGCAGTGGACGGCGCATCATCTGCGCGGCCTGCATGGCAGCTTGTCCGGACGTGTACGCCTGTGCGCGGATGACGCGGAGCATCCCGTAGAAAGAGACGCAGAACACAAGCGTCGCCGCGCCCTGCCAGAGCCACTTGCGGCGGCTTTCCGCCGGGTATAGCTGCGTCAGGCGCACATACAAGATGGACGCGCCCATGCCCATTGCGTAAACATCAAGGAAATTCGCCAGCTGATTGACAACCATGTTATACTCGTCCAACCGCCATAAACACCAGCCGCGGAACGCAAACGCGACCGCCGCCATGCTCATCAGCGTACCGAGCGGGTTCTTCATCGCGCCCTTCGCCAGCAAGGGGAAAATCAGGTACGCCTGCATCTCGATGGCGATTGTCCACGATGCAACGCCAATAGGCGTGGCAATGTAGGTGGCGTAATTGAACGTCTGCGTGAACGTCAGGTGCATGAGGACGTCGCGGACGGCTTCTGATGTGCGCCCGTAGAGGTTGTACGGAATCGCGACGACAACAAGCATCAGCAGCGTCAGGAAATAATAGCTGGGCACAATGCGCATGATGCGCCGCTGATAGAACGCCTTCGTGTCCGGCACGCGCTCGCCCAGCATCATCGTCCGCGCATACGGCAGGAACAGCAGAAAGCCCGACAGCAGAATTGTGCCGTCAACCGGCATATATCCAGCGCGCAGCAGATAGTCCAGCGAGTAACGGCCAATCGACGGCGTTAGCCACGACTGCTGCCAGAAGTGGTACCAGCTGACGATGAACACCAGCAGCACGCGCAGCCCGTTCAGCTCCGGGATTCTGCGGCAGTTCGGGCGATAGGCGGTCATGAATCCGCCTCCAGCAGGGCACGCATTCCCATCACATAGCCGTAGAAGCCGAAGCCGACAATCTGCCCCCGGCAGGCGCTGGCAGTGACGGACTTGTGGCGGAATTCCTCCCGCGCGTGGACGTTGCTCATGTGGCACTCGATGACCGGCATCGGCACGGACGCAATCGCGTCATGCAGCGCAACGGACGTGTGCGTGTACCCACCTGGATTGAACACCGCGCCGCAGAAGCCGTCGAAGTACGCCTTTTGCAGCGCATCAATCAGGTCTCCCTCGTGGTTGGACTGCACACAGCGCACCTCCACGCCGAGCTTTTCCGCTTCCGCATGGCACAGCGCAAGCAGATCGTCATACGTCTTTGCGCCATAAACTGCCTTTTCACGCAGCCCAGTCAGGTTGATGTTCGGGCCGTTGAGAATGAGAATCTTTTTCGGTTCGCTCACAGCAAATGCAGCTCCTTCATCAGCGTTTCCGCAAGGTTCGGCGGCATGGAACACCCCTGCCAGATGCTTTCGGCTTCCACCGCCTGCGCAATGAGCATATACAGCCCTGTGCAGGCGGGCGTTCCAGCACGTTTTGCGGCGGCGGTCAGTACCGTTTCCGCCGGGTTGAAAATAATGTCCGCTACGCCGTCGGCGCGGGCGACGATGCTGGTCAAGTGCGCCGTATCTATCGGACAGCCCTCGACGCGCGGGTACATTCCGGCAGGGGTCGTGTTGACAATCAGCCCGCCCATATCGGGAAAGCGCGCATAGAAATCGTCGTAGCTGATTTCATCCGCGTGCTTCGGATTTCGGGATACCACCCACGTTTCGCGCGCGCCCATACGCCTCACGGCGTTTCGGCAGGCGTGCATTGCCCCGCCTGAACCGAGGATGAACACCGGGCGTCCGTCCGGATTCATGTCGAAATGGCGCAGCATCTGCTCAAAGCCGGGGTCGTCCGTGTTGTAGCCGCGGCTTGTCTTGCCCGTCAGCACTGTGTTGACCGCCCCAACCTCCCGCGCAAAAGGGGTAATCTCATCCAGCAGGGGCATCACGTCCGTCTTGTACGGCACGGTGATATTGAAGCCATCCAGCATGCACAGCAGTTCCGGTACAACCGCCGCCAATTCACTGCGCGGAATCTCAATCAGCCGGTAGCTCGCCTCCAGAGAGATTTTCTCCCAAATCGCCTCGTGAATGGGGACGGACAGGCTATGCCCCAGCTTCTCCCCAATCAGGCCGTACTGCTTCATAAACATGCACCTCCGGGCTGCTTTGTTCCCATTATAGCATGATTTAGGCAAGGGGGCAATGCTTGTACAGTTTTTTTCTGTTTTTGCATTTTGGGTGCAACAAATGGCATTTCTGATTCGTCTAATAGGTAACAGGCTGGAAAAGGAGGGAGCGTATGGGCAGACGGCTGATAAGCTGCTGCATGGCGCTGCTAATGCTGGGGTGTGCGCTGGCAGAGGACGAATTGGACATCACTTATCGCTTCGGCAGCCGCGAGGAGCAGAAAATTGCGGTGACGATTGACGACTGCTATCACGCGGAGGATGTTCGGGCGGTGCTGGATATTTTGCAGGCAAACGACGTCCGCGCGACGTTCTTCCCCATCGGCAAGGCGCTCAAGTACGAGGATGCGGCGCTTTGGCAGGAGGTTGTGGCGTCTGGGTGCGAAATCGGCAATCACTCATGGGGACATACTTACCTGACGAAGCTGAGCCGGCAGAAAATCAAGTTTCAGATGCTTCGGACGCAGGAAAAAGTGGATGCGCTGCTGGACTGCCATTATCCCATGCAGGTCATGCGCCCGCCGATGGGCAAGACGAACCAGAAGGTGGAGGAAAGCGTCGCGGCGGTTGGTTATCTGGCAGTGGTCAAGTGGGATGTGAGCGAGACCGACCCGGTAAAGGCGCTGGCGGACGTGCAGAACGGCAGCATCCTGCTCTTTCATGCGCGGAAGAAGGATGCGGAATGTCTGTCCGTGCTGATTCCGCAGCTGGTGGCGGAAGGCTATCAGCTAGTCACGGTGTCGGAACTGCTGGGACTGCCGGAAATTGTATGCAGCGCGGAAAAGTACGTCTATCACCGCCGCGATACGGAGGAAAATATCCGCCCCGATGCTGTTCCCCAGAATTGACAACCCTTCCCCATTCCGGTATAATGAAAGACGGGAAAAGGACGTTTTGCTGTGGCAAAATCAAGCATGAAGAGGAGTGAACCCTGATGAAAAAACGACTGTTGGCGCTGCTGAGCGCCATCGTGCTGATGGGTAGTGTATCGCTGGCGGAAAACACGGAAGAATCGGCGGAAACCCCGGCGACGGCGGAACCGATGGTTTCCCTGCCCATCGATTTCTCTCCCGGTATGCCCGCTGATCCGGACGGCTTTACCCTCGGCGACGGCACTTGGAGCTATGAGGATCCCACCATCAGCGTGCAGGTGACGCAGAAGCGCAAGGCGGAGTGCGACTATTGGGTTGCGCACATCAAGATAGCAGATGCTTCCCAGCTGCGCACCATGTCCGCCGGCGGCTTTGACTCCACCCGCACGGTCAAGGGCACGATTATGGCCAGGCGCAGCAACGCCATCCTTGCCATTGACGGCGATTATTTCTGCTATACCGGCATCGGTTATATCGTCCGGCAGGGCACGGAGTATCTTGACCACCTGCGCGGCGACCGCGACGTTCTCCTGATTGATGAGGACGGCGACTTCCACTATGTCCTCCGCCCCAAGCGCAATTCGCTTGATGGCACGGTGGACGGCAAGAAGGTCATCAACAGCTTCTTCTTCGGTCCGGTGCTGGTGCGCGAGGGCAAAGCCGTGCTGAACCCGATGACGGAAGGCATGGCGTTCGATGAGCCGCGGCAGCGCATGGCGATTGCGCAGGTTGGCCCGCTGGAATATATGGCGATTTGCTGTGCGTCGCAGGCGCGCGGCTCGATGGGCATGACGCTCCAGCAGTTCGCACGGCTCTGCGCGGATGAGGGCGCGTATATCGCCTATAACCTCGACGGCGGCGACTCCACCATGATGATTTTCAACGGCGAGAAAATCAACGACGTACTGAATGAAAACACCCGCGCCATCTCCGACATCGTGTACTTCGCGTCGGCATGGACAGGTGAGGAGGCGGAGGAGTGAATACCGTCTATTGGGTGCTCGTCGCGTTCGGCATCGTTGTGCTGGAGGCGCGTCTGCGCGCCCGGAACGTGCGCTATCTGCCGATTCTGCCCGCTATTGTGCTGGGCGCGGTGCTGTCCAAGGTCACTTATGTGGTGCTGCAATGGCACTATGCGTTCCCGCACTGGGGATGGGGCGCGTTCACTGTCCTTCGGCCGGATACGTTCTGCTTCTTCGGCGGCGCGGTCGGCGTGGTGCTGGGCGTCATCATCAGCGCAAAGCTGACGCATCAGCGCGTCCTGCCCGTGCTGGATGCGTTTGCCCCGGCGGGTGCGCTGCTGGTCGCCATTGCCCGCTTCGGCGAAAAGTATCTGGGCGAAATCGGCACGGCGGGCTTTGAGATGCCCGAGCAACTGGCGTTCTTCCCCTTTGCCCTGACGAACGAGTGGGGCGAAAGCTATCCTGCCATCTTCATGCTGTCCTGCCTTGCGGCGCTCATTGTGGCGATTGTCGGTCTGACCCGCAAGCCCGGCGGACGCGATGGTCAGCTTTTCCTGCGCACCGCGTTTTATCTGGCGCTGCCGCAAATCATGTGCGAGAGCCTGCTGGCGGAGTGCATGAAGTGGGGCTTCGTGCGGGTACAGCAGCTCCTGTGCGCGCTGACACTGCTGGTAATCCTGATTGTGGAGTGCCGCCGTGCGTCGGGTTCGTTGTCCTTCGCGAGGCGCTGGTGGCCGGTTGGCGCGCTGCTTCTGTGTGCGGCAGGGCTGGTCGGCGTGGAGTTCGCGCTGGATAAGTCCGGCTTGCCCGCGTTCGTGGGGTACGGCGCGATGGTGGTGCTGCTGGCACTGATTGCGGCAGCGGAATGCGGGGCGGCGAAAAGGGTGAAATAAAGGAAAGGCTGATTTACTCGCTGTTGTTGCTGAATAAATCAGCTTTTTTGTGTGTTTTCTTTTTCATCAAAGGGTTCATCGTCAAACTCTGGGTCTGGCAGACCTATTCCCTCTAAGCGTGCATAAGGTGAAAATGGGTCATCATCACCTACAAACGATTTGCAATAATTGAGTTCATCTTGAAGATTGTTTCCGAAAGAGTCGGTTTCAAAATGCTTTGCTATCACGCTAAGAACTGCGACATCCATTTCCTGCCGAAAAAGGACTCGTTCTTTGGGAGGAAGCGTGTTGAATTGCTCCATAGAAATATCATTTCTTGTAAGAAGCGTTTCAAAATAAAATGTATACCCTATATCACTTTTAGCTTTTAATAGATAAGGGTACTTTTCGGGTTTGATGAAAGACTTAAAAACGGCTCTTAAATATTTATCTTCTATGCGGTCAACATTGTTATCATATACGCCTGATAAATAGTTTGGGTGAACATTCAGATATTTTGCAATCCTGTCTAAAAGGTCAGGCGGCATTTCCCCGGCATCTAAACACCGACGGATGGTTTTTTCGGTTCTCTCTATCTGTTCATAGGCTTCTCCCAATTTTCGTATACTGCAATTACGCCATTTTAGGACTTCAAAGAAACGCTGCTTGTTTACTGGAACTTTCTGTACGGCTTTGTTTGCCATAATGCTTCCTCCGTTGCGGACATTTATGTCTAAAATGCCGCACCTTCGACTATTGACTGTGCGGACATTCACAGCTATAATATTATAGCAGATGCGGACATAAATGTCCACATAAAGGCGGAAGGAGGCATTCAAATGGAAGCAGAGCAGACGGAACGGCGCGGCGCTATTCAGTGGGTGAAAGAACACAAAACGGTGCTGATTGCTATTGGCGTTGGTGCAATCGGAACATTTTTTGTCGCGAAAAACTGGAACTCAATCAAGGGACTTTTCAAGGCAAGCGAATCAGCTCCTTGCGCCATCGAAAAAGCGGCAACAGCTGTGAAGGAAACTGTTGTTCCGACAATTCCCAAGGATGTTCTGGATAATCTTACCGGGAACAAGCTGACTGCGAGAGCGCTGGGCGACAAAATGGGGTGCACCGCACAGGAAATCAACAAACGTATTTGTACAGCTGGGCTGGCGGTAAAGCACCCTTGCGGCGGATATATTATGACAGAAACTGGACGGCTGCTCGGAGAAGAAACGGTGAAAACCACAAAGTATGATTATACTTTCTCCAACATCGAATGGGACGAGAAAATCCTTGAATTGCTGTTTAGCCAAGAAGAACTGATGGAGCATGCAGCAAAAGAGAAAAAGATAAGGCAAATTATCGCCGCATCAGCTTAATAGGTTATACAAAATCAGGGGGCGTCCCTCTCCATCCCCGGAGAGAGACGCCCCTATCTTATCCCCTTATTTCTCCACCCTCGTCAGCCGAATCCGCACATTCGCCCCATTGCGCTGATCAAAGAGCCATGCGCTGGTGGCGCTGATGCCGGTCAGCTGGTGCGTGGCGGTCAGCGAATCCGCGGATGTGCCCGTGCGGATGGTCAGACCATCCACCGCGAAATACAGCGATTCGCCCGCAAGTGTGCAGGTGCCATCGAGATTGAACGTATAGGCGTTTTCTTCCGTATCCTGCCATGTGCCAAGCACCAGATAGCACGCTTCCTTCAGGCGCTCCTTCACGCGGCGCTCGTCGCTGATTTCCTGATAGTACGGGTACGCCTGATACACCTGTCCGGCGGCATAATAGCTTTCGCCCGCCTGATAGCAGCTTTCGCGGAAAATGTCGCGCAAATCGGCGTAATCCGCGGGCAAATTCTCCATGTTCAGATTCATCAGCAAATCAGCCACCGCCGTGTACTCCTGCTGATTGTACTGTGCGCGGGCGCTGTCGGCAATCGGGCCATAGTAGGCGGCATACTGCGCCGCGGCGCGATCGGCAGCATCGGAATAGTCGCCCGCCTGCGTGAAGAACTGCGCTGCCGCCAGCGAAAGCGAATCCGCCACGGCTTTTTCGCCCTGCGCATAGCGCACGATTTTAAGCTGTTCATCCGCGTCGGAATAGCCGGAAATGCTTTCCAGCAGCGCCGCCGCTTCGTCTAACTGCCCAGCGTCCTTCTTTTGCAGCGCAATGGCGTAGTCGCACGCCTTCAACTGCGTCGCGGCATCCTCATACGTTCCCAGCGCGGCGAAAATCTCCCGCGCATCGGTGTACTGCTGATTTTGCAGCAGCAGCGCCGCCTGTTGGTACTGCGTCGCGGCAAGGCTCGCTTCGTCGCCCAATTCGGCGTAGATGACGGCGGCGGACTGCAGATTGTCCAGCGCGCCGGTCGATGCAAGCGCCTGCGCCTTCATCGTGCGCACTTCGCTGATTTTCTGCGCGCTGTCCTTGTAGTCGCCCAAGGCTTCATACAGCGCGATTGCGCCGTCGTAGTCGCCATCCTGCGCCTTCTTCGCCGCCCAGTCGTAGTTGCACAGGCGAATCATGTCCGCCGCTTCGGAGTAATCCGAAACAGCCGTAAACCCGGCAATCGCAGCTTCATACTCGCCGCGCGAATACGCAATCTGCGCCGGCTGATACACGCAGTCTTTCAGCAGCGTCGCGACATCATTGTAATCTGCCGGCAGCTGATTCAGCAGCGCCGTCGCCGCATCGAAATCCAGCGCTTTCATTTCCACCAGCGCCTGCTGATAGATAGCTTGCTTCCACAGGTCGTCCGCGTCGCTGTAATCGCGGATGTTCTGCAGCAGCCGCGCTGCTTCCTTGAATTTTCCAGCCTCCAGCGCCTTCACCGCCGGAGCGTAATAGCTGACGTTTGCCTGTTCATCGGCATCCTCATAGCCCTTCGCAAGGTAGAACTGCTCGGCGGCGGTTGCGGTTTCTCCTGCCGCTTGCAGCTGCTTGCCATAGGCGTAATGCGCCTGACGCGCCAGTTCCGCCGCGCCCTCGTAATCCGGAATTTCCTCCAGACAGGCAATGGCGGATACCGGGTCAGGATTGTCGCCCTCCAGCAGGCTCTTCGCCTCCAGATACCACGTTTTTTCGATGAGCGCTGCGCTGTCCTGATACCCGTTCAGCGCGGTCAGCCCTTCGCGGATGGCATCGTAGTCGCTTGCCGTCTCCATTTCGGCGGATAGGCGGCGATACGCGATTTCCTGCAGCTGCGTCCGCGAATTTTCGTAATCACCCAGCGCCGTGAACAGCTTTTCGGCATCATCCAGCTTGCCCTCGTTCAGCAGCAGCAGACCCTCCTGATAGTCGGCAGACTTGCGCAGGTCGTCCGTACGCGTCTGGTCCGTCAGCGTGTCCAGCAGCGTGCGCGCCTGTGCAATATCCTCCGCTGTCACGTTGTCGCTGTCCAGCAGGGCTTCCGCATGGCGGTAATTGCTTTCCTCCACCATGTCCGCCGCATCTTTGTAGCTGCTGATTTCCGCGAATTTCTCCGCCGCGGCGGTATATTCACCATTGGTGAGCGCCGTCTGCGCGTCGTTGTACTTCATCTGCGGCAGGAGGTGGAACATGATGCCGTAGCCGCCGCCAAGAATCAGCACAATCAGCGCAGCCGCCCCCGCCACAACGCGGCGGTGCCGACGGCGCTTGGTCACTTCCTGCTCACGCTGGGCTTGCAGCTTTGATGTTTCCTCCACGGCGACGCGGTTCTGGTCGTCCGTCGCCTTTTCGCGCGCGGCAATCACAGCGTCCACCGCTTCTTTGCTGAAGTGGGTGAACACATCGCGCTTATCGCGTCCGCAGCGGGCGCACGTCGCGACAGACACGGGGTTCGGACGGCCGCAGACGCACAGCCATAGGTCGCCCTGCATTTCGGGATATCCCGCCGCCATGTTGCCTGCCACCTCGCGCAGCTCACTCAGCGCGGTACTGCGGTGCAGGTTGTTCGGCGTGTACTCCGTCAGTGGCTCTTTGCCGCGGCGCCAGATGCTGCTGTTATCGTACCAAACCTTCTCGATAATCGCTTCGCAGCCGCCGACGTTCGCGGGCTCTTCCACCGGCACGGTCATGGAGAATGTACGCATGGGTGCGCCGGTCAGCCCGTGCGCACGGTGGGTGATGCGGGTGATTTCCTGTCCGTCTGGATCAAGCAGGGTGAGGGTGACTTCCACGGAGACGACCTGCTGTCCGGAGAGATTGAACAGGGTCAGCTCACAGGAAGGGAAGCCAGTATTGGGCGCATCAATGCGCCAGACCTCGACGGGGCTATTCAAATCAATCTTCAAGGGCAAATGCCTCCTTTGCAGCGTGCATTTTTGTTACTTGATTTTTCTTGTCGCAGAGGGTTTCGCCTCTGCGGAGGCGAGGAGGGGGCTTTTCAGTCGCCACTTCCATGCTTTTTGGGTATCGTGGCTTCCATATCCCGTTCCCAGATAAACACGCGGAAGAAATATGCAGAAGTCACCAACTCAATCGCGCGGAAGGGTCAAGGGAGGGGACTTCGTCCCGTTTCATTCTCCCTTGCGGAGTCCAAAGGCAGAGCCTCTGGCGCCTCTCCTCACTCAATATACACCATGATTTCGGAGAGGACGGAGGCGGTGAATTCAAGGCGCAGAACAACGCGCACGCCGTCATCAAGGACAAGACCAAAGCGCATGACCGTGCCGTCCACGGTGTACTCCACCACGCCATACTGACCGCTTTCTTCGTCGCCGTAAAGGTGCTCAGTGTCGTTCTCATCAATCGCGGTGTTGTCATTGCGGAAACGGTTGTATACCTGCGCGAAAGTGTCGCCGATGCGGCTCGCGCGCGGGCCTTCCATGCCATCGGCAGCAATCAGCAGCATTTCCACCTGCGGGTTCTGCTTCTGCGCGTCGTAGAGGAACGTGATGTCGCACGCCGCGAACGTCATCGTGCGCACATAGCCGTCTGTGCCGTTCTCCACCCACACGTCGTCAATCACGTCTCCCAGCACGTCCGCAGCGGATTCCGGCGTCAGGCTCATGAAGTCAATGCCGGAGAACTGCAAGTCCGTCCCGTCAAACATGGGCAGCTCCGCGCCGTTGTAGCTCGACGGAACCTGCACATAGTCGTCAAAGAGCGCATCAAAGCGGAGATTGTCGCGCACAGTGCTGATTTCCGCCTCGGTCGTGCGCGCGGACAGACCGTAAACGCGAATCGCGCTGACGATATTGTCCTCCATCGTAAAGATGACGCCCGTGTCCGTGTAGCCCTCGCCATCGGTTTCCACGCGCTCATGCACGGCGTATTCCACCGTCTGCACGCGCTGACCGTCGCGCTTCACTTCGCCCCATCTCATGCTTTCCGGCAGCAAGTCCAGCACATACAGCACGGCGGATTCGCGGCTGCCGCGCAGAGACGGGTTCTCACTGTAATTTGCTTCCAGCACGATGGACAGTTCGTCGCCCACCTGAATATCGCGCGGGCCCTGCTCTTCGGCGCTCGTCAGGACGATGGAAAGCAGCTGCGTGTCAATGCTCATCGCGGGCGAATCGGCATAAATCGTGCCGAAGGAATACTCGAAGGCATAGCCGTCCTCGGTCTTGGCATCCGCCGGATCGTTCAGGGGCGTAGAGGCCATTGCCAGCGTCTGCATCCGCGCGGCGAAGGCTTGCAGTTCCGCCAGCGTCAGGGCATCCGCGCTGTTGTCCTGCGCATCTTCCGCCGATGCGAAGATGCAGCTTACCCCCATCAAGACCGTCAGCAGCAGACAGAACATCCGTTTCATCATCGTCAAGCGCTCCTTTTTTCGGAAACGATATGATTTACCAATGCTATTGTACCGCAAAAATCCGCCCTTGTACACCCTCGAAATGTGTGGAAAATGTAAACTTTGCGCAGAAAATCGCGGAAAAAAGACGATTTGCAGAAAAATATTCCACCTATTCCGCGGAAAATTCTCGATTTGCGCCACAAGGATGAGGAAGAATCCGACGCTGTTTCCAGCGCATCCGCCAAATCTCCCAAAATGCGCCAGCAACGAACATCCGCCCCCTGTCGTTGGATGGGTGAAGCGGAAAGAAACGCCGCTTCAAAAGCACAACCTTTCTTCCATGGAAAGCAAAAGGAGGCAACAATCCATGAACAAGAAGAATCTGACTCGTGTGGCTGGTCTGAGCGCGGCGGCGATGCTCGCGCTGAGCGGCATGGCGATGGCAGAAACGACCGAGAGCGCGCTCGTCAAGGGCGGCGCGCTGAACCTGCGCGAAACCGCGTCGCTGGACGCGAAGGTGCTGGGGCAGTACCCCACCGGGACGCTG
>OWIO01000871.1_pt1 | contig 25661 bp, 20 predicted proteins | sample 1733011 | NCBI WGS metagenome assembly OWIO01 (sample SAMN05065779, study PRJEB22554) | human gut metagenome | biome: ENVO:2100002; feature: ENVO:00000062; material: ENVO:00002003 | host: Homo sapiens | place: USA | reverse complement strand
GGCAGTCTGTCCGATACTTTTATATGCCGGCCGTTTTCGCGTTTCGGCTCCCCCGTATTTCCGCCGGGGGAGCCGGTTCATGCGGACAGACACCGGAGGACCGGACGGCGGAATGAGCACAGGAAGCGACATTCCGTGTTTTTTTCGTACCTTTGTATGGACGGCGGGATTGCCCTCCTGCCACATGACCGCTCTCCGTATGGACAATTTCATCGTTTCAGCCCGAAAATACAGACCTGCCACTTTCGAATCGGTGGTCGGACAGTCGCACATCACCTCCACGCTGCGGAATGCCATCGCACGCGGACAGCTCGCCCATGCCTACCTGTTCTGCGGCCCGCGGGGCGTGGGCAAGACCACCTGCGCCCGCATCTTCGCCAAAACCATCAACTGCCTCAACCCGCAGGGGAGCGAGGCCTGCGGCGAATGCGAATCTTGCCGCGCTTTCGACGAGGGACGCAGTTTCAACATCCATGAGCTGGATGCCGCCTCGAACAATTCGGTGGACGACATCCGCACGCTGACCGAACAAGTACGTATCCCCCCTCAGATAGGACGGTACAGCGTCTATATCATCGACGAGGTGCACATGCTGTCTCAGGCGGCGTTCAACGCCTTCCTCAAGACACTCGAAGAACCACCGGCACACGCCGTCTTCATCCTCGCCACGACCGAAAAGCACAAGATAATCCCCACCATCCTCTCCCGCTGCCAGATATACGATTTCAACCGCATCCGCGTGGAGGATGGCGTGGCCTACCTGAAATACATCGCCGAAAAGGAGGGTATCACCTACGACGACGAATCGTTGAACCTGATTGCGGCGAAAGCGGACGGCGGTATGCGCGACGCGCTCAGCATGTTCGACAAGGCGGTGGCCTTCTGCGGCACATCGCTCGACTTCCGCGAAGTGGCCCGCACGCTGAACGTTCTCGATTACGACACCTACTTCAACCTCACCGACCTTGCCGCGGCAGGCGACTACCGGTCAGCACTGCTGCTGCTGGACGACGTGCTGCGCAAAGGTTTCTCGGCCCAGACCTTCACGGGCGGCCTGGCAGCGCACCTGCGCGACCTGCTGATGTGCAAGGACGCGGCGACCGCTCCCCTGCTCGAAGCCACGGGGACGCTGCTGGAACGCTACAAGGCCCAGAGCGCCCGGCTGGAAATCGGATTCCTGTTTGATGCGGTAGCCCTGATAAACGGTGTGGATGCCACCCTTCGCAGCGCGACGAACACCCGGCTGCACGTAGAGCTCGGACTGATGAAGCTCTGCGGCATGGGGCAAAAAAAAAACAGCTTAGAGCCTGACGGACCGCAGCTTCCTCCGCTCACGGGAGGAACCGCACCGCGCTCGGTACAAACACCCGGCAGCGCCGGACAGTCTCCTGTCGGGGCGGCTGCAAGGCAATATCCTTCCTCCGTCCCGCCGCACGAAGGGACGGCTGCAACACAGCCGGTATCCGAACCCGCACGACCGGCACCGCAGCATACCGCCTCTCCGGCAGAGCGAGCGGCAACGCAGACACCCCCTATTCCGCAACCGACGAAAGAGACGGAACGTCCCCTTGCGCCACCGGCCGGAGGCAACGATGCTCCCCATAGCCATACGCCCGCTGCGCAGACGACTCCGGAACCGGCTGCCGCTCAAGCCGCAAAACCGGCTGGCAGGTCGGTTTCGGGCGTATCCATCCACAGTATCCTGAAAGGAGGAACTTCCAAAGAGAAAGCCGCGGCCGGAGAACCGGCCGCAACGGCGGCGAGACAGGCAGTCGATCCCGACAGCCAGCAGAAAATCACGGCGGCCAAAGAGACTTTCATCGCAGAGCTCGGCCGCCGCAGGCCCCGTTTCGCCACGGCATTCGCCAACATGGAGGTCACGGGCAACACCATTCGCGCCACCGTCTCCACCGATTTGCTGCGCGACGACATCATTCAGCACCAAAAGGAGCTGATTTCCCTGCTGCGTGACATCTCGGGGCTCGACGGAACGGTCGTATTCGACATCGAAGTAAAAGAGGACCGGAGCGCAGTCCGCCCCGTCAAGCCGGAAGACAAGCTCGCCCACCTGCGCAGCAAGAACGCCGCGCTCGACGAACTTCGGCGGGAACTCGAACTGGAACTCGAATAATCCCGTCCACAGGGCAGGTCGTTCTGCCGTTCTGTCTCCGGAATCGCCCGCAACCGCAATTCCGCGGAGCAGCGGCATGTACGACCGAACGGAAGATACCGGCCGGAGCAGGAAGAACGATTCGATTCCGTGTGGTATCGCAAAGCGCCGCGCGCATCGACCGTGATATGGAAGAAAGAGACAGTCACCGCCTCCGTCCATGCCTTGTCCGCAACAGTTCCGAATTTCACCAACAAACCGAAACCATCATGAAGATTCTGACTTTAATCATCAAGAAGCAATGGTTCGACGCCATTCTGTCGGGCGAGAAAACCGTGGAGACACGCGAAGTGCGTCCCACCAACACGAAGTATATTTCCTACCGCGACAACAACACAGGCAGGATGTACAAAAAGGATACGGATGTACCCGAATCGGCATGGGACAGCGACAAGGGCGTCGATACGGTTGTCAACAGTTACGATGCTATCCGGTTCTGGGTCGGTTATGCACCGAACCGTCCCGGTGCACTCGTCGAGGTAAAAGGGGCGGAATTAGTAGAAATACGCGACGAAGAGACGAAAGAGCCGATAGTTTACGAATACGAAGGCAATCTATACACGGCCCTCGAGATTGATTATTTCCTGGGCAAGATAATCGAAAAAGTAAATTGCTGAATACTCAAGGTCCCGTTATACTTCGGGTTCGACCGTATATCGCATTGGCCGCATGACCGGCGTCAATCCTGCAACGTTACCGCACGTAAGGGTGACAGGTTGCGCAGGCGGAGGAAGCTCCCGCTTTTCCCCGATACTTGTTCTTCCTATAACACGCTTTACCGAACGGTCGGCCGCTTTCACAGAACGGAATCCATATTGCCATGCGGCACAGACTGATATGTCGGTGTATCCTGCAATCTTTGGCCCGGTCTTCCTGGCTATGCGCCGTCCGACCGGCTGTCGGTTGAGTACGCATGAATATAAGATTCGATTCCGGGAATCGCCTCCCATTTGTGAAAGCATTTGCAAGGCAGGGCCGCCGAAAGATACTTTCGGCGGCCCTGCCTTGCAAATACAACGGTTGTCTCGTGCACCGCTTATCTCCGGACGGTTGCCGAAGAGACGGAGGTTCAGAAGTAAGACTGTGTACCGCCCGTTACGGCCGACAGCAAAGCGTTGGCTAACGGAGCACTCGCCCCGAAACGGAACAGCGACGGGGTAAGCCACTCGCGGCCGAGCATATTTTCCACGATGGTATAATAGAGCACGGCATCGTCCACGGTACGGATACCGCCCGCCAGCTTGATGCCGACGTTGATTCCGGTCTGCAAATAGTAATCCTTGATGGCATTGCAGATGACCATGGCCGACTTCGGCGTGGCACCGTAAGCCGATTTGCCGGTCGAAGTCTTCACGAAATCGGCACCGGAAAGGATTGCCAGCATGGAGGCGCGATAGACATCCTCCGGAGTTTCGAGCATGCCCGACTCGATGATGACCTTGAACGTCACTTCCTGTCCGGCTTCCCGACAGAGCAGTTCGAGGTCGTTGGCCAGCCGGTCGAACTCGCCCTCCACCATTTCTCCCGCATTCATCACCACATCGATTTCGTCGGCGCCGTTCTCGACAGCCATCGCCACTTCGAGCATCTTCACTTCGAGGTAGGTCTGCGCCGCGGGGAAACCGCCCGCTACGCTCGTCACGCCGATGTTCGTCCCCTCCACGCCGAGACCCGCAATGTCCACAAAGGAGGGATAGACGCAGACGGTCGCCACATTGGGCATCCCGGGAAAACGTACCGGTACGTCCACCGCCTTCTTGACAAATTCCGCTACGCTCCGCACCGAATCGCTCCCGGAGAGCGTGGTCAGGTCGAGCGCACTGAAACAGAACCTGTAAACCTCCTCGTTGCGGTTCCTGTCCATCTCGGCCCTGGCCTTTGCCACCACCGACTCCACCAGGCTGTCCGAAGCCACCGGAGCGTATTTCTGAAGTAATACCGAATAATCCATAACGATAAGGTTTAAAGGTTCGACAACATATCCCCTCTCCCGGAGATCCTCCGCGGCAAACCCCGCGGTATCCGTAGCCGACCGGCGGACTCTCCGGCACTCCATGCCGTCCTATTCCGATGGCCGTACCTAATATAACGTTTTTTCCGCAAACGGACAAATCCGCCGCCTATTTTTCGCCGCCGTATCCCAACAGGGCACGCGCCTGCGCCACGGCCGCTTCCGTCACCTCGCTGCCGCTCAACATCTTGGCAATCTCGCCGACACGCGCCTCACGGTCGAGCAGGCGGATACGGGTAACATTTCCCGAAGGCGACGCCTCCTTGTAAACGAGAAAATGCGTCTCCCCCTTCGACGCCACCTGCGGCAGGTGCGTGATATTGACTACCTGCATGGAGTCGCCCAGTTCGGCGATTATTCTCCCCATCGCATCGGCTATCTTTCCCGATACGCCGGTGTCTATCTCGTCGAACAGTATCGTCGGAAGTTTGGTACTCCGGGCCACGATGGATTTCAGGGCCAGCATGACGCGTGACGTCTCCCCGCCGGAGGCAATGCGTTCGAGACTCTGGAGTCCTTCGCCGCCGTTGGCATTGAACAGAAACCGGACACTGTCCGCGCCCGAAGGGGAGAGTGCACCCGAAGGGGTTATCTCCGTCACGAACCGCGCCGAAGGCATTCCTAAACGGGCAAGTACCCGGCCGACGGCTTCGTCGAACAGGGCCGATGCCTCGGTACGGCTCGCCGTCACGGCAGCCGCAAGTCCTTCGGCGGTCACCCTGAGCGCTCCGGTCTCGGCCTCCAGTTCCGCTATCTCCGCATCGGAATCGGTGATGGCCTCAAGCCTGGTGGCCAGGTCGTTCCCGAGTGCCAGCAGCTCATCCGACGAAGCGGCGCCGTAACGCCTCATCAGGTCGGAAACAGCCCCTATCCGATTGTCCACAGCCTCCAGCCGCGCAGGATTATCTTCTATGCGTCCGGCCAGTGAAGCGACTTCTCCGCTTACATCTTTCAGTTCCACGTAGGCGGAATGTATGCGGGCAGCCAAGTCGGAGGTTCCCTCCAACACCCCGCCGATGCGCTGCAGTGCGGCCTCTGCGGTCTTCAGGGCTGCAAGCACCCCCGTCTCGTCGTTCTCCATCAGGCCGCCCGCCTCGGAGAGTGCAGCGAGTATCCCCTCGGCATTGGACAGCTCCCGCTGCTCGGCCTCCAGCTCCTGCAGCTCTCCTTCATGCAGCCCCAACGCAGCTATCTGCTGCCACTGGAACCGCATATACTCCTCGTCACGGCGGTTCCGCCCGACCTCTTCGCGCAGACGCGCCAACTCCTGCTCCCGTTCACGCAGGGCACGGTACGCCCTGCCGTATTCGGCCCGCAAGCCGCGGTTATCGGCCAGGCTGTCCAGCACACGGATGCGGAACTCCCCGTCGGCCACCAGTACCCCCTGGTTTTGGGAATGGATATCTATCAGGTGCGCCGCAAGCTCCCGAAGCGTGGCAAGCTGTACGGGCAGGTCATTCACGTAAGCCCTGCTCTTGCCGGCGGGCGTGACGATGCGGCGGATAACGGTATGCCGTTCGTAATCGAGCTCGTTCTCGTCGAAAAACGTTTCGAGCCCGTATCCGCCCATATCGAACAGCCCCTCAATCACGCAGTTCCTCCCGGAATCCTTCAGCACGGCCGTATCGGCCCTATTCCCCATTATCAGTCCGAGGGCCCCCAGCAGAATCGACTTGCCGGCACCCGTTTCGCCCGTGATGATATTCAGCGACGGGGAAAGTTCCAGCTCAAGCTGCTGTATAAGTGCGTAATTCTCTATCGACAACCTTTCGAGCATCTCCGGAATAGCGATGTTTTTGCGTTCGCTAAGTTACATATTTTGTCCGGGAAAAGGTACGCGACCCGATACGGTCGGAAAAATTTTCCGTCCGACACGGTACGACTCGCCGCATCCACCTTCCCGCACGAACGGAACGAAACGGGGGCGCAGCCCCTTCGGAACCCGCCCCCGTATTTCCAGCCGGCATATGCCCGGCTACCACTCTATCGTCATTTCGTCGAGCAGGTGGCCCGCTCCAGCGAACTTGTCTATCACGAACAGCACGTAACGCACGTCCACGTTGATGCAGCGCTGGAGTTCCGGTTCGAAGAGCACATCGCCGCTCATGGCATCCCAGTTTCCGTCGAAGGCGAGGCCGATGAGCTGGCCACGGTCGTTGAGCACGGGACTGCCGGAGTTACCGCCGGTAATGTCATTCGTGGAGATGAAGCAGGTATTCACATGCCCCTTCGCACCGTTCCGTATCTCCTTACGGGTAAGCCCGGAAAGGTCGGCATAGGGACCGTAGTCCTGCTCGATGTAGAGCTCCTTGAGCTTCTCGGGGACGGTAAATTCGGTCGGATTGAGCTCATCCTCTTTCTCCATGACGCCCGTCAGCGTGGTGAAGTAGTCGTAATCCACGGCATCCGCGGGAGAGTACGACTTCACGTTGCCGTAGGTGAGACGGATGGTGAAGTTGGCGTCGGGATAGTGCTTGCCGTCGGCATCCATCTCAAGCAGTCCCTTGATATAGAGTTTGTGCCCTTCGGCGAATTGCATCGCCGGCTCCCGAAGCTGTTCCACGAGGCCGTTATGTTTGGCGACGGTCGTATTGAACACCATCAGGGCCGGGTCGTCCGCCGGGAGCTCCCCGCCGCCGGCCAGGTAACTTTCGAGCTTCTCCCTGTTCGCGTAAATCGAGTTGTCGTACAGCCAGTCCACATAAGCCTGCACGTCGCCGCCGAAACGACCCTCCACCTCGGTCGTGATGAATTCGGGCATGTTGTCGGGCGACACCATCTCCATCGTGAGCTCTATCATGCGCTTGGCCACTTTCCTGTCGGTCGGCTCGTTGTAGTCCTTATAAACCGCGGCAATGGTCTCCTCAGCCGCGAGCGGCTCGGCCGAAAGCAGGTCGGGAAGCGCACGGCTGAGCACGGCGGCTATCGACGCCACCTCGACACTGCTCACGATGGCTTCGCGGAGCACCTGCCTGTCACTCTCCAGCGGTACGGAGACCTCTTTCGATGCGGCTATAAGCGGCAGAGCACGCAGGTATTCGCTCCTTGCCGGGTCGGCCTGCACCCACCGCGTGAAAGCCGCCTCCTGCTCCTGTCGACGGTCGCGGATGCCGAGCTTGCGCACGGCCTTGCTCTTGCCGATGGAATTTTTCCAATAGTTGGAAGAGTTGGCATACTTGTCCGAATATTGGATGCGTACCCGGTCGCTCGCCTCCATATCCTCTTTCAGTATCTTCTGGCGTTCGCCGCGGATGAGGATGCGGTTCGGGTTGGCCACGTCGAGCATCTCGTCGATTTCGTACGTGGTCATGTAGCGCGTCGTCGTTCCCGGGAAACCCATTATCATGGTGAAGTCGCCGTCTTTGTAGCCCTTGGCCGAAACGGTCAGGTGCACGGGAGCCCGGTAAGGCACGTTCTCAGGCGAATAGTCGGCCGGCGTCGTCCCGTCCGCAGCGGCATAGACACGGAATACGGAGAAGTCGCCCGTGTGACGCGGCCACATCCAGTTGTCGGTATCGCCCCCGAACTTGCCTATCGAACTGGGCGGAGCACCGACGAAACGGATGTCGGTGTACTCGTCCATGACGAAAAGGAAATACTGGTTCCCGCCGAAAAAGCTCTCCACGAGTATCTTCTTGCCGGGATACTCCGCCCGGTAGGCTTCGGTCAGCTCGCCGCGCCGTTCATTCACCTTTGCGGTATACTCCTCGAAAGGCAGCCCCTCCAGCCCTTCGGTCATGCGGTCGGTCACCTCCTCAATCTTGCGGATGAAGTGTACCGAGAGGCCGGGAACGGGTATCTCCTCGGAGCGGTCCATTGCCCAGAAACCGTTGGCCAGATAGTCGTTCTCGGTCGTGCTGAGCTGCTGGATACTGCTGTAACCGCAATGGTGGTTGGTGAAGATAAGCCCGTCGGGCGATACGATTTCGCCCGTACAACCGGGCCCGAAGATGATGATGGCATCCTTGAGCGACGGCCCGTCGGGATTGTAGATATCGGTAGCCTTCAGTTTCAGTCCGGCTGCCTTCATATCGGCGTAATTCGTTTTCTGGAGGTAGGGCAGCAGCCACATCCCCTCATCCGCAAAGGCAGTCAGCCCCAGCGCCAGCGCACCGAGCGCCGAAAGGAAGAGTTTTTTCATTTACGTCTTGATTTTTATGTTTGTCGTATAAGTATTCCTGTTCCGCACCCGCATCGCACGCCGGCGGGACGCGGATACAAATATAGCGGTTTGGAACGAGTTTCACAATCCTGCCGGGGCCAAACCGGGGATTGCACCCGAAACCCCGAAAAGCCGCCTGACGGCACGATACGCATGCCGCCCTGCCATAAGCTCACTCCGCAACCGAAGCTGTCGACAGCGAGGAGACTTTCCCCGGCATATCCGACTTTTCCACAATTATCCATTATATAATATTTGTTATTAACTAAATTAATATTAACTTTACGATAGGTGTTTTGATAAAATATAAACCATTCACTACTCATGCTTATGAAACGTATGCTTTTATTCGCCGTACTGGCAGGCATCGCTGCCGGAACGGCAGGGTGCAAACAGCAGGATGCACCGAAACTCGACCGGCAGGCCGTCCGGCTCTATGTGGGCGACCAGGTACGAATCACGGCCGACAGGCCCGTCGCGTGGAGCGCCGCGGACGACTTCTATGCCGCGGTGGACGCCGACGGTACCGTCACCGCCCGGCACGTCGGCACCACGACCGTCACCGCAACAGCCGACTCCGGCAGCGCCGCATGCACCGTGGAAGTACAACCCCGGTACGATACGTTCGAAGAACCGCTGTACGAACTGTTCGGACAACCGCTGTCCGTACTCAAAAAGGCGGAAACACGGGAAATATTGGAAGAAAACGATACCTCTATTTTCTATAAGGGAGAACGGCCCTACATAGCGAAAGTTCAGTACAGATTCGACAAGGGCGAAGACCCTGTCGTTTTCTATGCCCATATTTTCATCGAAAAATCGTACAAAGAAGAGATGAGGAACTTCTTTTTCGAACGCTATGAATACGATGGGTCAAACGATTGCTTTTATAATTTCCGGTCAATCCCTCCCATAATGATAGCATTCGATGAAACGGAGCCGGAATACATCGTTGTAACCTATTTTCAAACCCATAAACTATAAACCGCACACATGCTTAATTCTGAAACCATTTAACTCAAAAAGCCATGAAACGTCTTCTTTTTTCCATCATAATCGGTGTCTTGTCTATCGGAACTGCCTGTGTACGGCAGGGAAATCCCAATACCACCAAAAGTCCGGAGCAGTTACAATACGAAAGGGCCGTCTATCTCATCAAAGAAATGGGGTACGATATATCCGATATACGTTCCGCCGCGAACGGATACATTGTCGAAGGCGACATATTACTGACCCAGAGACACCTCGACGAATTCGAGTCGCGAGTTCAAACCCGGCAGAATTTTAATCAATATTGGCTGACTGTCAGCAAAGACAATCAAAAGATACAAATCAATTCTGCTTTTCCGTATGTAGACTTTTCGTTAGACTGCCTCGACGCCATTCAGTACTGGAATGAAAAATCCCAATGCAGCATCGTCTTGTCAGGAGCTGGAGGGAACAGTATCATCGACATCATCACCGAACCTTTCAAAACGGTGGATGGCTACGAAGATTTCAATACGCTCATGCTCGTTACTCCACCCACAAGCGACGGTTATCCGGGAAGTATAAAAATCAATTCGCAGAGTTCTTATCTGCCTAAACCTTCTACGGAGCAAGCCAAATATATGATACTGCATGCCGTCGGTCATGCCATAGGCTTTACCCATACATTGAGAGACTATAATGACGGAAGCGGCCAAACGCAGGAGGAGGTTGGAGTACCAATTCCAGGCACTGAACCCTATGATGCGAAATCAATTATGGTCAAGGAATCGCATTCGGGCTGGAGCGGCTTCAGCGAAAACGACATCAAGGCATTCAAGGCCATATATCCCACCGACGAGCCGGAGCCGGAACCGGAGCCGGAACCGGATATAGACCCCTCAATCCCCTGGATATACTCGCAAGATGATTTCGATATCGAACTCTCCGTGCGGGATTTTTCGGAAGACACGCCGTATGTATTCCAAAACTACGTAAAACAGACCGGCGATTTCTGGTATTACCACGAGAATAAACAGAAATACATCCGAATAACGGACGCGAACGGCAGGGTCGTAGCACTCGGCAAAGCGAACGAAAGCTATTCCATTCCCTACGGTGAGTACACGCTACAATACGGCGTCTTGGTTGAGTCGGTATTATGCGGGGAGGCAAAAGTAAAGTTCTGGCAGACGCAGCCCCGGATATGGACCAATGCGAGGGAGAATGAAACCATCGACCTTGCCCGGGAATACGTCGTCAAATGCGAATTCGATACCAACTCCCCCGACTGGCAGGAATACACGAAAAGCGTGAAGATGGTCGATACGGGAACCACAGAAGAAGTCCCCCTCAGATTCTCCGAAACCGCCGACAGATGGTATTTCAGATTTCCCGACAGGGGTACTTACAAAATCATCCTGACCGTTACCAACCGGCTCGGCGAGACGAAAACGGCGGAAAAGACGCTGCAGATAACATCCATCGACAGGACGCCGGTCTTTTACAAGATGTACGAAGAGTACGTCGGAATAGAATACGGATACCTGAAGAACAACGAAGCCGTATCACGCTTCTCGCTCAGATTCTATTCCGACGCCGCATGTACGCGCAGGATAGCTTCCACCGAAAACACCATCGAATGCAGTTACATCCTGTGGGACGACTACTACGACATCGACTCGGAACCGGTCTCCTCTACCATACAGGAGCAGGGTACGTTCCTGATACCGGTCGGTTCCTCGACCTGCGAACTGCCCCACGACATCTTCAACGGTACGCCCTATACTTTGGACCAACATATATTCCGATACGAAATAACCGGATTCTATTACAAATAAATTCGGTCTCGACCCGACCGGATACCCTTTATATCCGAATCAATACGAGGATGGATGCGGCATAAAACCACCGCATCCGTCCCGGCAAACTTCGCACCTTGATATAGCACGACCGACATTCCGACCGGAGAAACGCAACCAAACGCACGTTTCCGGCAGGATAGACAGACTGTGCCTGCCGTCCGCCGCAGTTCTATCGTTATCAATGAAGATGTTCGGCCGCCATCGCGTCGTCGTAGGTCTTGTGAACCGTACCGTACGGGTGCTCTACCGGAGCATAAATCGAATAAAGCTTCAGCGGTTTATCGCCGATATTTACCAGATTATGCCATTTGCCGGCCGGTACGAATACCGCATGGTCCGCTTTCGCCGTCCGTACATAATCAAGGTCTTCCTTGCTGTCGCCCATCATCACTTTGGCCTCACCCTCTTCGATACGCAGGAACTGGTCGATATCGGGATGCAATTCGAGCCCCACCTCGCCGCCGACCGGAATGGTCATGAGCGTCACCTGAAGATTGGTTCCCGTCCACAATGCCGTTCGGAAATTTTCGTTTCCAAGCGTATAGGCTTCGATATCGAGTACCGCAGGCTCTGCGCCATAGTCTTTCAGCTCAATCATGGATTTCGTTTCGACAGCAGTCGAAACGGCCGTTTTATCCCTCTCTGCCTGGGATGCCCGTCCGCCGCAGGATGTACATGCCGCAACAGCGACGGCGAACAATCCTGCCTGAAAAAAATACCTAATCATAACAGTTCTGGCAATTAATGTGAAACTTACGTGTGTTCACAATATAAGCATAAAAAACAGATTCAGCAATCTTTTGCGAACAAAAACAGCAATCCATCAGCAGACATGGCATTAGCATCCCCAGTACTGATTGCCACATCCGGCAGTTCCGAAAACATCATCCCTTCCGACCGACTCTCCAAATCGGTTATCAGACATATCCGCTGCCGCCAGACAGCATGCTCGCAAACGTCAGACACCGGTGTACGGATATCCGCCGGAGACCGGGTTCGGCGCCCGCACAATCCCGAAGCAAACAGCAGTCCCGTTCGGAACGTAAAATACGCATTCTGTCCATCTACCGACAAAATTACCGTTAACAATATCATTGCATATATTATTGCAAAAGACGTATATTTGTCGCGCCGACCGGACATCCGCCCGACACAGACCTGCTGCGCATCCGCATCGTCCCGCCGACACAGCGCTTACGACATTACCAAAACTCAATCGAATATGAAAAAATTGGAAAGAATGTCTTACGAATCTCCCGTAATGCAGATTATCTCCGTTGCGGTCGAACAGGGAATTGCTATCAGCAGTCCGGACAATGTACAGGGCTCCCACGAAGATGTGAACATCGGTACCGAATACTAACCTCATCCATCCGACAGTCATGAGAAAGATATTGACAGTTGCGACGGGCATCCTTCTGCTCGCCGCCTCATGTTCCAAAGAGGCAGACAACGAAACGAAACTTCCCGCTCCGGACGAAAACCAAATCAGGGCGACCATCGAACCGGTCTTCAGCGACGCCACCACCCGTTCGGAATTCGACAGCAACATGAAAATCATCTGGTCGCTGGGCGACCAGATAGGGGTGATGACTCCCGAAAAACCCGACGCCAACATGACCTATGTCATCCGGGAACAGGAGCACTGTTCCGCAGGGATATTCACGCTGGACGCCGACATCAAACTGGAAAGCGACACTTTTTACGCCTACTATCCGCGTACCGCGAACGACTGCTGCATGACGGACGAAGCGGAACTATCTTTGGTACTTCCGGCCGTACAGACCTATAAAAAGAACTCCTTCGCCACCAACGCCAACATTGCCGTAGCCGTCTCGACCGACGGACGCGAATACGCTTTCCGGAACGCCTGCAGTTACCTCGACGTCAAGCTTCAGGGCGACGGCATCGTGCTGGACAAAATCGTCATCACGGCCGGCAAAGATACCAGCCTGCCGAACCAGAAACTCTATCTCGCCGGCAGCGGCAAAGTCTGCTTCAACGACTACGACAGCGAACCGGTCTTCGAACTGGACGGCAGCTCCGACAACAACCGGAGCATCACGCTGAACTGCGACAACGTCGCGCTCGAGGCAGACGCACCGACCGACTTCTATTTCGTCATGCCGGCCGGTACCTACTCGGGAATTGCGGTGGATGTCTATACGGCCGACGGACAGAAAATCTCATACGTCAAAGGGCTTCTCGGCGAAGGGCTCGTCTTCGAACGCAATACGGTCAATTCGTTCAAGGTCGAAACCATAACGACGGCACCGACCGACGAGGTGGAAGAGGTGGACAATGTCTATACGGTCAGCACTCCCCAGCAATGGAACTGGCTGGCGGCACAGGTAGATACCGGCAACACCTTCGAAGGCAAGACCATCGCCCTCGCCCAAAACCTCGACTTCACCGGTATCGAATTCATATCCATGGGGATGGAGGCCGATTACATGACCGACACCTCGCTCCCCCTCCATCCGTTCCAAGGCACCATCGAAGGTAACGGAAGGACTATTTCCAACGTGAACCTCTCTTCTGACGGGCGTGCCTGCGGAATCATCGGTTACGGCAGGGAGTGTACCGTCCGCAACCTGACCCTCTCCGACATCACCGTCACCGGTGCCGGGAAATGGAAAGGCGCGCTGGTCGGCTATCTGTGGAACGGTACCGTCGAGAACGTACACGTCATAAATGCGCTCATACACCCCTATGAGGAGACGCTCCCTCAGGAACCCTACCGCTACTCATACCGTATCGGCGGCATGATAGGATTCTGGAGCGGCGACAAGGATGCGGCCATCAGCAACGTATCCATCCGGAACGCCGAAGTACACGGCAGTTACGCCATCGCCGGACTCATAGGAGGCATCCAAGGCGCAGGCAAAAAAACGATAAAGGCTGCCGTAACCGACGGCATCACAGTCACCAATCACGGTATCCCGTACATGTCTGGAAGCGACTGTTACTTCGACAGCGCAGCGCTTCTGGGCGATTGCACCAACAAACGGGGCGAATTGGTCTTGACGAATATCACCATCGGTTCCTGGGCCCTATACGACCAATCGGACGAATCGGTGACAAAAACGCTGACCGACCAGACATGGTGCCACCTTCCCTATGTCGGAGAAATGGACGGGAATTCGCCCATTACGCTGGACAGTGCGTCACTCTCTCCCATCCCGGTCACGGCGACCGAAGGCTGACCTCCTCTTCACAACCGAAATTCCCCGACAGGACGGCGTCCTGTCGGGGAATTTCGTATCTTTAGCCGTCGATAAAACGCACGCTTATGACATCCATCTGCACGGTGCTTGCAGTAGCGGATATCGCCGCCGCAAGGAAATTCTACGAAGAGTTGTTCGGCTTGGAAGTATGGCAGGATTACGGCATCAACGTATCCTTTACGTGCGGTCTGGCACTGCAGCAAGCGTTCGGCTGGCTGGTCGGCCTGCCGGAGGAGCGGATTGCGAAGCGGCCGAACAATATGGAGATATGTTTTGAGGAATCCGACTTCGACGGTTTTCTGAAGAGACTGGAAAGATTTCCCGGCATCGACCGGCTGGGCACGGTCACCGAACAGGGCTGGGGACAGCGCGTCGTCCGCTTCTACGACCCGGACGGACATATCATCGAAGTCGGCGAAGAGATGAAAACGGTCATCGAACGTTTCCTCGCCACGGGCATGACACTGGAAGAAGTCTCCGTCAGAACGGATGTTTCCGTCGGAGACTTGACGAAACTGCTGAACGGCTGAACCCCCACATTAAGTAACAGTACAAACCGGAGGTCTGAAGCCCCCCGACCGGCACCCCCGTTTCCGCAGACTGTCGGCGTTTCCGTTTCGGATATCGGCGACCGGCGACACAAGGGCAGAGCTATCCGGAGAAAGGAAAAACAGGGAGCGGCGGAAACCGCTTTCCTCTCCCGGATACTATCTTTGCAGCAAGCATCCGGAACGAATGGACAAACGCAGGAACGAACCGACAGACAGGGAACGGCGCCGCAACCGCCTGGCAGGTGCGGCACTCTTCCTGTTGCTCGCCGTGGCAGGCAAGCTGTATTACGACTACTGCCTGCATAACCCCATACCCGGCAGCCCCCCTCTTACAATAACCCACGAGGCACACCCGCAGGACTCCGCAGGGGATACCCGGTACCTTCGCGCCGACGTCCGCGACATGTCGAACCGAGAGGCCCGCAACGAAAGAGATACCGCTCCGGAGCCTGCAACGGAAACGGCCGCAGCCGGAACCCGAAGCATGACCGGCCCGCTGGAACTGCCCTTGTTCGACAGCGGCGACATCCTCATCCGGAACGCAGAGGGCAGATATACGCTGCGGTACGATACGGCGTACCGGCAGGCTTCGTGGGTGGCCTACGTCCTGACGGGCGAGGATGCGGCCCCCGGCCAAGCCAAACGCCGCGACCGGTTCGTACCCGACCCCACCGTAGTAAAAGCCGGATATCCCACCGCCACCACCGCCTCTTACAAGGGGAGCGGATACGACCGCGGGCATCTCTGCCCTTCGGCCGACCGTTCCCGTTCGCAGGAAGAGAACGACTGCACCTTCTACCTCTCCAACATCGCTCCACAGACACCCGCTCTGAACCGCGGCCCGTGGAAAGAGCTCGAAGAACAGGCGAGACGGTGGGCCGTGCGGTGCGACACGCTCTACATCGTTGCCGGAGGCGTCCTGACGTCCGGTCTCGATACCCTGCCCTCGGGCATAGGCATACCGGAATACTTCTACAAGGCGATACTGGCACGAGAGGGAAACGACTTCGAGGCCATCGGATTCCTGCTGCCGAACGCAACGCACTTCGAGGGAGAATATGTGGATTATGCCGTCCCGATAGAGCGTCTGCAGGCTTTCACCTCCCTCGACTTCTACCCCAATCTGCCGGACAGTACGGAGCAAAGGGTGGAAAGGGAGTATTCGTACCGTTTCTGGTTCGGACAATGAGATAAGCGGCCGGCGCCACACCGCAAGCGAAAAGAAGAACGGAGGCCGCGTCTAACGGTTCGTACCGGAATCTTTCCGGCCGAAGATGTTGTAGCGGGCGAGCAGGCGGTTCCGGCGGGGCAGAAGGGCGAACTCAGCCAACAGCAGGAAAAGCACTGCAACAAGCAGGTATTGGTAACGTTCGTCGTACTCCTCGAAGACCATCTCCGACAGGTGCGCCTTTTCGGTTTCGTTTATCCGGGCGATTACCTCCTGCAGTCCTATCGACTGGTTGCCGGCACGCACGTAGGCCCCTCCGGTCGCAAGGGCTATCTCCTGCAGCGTCTTTTCATCCAGCTTGGACACCACGATATCGCCGTTCTCGTCCCGGATGAAATCACCGCCGAGCTCGATGGGAGCCCCCTCGGGCGTACCTATCCCGATGGTATAAATCTTCACGCCCTGCGAAGCGGCATGTTCCGCGGCCGCGAGCGGGTCGTCTTCATGGTTCTCCCCGTCGGTGATGAGGATGACGACACGGCTGTTCTCGCTCCCCGACGTGAACGACGAAGCTGCGAGCGAAATGGCACTGCCGAGCGCGGTACCCTGCTTGGAGACCATATTGGGCGATATCTGCGCCACGAAGTTGCGGGCCGTCAGATAATCGGACGTAATGGGAAGCTGCACGTAGGCGTCCCCTGCGAAGACGATGACGCCCACCTTATCCTCCTCCAGTCCCTCCAACACCTTTTCTACGGCATATTTGGTACGTTCGAGCCGGTTGGGTTCGAAATCGCGGGCCAGCATGGAGTTGGAGACATCGACCGCTATCATTATCTCCACCCCTTCGCGCTCCACCTCCCGGAGTTTGGAACCGAGCTGCGGACGGGCCATCGCCACTGCAAGCAACGCCAGCGCCGTCAAAAAAAACACCGCCTTGTTGCGCATACGCGTCGGCGAAGCCTCCGGCATGAGTTCTGCAAGCGTCTGCGGATTGCCGAAACGCTCCAGCCTTCTGCGGCGCGACCGAACGGCCAACAGATACACCGCCGTCAGCAGCGGTATCGCCGCCAACAGGTACAAATAATCCGGAACCGCGAATCTCAACATCTCCTATCCATCTGTTTTTACCCGGCGGTGCTCTCCGCCGACCCTATTGCCTCTCCTTTACAGAAAGCGCCGCAACGTTCTTCCTCTTCGTAACCGCCGTTGTCACACGGCTCCGACACGGAAATTCTCCCCTCCCCGACCGACGGCAGCCTTACGGCAGCCGCCTGAGCCAAAGGAAACGCACGAGGAACTCCGCCGCGAGCAGAATGAACGCCCAAAGCATGTACCTTCCGGCCAGCTCCGTATGCGTCATATACTCGCTGGTCTCTACCCGGCTTTTCTCCATTTCGTTTATACGGGAATACACCTCCGCCAGCGTCCCCGCATCGGTGGCCCGGAAATACTCCCCTCCGGTACGCGAAGCGATGTCGGTGAGTATCTCTTCGTCTATCTCCACCGGCATGGGAACGTAACGCACCATGCCCCACATGTCCTGCACCGGATAGGGAGCCGTTCCGCGCGTCCCGACACCTATCGTATAAACGCGTATTCCGTACGAGGCGGCGATATCGGCCGCCGTGGCGGGCGACACCTGGCCCGCATTGTTCACGCCGTCGGTCAGCAGGATGACCACCTTGCTCTTGGCATCGCTTTCGCGGAGCCGGTTGACAGCCGTGGCCAAGCCGTTGCCTATCGCCGTACCGTCCTCTATCATGCCGGTACTAATCTGCCCCAACAGCGTCTGGAGCGTACTCCGGTCGGTCGTCAGGGGACTCTGCGTGAAACTCTCACCCGCGAAGGCCACGATACCGATGCGGTCGTTGGGTCTGTCGGCCACGAATTTGGCGGCCACGTCCTTTGCCGCCGTGATACGGTCGGGTTCAAAGTCGCGGGCCAGCATGCTGGTCGATACGTCCATCGCCAGCACGATATCGATACCTTCGGTGGTCGTGGAGCTCCCCTTCTCGGAGTTCTGCGGCCGGGCCAACGCCACCACGAGCAGCGCCACCGCCGTACAGCGCAATACGAACGGCAGGTGCCGCGCCCAATACCTCACCCCTCTGGACACTCCCTCCAGCGGGACGACCGAAGAGATGCGCAACGCAGAACCGCCCCGGCGGACGCGCCACACATAAAGCGCGGCCATCGGCAGCAACAGGACCAGCAGCCACAACAGTTCCGGATTGGCGAATTGCGTTATCTTCATGCTATCAACTCAATGGTTCTCAACAAAGGCAGCACCCGGCTACCAGTTCTTTCCCGACCGGGCCACACCGACCGCACGCTGGGCATTTACCTTCTCACGCGTCCTGTCCTCCTGCTGCTGCATGGCATCCAGAATATTCTCGGCATCCTCACGGCTCATGCCGCCCGGAGTCTCCTGCTCTCGGGACTCCCTTTTCGGCCCGGAGTCATCCCCGGCACCTCCGCCGTCGTCCCGGTCGTCGGAGCCGTCGTCCCCGTCGGAGTCGTTCCGGTCATCCGGACGGTCATTTCCACCCTCGTCACGGTTCTCCGAACCGTCCCGATTCTGCTCCCGGTCGCCGTCGCGGTTCTGATTTCCATTTTGGTCCTGGTCCTGGTTCTGGTTTTGATTCCGGTCGTCGCCTCCGCCGCCCTCCTGTTGCTGCTCTTCGAGCAGTTTCTGGACATACGCAAGATTGTATTTCGTTTCAAGGTCGGCCGGATTTTCACGAAGCGACTGCTTGTAGAAATCGGCCGCCTCTTTCAGTTTCTGCTGTGCGAACATGTCGTTGCCCAGGTTGTGGAAAACCTTGGCCCGCTGACCGGGCGTCAGGTCGGAACGTTCGGCCAATGCACCGAGCACTTCGGCGGCCCCGGCATAATCACCCTGCTTGTAAAGCGCATCGGCCAGATTGAACGCGGCCGCGAACGATGAAGGTTCCTTGGCGAGCGCCTCGCGGAAAGCCTCCGCCCCCGCGGCATACTCCTGCGCCTCGTAACTGCGGTTGCCGGCGCGCAGGTGACGGCGCTCGGGATGCTGCTGCGCGGTAACCCCGCCGCACCACAGGAGCGCGGCTGCAAACAGAACGGCCCCGACGGCCCGTTTAACGGCTCTCCTTCCCATCGTTCTCCTCCTTTTCCCCTCCATCGGCTTCAGCCGGCACCTCTTTCGTATCCTCCACAAAATAATAGGCCGCATAATAGAGGTTCTCGTTCTCTTCCCCGGCGGGTACATGTCTGGCGAACTTCACGAGGTCGGCCGTCAGCAGGATGGCCCGCAGGTCGCGACGGTTCTTGTCCGACATCTGCAGAGCCGCCGCGGCCCCCATGATTTCGTCCGAGGTCATCTCCATCGCATTGACGCCGTAACGTCCGTTCAGGTAGGCCCGCACGATATCGGTCAGTTGCGTATAATAGCTCTTCACCCGACCGCTCTGCCACAGCTTCCGGTTATGGAGAGTCTCCAAATCCTGTATCGCCTGCACATGGGGCGGTACGACGGGTACGGACCGGCCTTCCGGTACGGTACCGCGCCGACGGGCCCGATAACGGCAGACTTGTATCACCACGGCCGCCAGCACCGCCGCAAACACCAGTATCGCCGCCGCATAGCCCGCGAATTCGCCGACCATCAGCGGAGCCTGCTCCGGGCCCTTGATGTCATAGACGGTACTCTTCTGGGTATCGACCGGAAAGGTATCGACCACGATGCGCAGAGGCGCCTGCGAATAGAGCGTATCGGTGATATTCTTGTCGCCGTAAAGCACCGGATAACGCCCCAGCTCGTAAATCCCCGCATCGAACGAGGTCAGTTCGTACCGTTTGCGAAGCACCTGCCTGCGCCCCTCCTGCCGGAGCGTATCGAGCGGCGATTCGGAGAGTATCTCGATGCTGCCGCCACCCGTCATATCCGTGCCGAAGGTGGGGAGTTCCACCACCTGCATCATATCCTTGTCGATAAGAACCTCTATCGAGAAACGGTCGCCGATGAGGACGGTATCGGGCTTCAGCGTGGCCCGAACCACCGGCGCGGCGGCCCGTACGCCCGGTATCCCCGCGGCGAACGCCAGCAACAGACACGACAGTATGACGGCTCTCTTCATCATCTCCTATTGAACAGTTTTATCAGCGCCTTGACGTAATCCTCGTCGGTAGCGACCGATACGTTATCCACCCGGCTGCGGTTCAGCACGGAAGCCGTCTCGCGGCTCAGCCGCTCCCACTCTCCGCGGTAATGGTCTCGCAGCGCGGCGAGCGACGTGTCTATCCACATCTTGCGCCCCGTCTCCGCATCCTGCACCTCCATGATTCCCACATCGGGCAACTCGGCATCACGGCGGTCATAGACACGTATGCCCACGATGTCGTGCTTGCCGGAGGCTATCTTCAGTGCATCCTCGAACCGCTTTCTGTCCTCCTCCGGCTCCATGAAATCCGAAAGCACGAAAGCCGTACAGCGCTTCTTAAGGACGTTGGTCAGATAACGGAAAGGCTCCGAGAGCGCCGTCCCTCCGTGCTGCGGAACGAACTCTATCAACTCGCGGATTATCATCAGGATATGAGAACGACCCTTCTTCGGGGGAATGAACTTCTCGATGCGGTCGCTGAAAAGGATGCATCCCACCTTGTCGTTGTTCTCCGTAGCGGAAAAAGCGAGCACGGCGGCGATTTCGGTGATGACGTTCTTCTTCAGTTTGTCCGCCGTACCGAACATACGCGAACCGCTGACATCGACCAGCAGCATCATGGTCAGCTCGCGCTCCTCCTCATAGACCTTGATGTGCGGACTGCGGCTGCGGGCGGTGACATTCCAGTCGATGTCGCGCACGTCGTCCCCCACACGGTACTCGCGCACTTCGCTGAAAGCCATGCCGCGCCCCTTGAAGGCGCTGTGGTAATGGCCGGCGAAAATGTCATTGCTCAGTCCGCGCGTCTTTATCTCTATCTTGCGTACCTGCCGGAGTATGTCGCTGCTGTCGCTCTCCATATCGGATAATCTGCAAAACGATGCCGCACCGCTACGGCACCTCCACGGTGTTGAGTATGTCGGTGATGATTTCTTCGGTCGAAACGTTCTCCGCCTCGGCCTCGTAGGTCAGCCCGATGCGGTGGCGCAGTACGTCGTGGCAGACAGCCCGTACATCCTCCGGAATGACATACCCCCGACGGCGGATGAAGGCGTAACTCTTGGCCGCCTTCGCCAGCGAAATGCTCGCACGGGGCGAACCGCCGTAGGCTATCATCGGAGCGAGTTTTTGGAGTTTATACTCCTGCGGTTCGCGCGTGGCGAAGATGATGTCGATGATGTACTGCTCGATTTTCTCGTCCATATAGACGTCGGAGACCACCCGACGGGCCTTGACGATGTCTTCCGGCTCGATGACTTTCGCCGGTTCGGGACAGCCGCCCTCCAGCAGGTTCATGCGGATGATATCGCGCTCCTCCTGCTTCTTGGGATAGGTTATCCGCGCCTTGAGCATGAAACGGTCCACCTGCGCCTCGGGCAGCGGATAGGTGCCCTCCTGTTCGAGCGGGTTCTGGGTGGCCAGCACGAGGAAAGGCTCCGGCAGCGGCCAGGTCTCGTCGCCGATAGTCACCTGCCGCTCCTGCATGGCCTCGAGCAGGGCACTCTGTACCTTGGCGGGCGAACGGTTAATCTCGTCGGCAAGCACGAAATTGGCGAAAATGGGACCGCGCTTGACATAAAACTCCTCCCTCTTCTGGGAGTATATCAGCGTCCCGACGATGTCGGCCGGCAGCAGGTCGGGCGTGAACTGAATGCGGCTGAAACGCGCGTCCACCGCTTTGGCGAGCGTCGTTATGGCAAGCGTCTTGGCAAGTCCAGGTACCCCCTCCAGCAGGATGTGCCCATTGGAAAGGAGGCCTATCAGCAGGGTGTCGATGAGGTGCCGCTGTCCCACGATGACTTTCCCTACCTCCCTGCTCAGCGTATCCACGAACAGGCTTTCGCGCTCGATGCGCTCGTTCAGTTCATTGATGTTTACTACTTCGTTCATTTCCGAGCTAATATTTTACCGTATATCCCCCGGCGCACCGCAGCCGCGGGCCTATCGCGTTCATTACTTGCGGAGTAATAACGAAAGGTACACAAAGTTAGTATAAAAAACGGAAATTTTTCTCCGGCTCGGCCCGGGCTCCGACACAGGACCGGGAAACCGGCGGAGGGGAGGCAGGGAAGGAGCAGGTAGAAATCCGGCGATTTTAGCTAACTTTGCCGCACCGACGGGGGCCCCGCAGTGAGGCTCCCGATACCCATACAGCAACGATGTCCCATTTTACAGATACCCTCAACCCCGCCCAGAAGGAGGCGGTCCTCAACTACGACAAACCCTCGCTCATCGTGGCCGGAGCAGGTTCGGGCAAGACGCGCGTACTCACCAGCCGCATCGCCTATATGATAGAACAGGGCGTCCATCCCGGCTCGATACTCGCGCTCACCTTCACCAACAAGGCAGCACGGGAGATGCGCGAACGCATCGAGCAGCTCGTTCCCGACGGCCGGGCACGCTACATCTGGATGGGAACGTTCCACTCCGTCTTCTACCGCATCCTGCGGCAGGAGGCCGGGAGACTCGGTTTCGACGCCAACTTCACGATATACGACACGGCAAACAGCGAAAGCCTGCTCTCGACCATCATCAAGGAGCGAAACCTCAATACCGACGAATACAAGCCGCGCGACATCCACTCCCGCATCTCGCTGGCGAAAAACAATCTCGTGACTGCCGAGGCCTATGCGGCCAACACCTCGTTCGTCGCCGAAGACCGGCAGCGGAAGCGTCCCGAATTCTCCGCCATCTTCCTCGAATACGCCCGGAGGTGCAAGGCCAACAACGCCATGGATTTCGACGACCTGCTGATATACGCCAACATCCTTTTCCGGGACTTTCCCGACGCGCTGGAACAATACCGGAACCGGTTCCGGTACATCCTCGTAGATGAGTACCAGGATACCAACTACGCGCAGTATCTCATCGTACGCCGCCTGGCACAAACCCACTCCAACGTCTGCGTGGTGGGCGACGACGCGCAGAGCATCTACTCCTTCCGCGGAGCCAAGATAGAGAACATCCTCCGGTTCCAAAACGACTTTCCGGAGGCGAAGGTGTTTAAACTGGAACAGAACTACCGTTCGACACAGAATATCGTGAACGCCGCCAACAGCATCATCGCCAAGAACGACCGCCAGATACCCAAGCACGTCTTTTCGGAGAACGACGAGGGTGACCGGGTAAAGGTGCTGAAGGCCTATACGGACCAGGAAGAGGCCTACCTCGTCGCCGACCTGGCCAAACGGGAGGGCCGGGAGAACGGCGGCCGGTGGAACGAAATAGCTGTACTCTACCGCAACAATTCCCAGTCGCGCGCCATCGAAGACGCCCTGCGGCGGCGCGACGTGCCGTACCGCATCTACAGCGGCCATTCGTTCTACGACCGCAAGGAAATCAAAGACCTCGTGGCCTATTTCCGGCTGATAGTCAATCCGCGCGACAACGAAGCGCTGCGCCGCATCATCAATACACCGGCCAGGGGCATCGGCGCGGTCACGGTGGCCCGCGTGGCCGCTGTCGCCGCAGAGCGCGGCGTGAGCATGTGGGAGGTGCTGGAGGGAACCGGCAGCGAGCAGGTACCCGAACTGAAGACGGCGGCGAAAAAACTCGCCGACTTCACCGGCCTGATACGCTCCCTCTCGCTCGAACGGAGCACGAAGCCGCTCCATGAATTCGGGCTCGAAGTGGCCACGCGGTCGGGACTCATCGGGAGCTACCGCATGAACCCTTCGCCCGAATCGGAAAATGCCCTGGAGAACATCAACGAACTGCTCTCCTCCATGCAGAACTTCAAGGAGGAGCGCATCGTACTCGCTTACGAGGAGGACGACGGGGAAGCGGACGCCGAACCCACCGTGGAAGAGTGGCTGCAGAACATCTCCCTGATGACCGACATGGACAAGGAGGGGGAGGACTCCAAGAACCGCGTAGTGCTGATGACCGTCCACTCGGCCAAGGGGCTGGAGTTCGATACGGTATTCATCGTCGGCGTCGAGGAGAACCTCTTCCCCAGCCTGATGAGTGCCACCTCGCAGGAGAAACTCGAAGAGGAGCGCCGCCTCTTCTACGTGGCGGTCACACGGGCGCGGAAGAAAGCTTTCGTATCGTTCGCCCGACAGCGGTTCAAATGGGGCAATACAGAATTCTGCTCGCCGAGCCGTTTCATCACGGAGATGGACGAACGGTACGTGGACCTTCCCGCCGATATGGACGAGGAGTCCGCGGAGAACAGTCCCGCTTCCTTGCCGAAGCAGCGCCAGGAAAGATACCGGCCCGAACGACCCGCATACGGAAACCGCGCGGTTTCGGGCACCGGCGGTTCCGGACACCCGGAGCGGCCGGCCTCCCCGGCTCCCCGCACGCCGCACATCGCCGCCGCACCGCCCGACACGCGCAACATGAAGAGTATGGGCAGCCGACGACCGGCCCAGGAGGGAGAAACGACGCCGAAACATACCGTCTCAGCCTCCCGTTATGCTGTCGGAATGCGGGTGGAACACGCCAAGTTCGGCCGCGGCGAGATTACGAATATCGAAGAATTGGCGTCGGACATGAAAATTACCGTTATCTTTGACGACGGTACGGCGGGCAGAAAGAGCCTTCTCAGCCGCTACGCCAACCTGAAAATCATAGACTGACAATACCCATATCAACCATTAAATCCAAAAGAAATGAAAAAGTTGATTAGAGGCATCCTCGCCGTATCGGCAATGGCCGCAGCACTGGCCCTGACGGGATGCGACAAGAAGAACGGAACGACAACGGGCGGCGACACGACTTTCGCCGGAGAGTACCGCATGGAGGCCAAACCCCTCTACTCCGAAATGGAGGCGAAAGACCCCAACGCGACGGCCATCGAGATGGAGGGCATGAACATGACCTATGCGCAGATAATCGCAGCCCTCTTCTCGCTGACCCAGTCCGCCGACCTGGGCGGCACATCGGACATCACCTTCCAGCCGGACGGCTCCATGGTCATCGTATTCGACGACCCGGAGGACGGCACCGTAACATTGCTGCCGAACGAAGCGGAGGGAATACCGGCCGATGCCATCACCTACGCTCTCAACGGCAGCAATGTGATATTCACCCTCTCCTCCGAGACTATCGACAACATGCTGGATGCCGCCACCGACCCGCAGGAGGCTGCCGCCATCAAGCAGCTGCTCGCCGGATTCAACAAGGGTATCTTCACCTATTCGGCAGCCGACAATACCGCCAAGGTCACCTTCAAATACAAACTCACGGAGACCGAACTCACCCTCTATATCGACAAGGGGATGATATCCGAGACATGGAGCGCCGGCAAAGCAATCATGAACGGCATACTCGCTCTCGTCGGAGAGGACAATCCGGAGATAGCCGCCATCCTGACAGCCGTCATTCCCCAGGTAGACACGATGCTGGAGGGCTTCAACAAGATAGAGGTCGGCGCGAAAATGACCAGGAAATAG
>OWIO01000862.1_pt1 | contig 25797 bp, 21 predicted proteins | sample 1733011 | NCBI WGS metagenome assembly OWIO01 (sample SAMN05065779, study PRJEB22554) | human gut metagenome | biome: ENVO:2100002; feature: ENVO:00000062; material: ENVO:00002003 | host: Homo sapiens | place: USA | reverse complement strand
CTACACAAGGAGTATCGTCGGCAGCGTCAGATGTGTATAAGAGACAGGTACGGCAACCGAACTTTCCTCCCCGCTGTCCAAACGCTGTCCGGAATGCGGGAAAGAGATATTCCCGTCCATCTCCCCGGTAGCCATCGTATTGGTACGCAAAGGCGATTCGATCCTGCTGGTGCATGCCCGGAACAACAAATACGGCACGATGGGGCCGGTATCGGGATTTGTAGAACCGGGAGAGTCGCTGGAAGAATGCGCAGAGCGGGAAGTGATGGAGGAAACAGGAATTTCCGTGCGCAATATCCGGTACGTAGGCAGCCAGAGTTGGCCCTACCCGAGCAACCTGATGGCAGGATTCATGGCGGATTATGCAGGCGGCGATATCCGCCTGCAGGAGGAGGAAATCGAAACGGGCGGATTTTTCACCCGGGACACCCTCCCGCTCCTGCCCCCACCTATGAGCATCGGCCGCAGGCTGATAGACGCCTGGATTGCAGAATCCGCCGATCAGAAACCGGACTAACGGCATTCGACCGTACCTTTGCAGGCAGATAAATACAAGTTTCAAACAAACCACATCATGAATATCCTTTTCATCGACACCACCGATCCCTCCCTGTGGGACATGCTCTCCGCCGACGGGCACACCTGCACGCTGGACAATACTTCCCCCAAAGAAGAGATACAAAAGAAACTACACCTGTACGACGGATTTGTCATCCGGAGCCGGTTCAAGATCGACCGCGACTTTATCGATGCGGGTACGAACCTCCGGTTCATTGCCCGGGTGGGCGCGGGATTGGAAAATATCGACTGCGAGCATGCCGTTTCCAAAGGCATCCGCCTAATCTCGGCCCCCGAAGGAAACCGGCAGGCAGTCGGGGAACATGCCGTAGGGATGCTGCTCACCCTGATGCGCCGCATCGCCATTGCCGATGCGGAAGTGCGCACCGGAAAATGGATCCGGGAGGGCAACCGGGGTTACGAGATACAGGGCCATACGGTGGGCATCATCGGTTACGGGAATATGGGCGGCGCTTTTGCCCGATGCATCTCGGGATTCGGCGTGGAGACACTGGCCTACGATATAAAAGACGGGGACTATTCGGATGCTTATGCCCGCAAAGCATCGTTGGAAGAATTGTTCGGGCAGGCCGATATTGTCAGCCTGCATGTGCCCCTGACCCCGCTTACCCGGGGAATGGCCGACCGGAAATTCTTCGAAAGCTTTAAAAAGCCGATCTATTTCCTCAATACGGCACGCGGAGTGTGCTGCAATACCAAAGACCTGGTATGGGCCCTGGAAAACGGGAAAGTAACCGGTGCAGCGTTGGACGTACTGGAATACGAAAAATCCTCGTTCGAGGATTTTTTCCAGGGGGAACTCCCGGCGGAATTCTCTTATCTCATCGGCTCGCCCCGGGTCGTGCTTACCCCCCATATCGCCGGATGGACGCACGAATCCAACCGCAAGATGGCCGAAACGATCGTCGGAAAAATACGGGCTATGGAATGATCCTATCTTCCCGATGAAAAAAAGAAAAGCGGTGGCCGGAAAATTTCCGGCCACCGCTTTTTTCAAAGACCTTATACAATATCAGAAATTAAATTGAAGCAAAAGCTGTGCGCAGTTGGCATATCCGCGGGCTCCGTCCAAATTTTCCCGGCTGCCCCACAGATATTCCGCGCCCAATTGGAACATGGAATTCAGGTTCCAAAACGCATTGGCTACCACGTATTGTCCCTGACGGTATTGGTCGGGGGCGTCGTAACCATCGCCCGGATAGAACCGGGCCTGGCTGTAACCGGCCGAGAGGAATACCGACTCGGTGACATTGAACTGGGCGTGTGCCAGCCAGCCGAGCGTTTCGGGAGCGTACATTTTACCTGCCTTTTCCGGATCGGGCATCAGCGAGAGTCCTTCTCCGGCCAGGTCGTTGATATACTGGGTGATTCCCTTTCCGTAATTCACCTGCCCGTATAAAGTAAGCAGTTTATTGACCGAAACACTGGTAGAGAACTGTCCGCCGAAACTGGTGACGGTCTTGTTTTCTTCTTTCAGCAGGTCGCGGTAACGCTGGTTGCGCATCACACCGGACAGACGCACATGGCTCGCATTCTCCTTCCCCCAGGAATACTGCAGGTAGACAGGAATATCGGGGATGTTCTGGTTGATCTCTCCCACCTGTGTGCCGTATGTTTCGGTAGACTGGGGCATTTCGACAGCCAGAGCTGCCTGCCAGTTCTTTTTCTTGCCGAACGGGCGGGTGTATCGTATCTGGGTAGTTCGCATAAAAGCGGCGCCGGAGGGCCCCTGCGAATCGATAGTCGGCGGCATGGCAGCCATATCGTTGAAAGTGCTCCACGTACGTCCTACCAGGAATCCTTTGACGGAAACATAGGCGTCGTTCAGTTCGAACCCGAAGTTCGTACCCGTGAACGCCCCCGAAACATAAGCTTCGAATTGCCCGAGCTTCCGGTTATTGCCCAGCAGTTTGAAGAAAACGGTCGATTTGGAAGCGTCCATATTGAAATTGCTGCGAGAAGCCGGATTGGATGGCGCAGGGATACTGTTGGTCACAAAACCGTACGAGTTGGTCGGGGAACCATTGAAATCGTAGGCCGGCCGCAGGCGGACATAACCGCCCACACCGAAAGCGATCTCGTGCTTCTGATCATAGAGCAGGAACCGCGGGGCCTGTGGGTCATTGAAATACTCGCTCATCGAACGCTTGAAGAGTTCGGCCATCTGATGCTCCGATTTGTACGTGTTTATCAGTTTGAGCCGCACGGTAGAGGTCGTGTCGTCGTCGTCCTTCTCGGATTTAGGGCTCTGGGCCCATGCCGGGCCGGCACAGGCGACGGCCAGCGCCAAAAAAGTCCATTTTTTCATAAGTCATTGGGTTTAAGGTTATGGGTTGTTCGGGTAGTATCCGACGTCCGGCCACAAAAGAAACAAATGCGGAAAGTACGGCAACGAATGCCGCATGACCGCGATCGGGGGCTGTATCGGATAGGTTCATGAAAAATGTTTTAGGTTCGGTCGGGAGCGAAACGGCTGTTTGGGTAAGCATTCCGTTTTCGCTGTCTATCAAATATACGAAATTATTTCCTACAGTCAACTAAAAATTAGCGACAAACGGAACAATATAAAAATAAGGAAAAATCAAGGTACGGGATCGTAACCGGAACCACCCCAGGGATTGCAGCGCAGGATGCGCCGCAGGGACAGCCAGGAGCCTTTGAAAAGGCCGTATTTGCGCAAGGCTTCAAGCGCATAGGCTGAACATGTAGGCGTATAACGGCAGTTCGAACCCAAATGCGGGGAAATGGCTTTTTGGTAAAATTTTATCAGCAGAACCAGCGGATAAGTAAGCACGCGTTTCATCGCTCTATAGAATAGGTGGTGCCGTCCTTTCCGTCTTTCAGGATGACGCCCACGGCGGCCAGGCGGTCGCGTATCTGGTCAGAAAGCGTCCAGTTTTTTTCGGCGCGGGCCGCGTTGCGCTGCTCGATGAACATTCCGATAAGCGCATCGGTGATGTCCTCGCCGCCTTTCTGGTCGATATTCTCGATACCCATCACTTCGTGTACGAACGATTTGAAGGTGGAATCCAGCAGGGCTATATCCGCCGCGGTGAACGAGGCCTTCCCGTCGTACGCCTTGTTGATCTCGGCCACGGCCTCGAACAGGCAGGCGATGAGCACCGGCGTATTGAAATCGTCGTTCATGGCCGCAAAGCAACTCTTGCGCCAAGCCTCCACATCGAACGTGCTCTTATCGGCGGCTTTCAGGCTGCCCAGGCGTTCGATGCCTTCCATCAAGCGGTAATAACCTTTCTCGGCCGCTTCCAACGCGTCCGAAGAGAAGTCGAGTACCGAGCGGTAGTGGGCCTGCATCACGAAGAAGCGCACCACGGCGGGCGGGAATGCTTTCTTGAGGATATCGTTGTTCCCGGAGAAAAGTTCGTCCGGGTTGAGGATGTTGCCGGTGGATTTGCTCATGCGGCGCCCGTTGAGGGTCAGCATATTGGCATGCAGCCAGTAGCGCGCTCCGCGGGAATGGTTGTGTACCTGGTTCTGGGCGATCTCGCACTCGTGGTGGGGGAATTTGAGATCCATCCCGCCGCCGTGTATATCGAATGTCTCCCCTAAATATTTGGTGCTCATGGCCGAACATTCCAAGTGCCAGCCGGGGAATCCTTCGCTCCAGGGCGAGGGCCAGTGCATGATATGGGCTGGGGAAGCTTTTTTCCAAAGGGCGAAATCGCGGGGGGAACGTTTTTCCTGCTGCCCGTCGAGTTCGCGGGTGCTGTCCAGCAGTTCGTCGATATTGCGTCCGGAGAGCTCCCCGTAAGGGCCGGCGCCGTAGGGATGCTCGCGGTTGTATTTTTCCACATCGAAATACACCGATCCGTTCGACACATAGGCATAACCTTTGTCGATAATATCCTGCGTGATGCGGATCTGCTCGATAATATGGCCTGTGGCCGTAGGCTCGATGGAAGGGGGCAGGTTGCCCAGCAGGCGCATCACCCGGTGGAAGTCCTCCGTATAACGCTGGACGATCTCCATGGGTTCGAGCGCTTCGAGGCGGGCTTTCTTGGCGATCTTGTCCTCCCCTTCGTCGGCATCGTTTTCCAGGTGCCCGGCATCGGTGATATTGCGCACATAGCGCACTTTGTACCCCAGGAAAAGGAAATAACGGAAGATCATATCGAACGACATGAACGTACGACAGTTACCCAGGTGTACGTTGGAATACACGGTCGGCCCGCATACGTACATGCCCACCCGCTCGGGGACGGTGGGCGTGAAAAGCTCTTTCTTACCCGTTAGGGAGTTATAGACGCAGAGTTCGTTGTCCTGGTACAATGCCATTTTCTTCTTTTCCCGGTTTAAATATTACTGATAATGGGTATCCAATTCGATGAAGCGGAGGAATTCGCGGCGTACGGATTCGTCCTTGAACGCGCCGCCGTATTCCGCCGTTACCGTGGCGGAAGCCACGTCGCGGATGCCGCGCGAATTGACGCACAGGTGCTTGGCATCGATGATGCACGCCACATCTTCGGTGCCGAGAGCCTTCTGGAGTTCCCGGACGATCTGCATCGTCAGGCGTTCCTGCACCTGCGGGCGGCGGGCATAATAATCGACGATCCGGTTCAGTTTGGACAGTCCGATGACCGATCCATGCGATATATAGGCTACGTGGGCCTTGCCGACGATGGGCAGGAAATGATGCTCGCAGGTGGAATAGAGCGTGATATTCTTTTCCACCAGCATCTGGCCGTAGCGGTATTTGTTCTCGAAAGAAGACATCCGGGGCTTTTTGTCCGGATCGAGGCCCGAGAAAATCTCCCGGACATACATTTTGGCCACCCGGCGCGGCGTATTGCGCAGCGAATCATCCGTCAGGTCGAGGCCCAGGGTGTGCATGATATGGCGGAAATCCTTCTCTATCGCTTCTATCTTGTCCTCTTCGCTCATCTCGAAGGCATCGGCCCGCATTGGGGTCGCTTCGGCGGGAGCGGCGGGGCAGTCGCGGCAGATCTTTTCCTTGTCTTTCTCCTTTTCCATTTTTCCTTGTTTTTTCGTATAAAATGCAAAGATAACTAATCGTCCCGTTTTTTGTCCCCCCGGGGGAGCGTTAATTGCTTCTTAAGACGCTCTTTTTTAAAAATTCACTACCTTTGCGGGTGTTCAACGGGCTTTGTGGCCCGGAAAACATTTTCCCTGAAAAAAAGAAAAATACGACATAGACCATGGATATCCTTTCGGTATTAAAAGAGAACATTTCCCAGGTTTTGGAATCCCTGTACGGACTTTCGGACGCGCAAACCGACCTCCAGGCCACCCGCGAGGAATTCGCGGGCGACGTGACCCTGCTGGTCTTCCCGTTCGTCAGGGCCTCGCGCAAGAGTCCGGAGGATACCGGCCGGGAGATCGGCCAGGCGCTGAAAGCACGCATCCCCGGGGTGGTGAAAGGCTTCAACGTCGTAAAAGGTTTTTTGAATATCGAACTGTCGCCCGAAGTATTCGTCGACGAATTCGCTTCGGCTTACGCCGACACCGCTTTCGGCAGTCGGCAGGCGGACGAAAACGCACCGGCCGTGATGGTGGAATATTCCTCCCCCAACACCAACAAACCGCTTCACCTGGGGCACATCCGCAACAACCTGCTGGGATTTTCGGTAGCGCGCCTACTGGAGACCGCGGGCAAAAAGGTGATCAAGACTCAGATCATCAACGACCGGGGCATCCATATCTGCAAATCGATGCTCGCCTGGAAACTGTTCGGCAACGGTGAAACGCCGGAAACCTCCGGCTTGAAAGGCGACAAACTGGTCGGTAAATACTACGTGGAATTCGACAAGGCTTACCGCAAAGAGGTCGATGAACTCAAAGCGCAGGGCGTCGAGGAGGAAGAGGCCAAAAAGAAAGCCCCGCTGATGCTCGAAGCCCAGGAAATGCTCCGCAAATGGGAGGCCAAAGACCCGGAGGTACGAGCCCTGTGGGAGATGATGAACGGATGGGTGTTCTCTGGATTTGCCGAAACCTACAAGCGCCTGGGTGTGGAGTTCGATAAAAACTACTACGAGAGCAACACATACCTGCTGGGCAAGGATATCGTGGAAAAAGGCCTCGCATCGGGCGTGTTCTACCGCCGGGACGACGGGTCGGTATGGATAGACCTTTCGGGCGACGGACTGGACGAAAAACTGGTGCTGCGCGGGGATGGGACTTCCGTTTACATCACACAGGATATGGGTACGGCGGTGGAGCGCTTCCGCGAATTCGACATCGACTCACTCATCTACACCGTGGGCAACGAGCAGGACTATCACTTCAAGGTGCTGTTCCTGATCCTGAAAAAACTGGGTTACCCTTGGGCCGATAAATTATACCACTTGTCTTACGGCATGGTCGACCTGCCCTCGGGCAAAATGAAATCGCGCGAAGGCACGGTGGTAGACGCCGACGACCTGATGGACGATATGTACCGCACCGCCAAAGAAATCTCGGAAGAACTGGGCAAACTGGACGGCATGTCCGACCAGGAAAAGGACGGCCTGTACAATATGATAGGCATGGGGGCGCTGAAATATTACCTGCTGAAGGTCGACCCGCGCAAGCGCATGATGTTCAACCCTCAGGAATCTATCGATTTCAACGGCAACACCGGGCCGTTCATCCAATATACCTACGCGCGTATCCAATCCATCAAGCGCAAATTCGGAGACCTTCCGGTGCAGCCTGTCCGGGTAAATTCGCTGGAACCCCGCGAAACAGAGCTCATCAAGAATGTGGCGGAATTCCCGTCCGTCATCCAGAAAGCCGCCGCCGCACATTCGCCGGCACTGGTGGCCAACTATGTATACGAACTGGTGAAAATGTACAATTCCTATTACCAGAACGTGCCGATGCTCTCCGCTGAAGAACCCGAAGTACGGGCTTTCCGGGTGCAGCTTTCCGACCTGGTAGGACGGGTGATAAAGACTTCCATGGCCGTGCTGGGCATCGACGTGCCTGATCGTATGTAAACCCGATGGAAAAAATATACAACATCACTGCCGCCGTGGATGCGGACATCGCCGGGGAATGGCTGAACGAAGCCGTTTCTTCTTTCCTGCCGGCCCTGATAGCCGTCCCGGGCGTATTGAACGTGGAACTGATCGAAGTCCAGACCCCGGATGCACCGAAAGAATCCCGTACGTTCACCGTACAGATCCGCTTTGCCGACCCGGGAGCGTTGGAAACATTCCTCTCGCAACAGGAACGGCGGGCGGAAAAGGAACTTTTCGAAAAATTCGGCAGCAAGTACGTCACATTCCGCCTGCAGCTAAACTCTCTGCACCGGCTCTAACGAATATGGAAAAAGTCAGGGCCAAAAAATACCTCGGACAACATTTTCTGACCGACCGCGACATCGCCCGGCGCATCTCCGACACGGTGGACGGCGCCCCCAACGGGAACGTACTGGAAGTGGGGCCCGGTATGGGCATTCTCACCGAGTACCTGCTGGAAAAGGGCTGCAATGTGCTGGTGGCCGAGATAGACACTGAATCGGTGGACTATCTGCAGATGAATTTTCCCGCCCTCTCGGGCCGGGTGATCGAAGGGGATTTTTTGAAAATGGACCTGTCCGCCCTTTTCGGCGGGGAGGATTTTACCCTGATCGGGAATTTCCCCTACAATATTTCCTCGCAGATCATGTTCCGGGCACTGGAATACACCTCCCGGATACACCGGATATCGGGTATGTTCCAAAAAGAAGTGGCCGAACGACTGACGGCCCCGCACGGGAGCAAAGTGTACGGCATCCTGTCCGTACTGTTGGCCGTATATTACACTTCGGAATACCTTTTTACAGTTCCGGAGAGCGTCTTTTCCCCGCCGCCGAAAGTCAAATCGGGTGTCATCCGGCTGGGCCGGCGGCGGGACATCCCACAGGATTTCGACCCGGAAATCCTGAAGAAGATCGTCAAAGCCGGGTTCAACCAGCGGCGCAAAACCTTGCGTAACGCCCTGAAACCCCTCGGTATTCCTCCGCAGGCAGCGGCGAGCCCCCTGCTCGACCTGCGGGCCGAACAGCTACCCTATACCGACTTCCTCGACCTGAGCCGCCTTTTTGAAAGATAAGCGGGTCGGGCGCCGTTATAACCTGCTTTTTGTGGGTTTTTTGCGGGAAATTCCTATCTTCGCTTACAGAAATTAAATACCATTGAGACATGATCATTACCACCACCAACAGCATAGAAGGACATAACGTACTCGAATACATGGGTATCGTATCCGGAGAAGCCATCATCGGAGCCAACGTGTTCCGCGACTTTTTCGCCAGTATCCGGGATATCGTAGGTGGCCGTGCCGCTTCCTACGAGGAAGTCCTGCGCGAGGCCAAAGATTCGGCCCTGCGGGAAATGGAAGAGAAAGCCGCAGCCCTGGGCGCCAACGCGGTGATCGGGGTAGACCTGGATTACGAAACGGTAGGCGGAAGCATGCTGATGGTGACCTCCGCCGGTACTGCCGTGCGTATCGACGGTTAAAGCTTTATCACGTCAGGAATATCCGCCACTTTCGTGTATTTTTCGATGATATCGTCCGGCGACGAAGCCTTCATGGTGATCGTCAAGCTGACATAATTGCCTTTGGACGAAGGTGCGGTCGCGATGTTCGCCCCTGTGCCTTCAAAGACGGCCTCGATCTTTTTCCGGGCGTCGGTATCGGCTTTTACAATGAATTTAAAGGGATAATACCCCGGAAAAGCCATTCCTTTTTCCAGTTGTTCGCGGAATTTTTCGCTGTACAGTTGGTCTTTTACATTTTCATTCATGATACTCTTGTTTTTAGGTTCATATTTGGGTTAACAAAGGTTTTTCCAGATTTTCCGCCACCACCGCAACGATCTTTTCGGTAGCCCCTGCATTATTGCGCACAAAATCCCGGCAGGCTATGGCACTGTGGGTAAAGGCCTTCTCATCGTACAGGAAGCGCCGGACGGCAGCGGTGAATTCTTCCTGGTCGCCCACTACGGTCAGTCCGCCGCATCCTTTCAGCCCTATCGCCTCGATATAACCGGTGTAGTTCGGCCCGCACAGTACGGGGCGGCCGAAAACAGCCGGTTCCAGCACGTTGTGTATCCCGGAGCGGGTAAACCCTCCCCCTACCAGCGTTACGTCGGCATAGGAATACACTTTGGTCAGAATCCCCACCGTATCCAGGATCAGCACCCGGGCTTTTCCCAGATCGGCCTTTTCCCGCTCCGAATACAGCACGACCCCCGGCAAACTGTCGCGGAGCCTGCAAATTTCCTCCGGATGAATATCGTGCGGAGCAATGAGGTATTTTACATTTTCGTCCTCTTTGTTGTCTGCAATGAGTCCTGCCATAAGCAGTTCGTCCCCACCCCAGGCCGATCCGGCCACCACGAGTTTGCCATCCCCCTTGAACTGTTCCATAAAAGGGAGCGTATTATCCGTTTCGAGGATGTCCATCACCCGGTCGAAACGGGTGTCTCCGGCTGCTTCGCAATTTTTGACCCCGATGGACCGGAGCAGCGAAACGCTTTCCCCGTCCTGGGTGAATATCCGGGTGAAAAGCGGGAGCAGGCGGCGCATGAATCGTCCGTATGGTTTGAAAAATACCTGCTGTGGGTCGAAACGCGCGCTGATCAGGTATAGGGGAACGTCTTCCTTGCGGATCCGCTGGAGGAAGTTGCCCCAGAATTCGTATTTTATGAACACCGCCGCGGCAGGCCGCACGATACGCACGAAGTCACGGGCCGCGCTGGGGGTATCCAGCGGGAGATATGTCACGATATCCGCTCCCGGATAGTCTTTGCGGACGTTATAGCCCGAAGGGGAGAAAAAGGTCAGCAGGATCTTCACTCCGGGCAGGCGCTCCTTCAACGCTTCCATCACCGGGCGTCCCTGTTCGAATTCGCCCAGAGAGGCGGCATGGAACCATATGATCCGGTTGCCGGGAGGAAGGTTCGTCAGTTTCTGTTTGAGTTTGCGGCGCCAGTTGTTGCGTCCCCGCACCGCATCGCGGCTCTTGGTGTTGAACAGGCTGTGCACCTTCATCAGCCCCGGCAGGGCGCTCATCGACAGGTCGTAGAATATGTTCATACCATTTGATATATTATCGTTACATTAAAAATAGCGCTCTGGCGACTGTGTTTGCAAGCGAACATTTATACCACCCGGCCGCCCAACTCTTCGTTCAGCCGCCGGCGTATTTCCGTCAAGCGCATCAGCGTCTGCTTGAGGCTTTCGAGGTCTTCAGGGGCCGTCTGGGGATCGGCCAACTGCGCCGATATGTCCGCTATGATCGCCTTGACATGTGCCTCCCGGTACCTCAGCACAATATCGCGCGTATAGGCGGCTGCCACCGAGGGAAAATCGCGCACCGGCACTCCCATTCGTTCCCAGCCAGCCAGCTGGTGGTCTTCGCTGATCAGGGAAGAGACCATTCCGATGACCTCGGGATCGTCCGCCTTCAGCAGTTCGGAAGGGTCTATGGCATTTCCGGCAGCCACGACAGCCTTTATGCTGTTGTAAATATTCTCCAATGCTTTGTCCCGCAGAGTGATCCCGTCCACGGCCAGCGAATCCATGATCTCCCGGGCGATGGTCGTGCGATACGTATCGACATGCTCCCGCACCGATCCGGAAGGCTCTTCCTCACGGACGACTTCCTCCATTTCCACCTCTACATCGCCGTAAAGGAGCATAATGCGCAGCATATCGCGCTCGATAGGCCCGAAGGGATCCGCTTGGACCTGCTCGGTTTTTTCGACCGTCAGGCGCTCACGCATCCGGGCGTTGTCGGCAGCCCGCTTTGCCTGCGCTTCGTATTCGTGGCGGTTACGGCTGTCTATCTGGGCCAGTTCGCGGAACAGGGAACTTTCCGACACATCCATGATCCGGGATGCCTCCCGCAGGTATACCTCCCGTTTGATATAGTCGGATATTTTGGAGATGGACACCACGATATCGCGTACCAGGCGGGATTTGAGGATCGGATCGCCGGCCGCTTCGTCCAATAGCAGGCGCGCCTTGAAATCGATGAAATCCGTCCGGTTCTTTTCGAGGTATTCTTTCAGCTCCTCGGCCGTATGCTTGCGGGCGAAGGAGTCCGGGTCGTCGTTGTCGGGAAAAGTAAGCACCCGCACGTTCATGTCCGCCCCCAGGAGCATATCGATACCCCGGAACGAAGCCTTGATGCCCGGCATATCCCCGTCGTACAGCACAGTGATATTCTGGGTAAGCCGTTTGACCAGGCGTATCTGTCCGTCTGTAAGAGACGTCCCGGAAGAGGCCACTACGTTTTCCACACCGGCCTGGTGCAGGGAAATGACATCCGTATAACCCTCGACCAGGTAGCACGAATCCTGCTTCACGATCGCGTTCTTGGCCTGGAAAAGCCCGTAAAGGATGTCGCTTTTGTGGTAAATGGGGCTTTCCGGCGAATTGAGGTATTTGGCGATGGTCTTTTCGCTCTGCATCGTCCGGGCTCCGAAACCGGCCACCCGCCCCGAGAACGAATGGATAGGGAATACTACCCGTCCGCGGAAACGGTCATTATAGCGCCCGTCCTCCCGCTTGATGGAAAGACCGGTAGTCTCCAGGTATTCGGGCTTGTATCCGTCTTTGATCGCTGCTTCCGAGAAAGCCGACCAGGCCTCCGGGGAATACCCGAGGGTAAACTTTTCGATAGTCGCATCGGAAAAGCCGCGCTGGCGGAAATAAGTAAGGCCTATATTGCGTCCGGCAGCCGTCTCATGGAGTTGTTTCTTGAACCATCCGGCCGCGTATTCGGTAACGACGTACAGGCTTTCGCGCTCGTCGGCCGCCTGCCGGACCTCAGGGGACACTTCCGTCTCCTCGATCTCGATGTTGTACTTTTTGGCGATGTAACGGATAGCCTCGGGATAGGTGCAATGCTCCACCTCCATCACGAAGGTGACCATATTACCGCCTTTCCCCGATGAAAAGTCCTTCCAGATACCCTTGGCAGGGGATACGACGAACGACGGTGTCTTTTCGTCGTTGAACGGCGAAAGGCCCTTGTAGTTGGCCCCGGCGCGTTTGAGCACGACGAAATCACCCACCACCTCTTCGATGCGGGCGTCGGAAAAGACCCGGTCTATCGTTTGCTGGGAGATCATTTTTCGGCTTGGGAGAGGATCCGTTCGAGTATTTTTTCCGTGACGATATAGGTAGGCTTCACTCCCGCCTCGCCCAAGGGGCCGGAAGCCAGGGTAAGCGAAGTGTCCAGCGGATTGTCGGAAGCGTAATACGCATACCGTAGCACCGCATCACGGGAGATGTTCCCCCGGATACGGGAATGCGCCTGGATGGCTTTCTGGTAATGCGCGCCTTCCATTTCGAGCCCCACCGCGTGCCAGGACGAACGGTGGAAGAATTCGAGAACGTCCTTGTTTTGCAGCGAAGTCCCCAGCACGGTGATCATCGAGCCTTCGAACACTTTCAGTCCGCTATCGCGGAAATCTTCGGCGCCCAGGGCATTGTCCAGCGGATAGTTGTCCGCCGTACCTTCGAATATATAAGATGTCGGGATCATAATATCGCCCTTTCCCCCTTCGAGAATGCCCGCCTTGCCCATAATGGAGATAGACCGCACGTCGAGGTATTTTTTCCCGCCTTCGGGCAGGTCGATCGGCTTGAGGAGTTCATCCATGATCTCGAACGCCTGTTCCCCGAACGCATAGTCCAACACGAACAGCACGGGCGCCTCTTTTTCCGGCACTTTTTCAAACCGATCCGCCAGGGAAGGCACTTTCCGGCAGTCAAATATCTGGACGTCGACATTGGCCCCGGTCGTATCGGTCACATAGGTCATGCCGTGCCCTTTCGCATACTGGGTCACCAAGTCCATCAGATGGCCGTTCTTCGGTTTGGAGAGGGATACGTAGAGGTTCTGAGGGATTTTTTCCCCGGCTTCTTCCAGCGCGCGGCGCGCATAAAGCAGGTTCATTGCGCTGTGCATATTGGCACTGATGATATGCAAGGGTCGTTTTTCGAGTCCCAACTCCATCAGGCGCTTTTTCACGGTAGCCGCCCATAATTCCCCATGCACATGGTGACCGATGCGCTCCCGCAAAAGAGACGAGAAAGTGATCTCCCGGTCTTTTCCCTCGAGGGCCTCCTGCATGGACAAACGCCCCATGTGGTAAACGATGCTGAAAAGGCGGTCCGGATCATCCGGTGTGGCGAATTTCGCATGAGCCGCCTGCACATCCTCGAACGAGCGCCCGAGCAGGGTCGCCAGATAGGACAAATATACTTCGCGGGTGTTTTCTTCCAGGCAGGTGTTTTCCGTGACTAACGCCTCGATCTTGCGCCATTCGCGGGATACGCCGCCTTCATCCGGTCGGGCATGCCGCATGATCTTGTCCGCTTCGTTGTACAGGAACGTCAAGTGCGTCAGCGCATCGTATATCTCCGAGCGCCCGTGGGTGACCTGCATATTCATCTGGTCGGCATCGATCCGGAAACAGCAATGCCTGCGCCGCAAAGGGACGATGCATTCGAACGCCGCCTCAAACCCTTCCTCCGATGTGAAATGGATATACCGGCATTCGTCGATGCCGCGCGGCAGACGGTCGGTCACATACAGCAACCCGTCCAGTTCGACCTTGTGCGGGTCGGCCAGAGAGCCGTATATCTCCGGGGAAAGTTCCAGCAGGCTGCGCCGCAGGGACTGGCCGGATATACCCCCGGGTTTGTAAAATCCCCGGTTGAACAAATGACGCATAGTGATGTACAGGCGCTCGATGGCGCTGCTGGATTCCTGGGCCCGTGTCCGCTTTTTCTGTGGCAGCATTTTCCTTTCAGTTTTTGGTCTGGAAAGTAAAGATACGACTTTTTATGTTAATTCGGATACCGCCCCTTATTGGGGGCAGACACGGCGAACCATCAGAACAATTCGTCGTCGCGACTCATTTCGACCACTTTTTCCCGGTAGGCCGAAAGCAGGCGCCCGCGGGAAACGAAACCTACGTACCGGTTGTGGTAGCCCACTACGGGCAGGTTCCACGCGCCGGTTTTATGGAATTTATGCGCGATCGTTTCCATCGAATCCTTCTCTTGGTCGATCACCGCGGGGGGCTGCTGCATTACATTGCCCACGTTGATCTTCTGGTAAAGGGTTGTATCGAACATCACGGAGCGGATATCGTCCAAAAGGACAATGCCCAACAGATGGTTGTGTTTGGACACCACGGGGAATATATTGCGGCACGATTTGGAGATCGCTTCGTGCACCACCTCGCCGAGGGTAGCCTCGATAGGTATCTTGACAAAATCTTTTTCGATCAGACAGTCCAGGTCCATTTCCCGCAGGATCGCCTTGTCCTTGTCCCGGCCGGGCAGGTCGCCTTTTTTGGCCAGTTCCTCGGTATAGACGCTGTATTTGGTGTAGAATTTGGTAATGACGAACGACAGGGCGGAAACGACCATCAGCGGGGCTATGAGTACATAGCCGCCTGTAGTCTCTGCAATCAGGAAAACTGCCGACAGCGGGGATTGCATCACCCCGGCCATCATACCGGCCATCCCCACCAGCGCGAAGTTGGAAAGCGACAGTGCTGCGTCCGGATGGATGATATTCACGGCCCGCGCGAATGCCAAACCTGCTATAGCCCCCATGAAAAGCGTCGGGGCAAACGTGCCGCCGATACCGCCGGCCCCGAAAGTGGCCGTGGTGGCGATCATCTTCAGGTACAGCATGACTACCAGGATCACGACCGCCATCCAGGGATTATCCGGGAAACCGATCGTCCAACTGAGCCCCGTGACCGACATGTAATCTTCGGCCAGCAGGCTGTTAATCGTCGAATACCCGTCGCCGTACAGCGGGGGCATCAGGTAGATCAGGCAACCCAGCCCCAATCCACCCACCAGCAGTCGGACGTAGGTATTGCGGAGATTCTGTTCAAAGAATTTCCCGATACGGGAATAGATCCGGGTAAAATGAATGGATGCCAACGCCATGAAAAGGGCCAGCAGCACATAATAGAAAATACTCTCCAGGTGAAAGGTCGCGTCCTGCGTAAAATCAAGCGTCAGGGTTTGCCCCATGAAAAAATAAGAAACCAAAATACCTGTCGCCGATGCCAGGATGAGGGGTATGAGCGAAGCCATCGTCAGGTCGAGGGCGAACACTTCGATCACGAAAATGACTCCCGTCACCGGAACCTTGAATATGGCTGCCAGCGCCGCCGCTGTACCGCAACCCAACAGCAGGGAGCGCGTTTTGGTGTCCAGGTTGAGCATCCGGGCGAAATTGGACCCGATCGCCGCACCCGTCCCTACGGCCGGTCCCTCGAGCCCCACAGAACCGCCGAATCCTACGGTAAGGGGCGAGGTGATAAGCGACGAATAGGTAGAACGGAAAGGCAGGATGGATTTTTGCCGGGAAATGGAATACAGCACGTTGGGTATCCCGTGCCCTACATCCCGGCGCACCACGTACTTGATCACCAGCAGGGTCAGGGTGATACCGATGATAGGGAATGCAAAATAGAACTCGTTGAAGCCCAAGTCTCCCACCAGGGTATTCTCGACAAAATTCTGGATAACGTGCGTCAGGTTTTTCAGGATGACGGAACTAAGCCCGCCCAGAAATCCGACTAAGACCGCGGAAATAAGTATCAAACGGCGCAGGGACATGTGTTTGTACCGCCATATGGTCAGACGACGGAATGCCTCCCTGTTGGATAGTATCCTCAGGGAGTATTTCGTCCATACCTTTACGGAATGCCACCATGTTCGTTTGCGCGTCATGCCAGTATTTCCGCGCCTGCTTTTATGCAGGCGCGCTTATTGTTTTTTGATATTCAGGCTCAGTTCGTCGAGCTGTTCCGCAGCCAAAGGCGCCGGAGCGTCTATCATCACATCCCGGCCGGAATTGTTCTTGGGGAACGCAATGAAGTCGCGGATGATCTCGTTGCCGCCCAACAGGGCCACCAAACGGTCGAGCCCGAAGGCCAGTCCGCCATGAGGAGGCGCGCCGTAACGGAACGCATTCATCAGGAACCCGAACTGCTCCTCGGCCTTCTCCGGGGTGAATCCCAGGTGGCGGAACATCAGCATCTGGGTCTCCCGGTCGTGGATACGGATCGATCCACCACCCACTTCGTTACCGTTCAGCACGATATCATAGGCATTGGCCCGTACGGCACCGGGATCGGTGTCGAGCAGCGGGATATCTTCCAGTTTGGGTGAGGTGAACGGATGGTGCATCGCGTAAAAACGCTGCGTATCCTCGTCCCATTCGAACAGCGGGAAATCCACTACCCACAACGGGGCAAACACATCGGGGTTGCGGAGTCCCAGGCGGGTAGCCATCTCCATACGCAGGGCGCCGAGCGCCTTGCGGGTCTTGTCCACCGGGCCGGCCATCACCAGGATAAGGTCACCGGCCTTGGCTCCTATTTTCCCGGCGATCTTCTCCAGGTCTTCGGGGGTATAGAACTTATCAACGGACGATTTGAACGTGCCGTCCGTGTTGTGCTTGATATAGACCAGACCGCTGCCGCCTATCTGCGGGCGCTTCACCCATTCGGTCAGCTCGTCGGTCTGCTTGCGGGAATAATCAGCGCATCCTTCCACGACGATACCCGCAACCAGCGGGGCGTTGTCGAACACAGAGAAACCTTTCCCTTTCACCAGGTCGTTCAACTCGTGGAAATGCATATCGAACCGGATGTCCGGTTTATCCGATCCGTACAGGCGCATCGCATCGGCGTACGTCATGCGCGGGAGTTTTTCTACCTCCACCCCGCGTATTTCCCTGAGCAAGTGCTTGAACAGCCCCTCGAACATATCGAGGATATCTTCCTGCTCGATGAACGACATTTCACAGTCCACCTGGGTGAATTCCGGCTGGCGGTCGGCCCGCAGGTCTTCGTCGCGGAAACATTTGACGATCTGGTAGTATTTGTCGATCCCGGCTACCATCAGCAGCTGCTTGAATGTCTGGGGAGACTGGGGCAGTGCGTAGAATTCACCGGGATTCATCCGCGAAGGCACGACGAAGTCACGGGCGCCTTCCGGAGTGGATTTGATCAGGTACGGGGTCTCCACATCGATAAAGCCCTGCTTAGAAAGGTACTCGCGTACAGCCATCGATATCCGGGCTCGCAGCAGCAGGTTGTTTTTCACCGGATTGCGGCGGATATCGAGGTAGCGGTACCGCATACGCAGGTCGTCCCCTCCGTCCGATTCGTCCTCGATCGTAAAAGGAGGCACCTCGCTGGTGTTGAGCACCGTTAGTTTTTCGACGAAAAGTTCGACATCGCCCGTGGGATTGTTCGGGTTTTTCGAGGCGCGTTCCACGACCGTACCCTCGGCCTGCACCACGTATTCGCGGCCCAGCTTCTTGGCCGCATCCATCAACCCTACGGCCGATTTCTCATTAAAAGCCAACTGAGTAATACCGTAGCGGTCGCGAAGATCTATAAATACCATCTGGCCGAGATCGCGGATATGCTGTACCCAACCCGAGAGCGTTACTTTCTGTCCTGTGTGGGCGGCCGTCAACTGGCCGCAGGTGTGCGTTCTGAACATTTTATCAATATGGATTTTTCGTATGCAAAATTAGGCAATAAATCCTTTTTCCGGGACATTGTCCCGCTATATTTTACCGGTGGTCAAAGCGGGCGGAATAGACGGTAAAAAGCCGGCTTTATGGCAATATCTTAAAATCATGCGCCGTCGTGCGCCATTTGGCTCGTTCAAATCAGGGTCAGGTTAACTCCTTGATAGGGTTATTCCATTGCCTGTACACAAAGATATGAAATCAAATGCTTTATACACAGGAAAAAGCCGGGAATCAAAAAATCCGGCGATCCGGTCCCTGTTTGGGAAAACTTTCATAGTTTTGTGAGATAGTACAAAAATCCGTCCGGAACTGAAAAAATAACGGAACCTGTTGAAAAAAGTATTTTACATCAGCCTGCTCGTGCTGGTCGCAGACCAGGCCCTTAAATTCTGGGTAAAGACCCATATGTACCTGGGCGAAAAGATCGCCATGACTTCCTGGTTCGATCTCCACTTTGTGGAAAATCCGGGCATGGCCTTCGGGATGGAATTCGGCGGCGACGGCGGCAAACTGGCCCTGACCATCTTCCGGATCATCCTTTCCGGGCTGCTCCTCTTCTGGATATGGACCCTGGCCAACCGGAAAGCCCCCAACATTCTGGTGATCCCCCTGACCCTGATATTTGCCGGGGCAGTGGGCAATGTCCTCGATTCGATGTTCTACGGGCTCATATTCAACGACCCGCCTTTCGGCGTGGCTACATTCCTGCCCGAAGGGGGAGGGTACGGCACTTTCCTCCACGGCAGGGTGGTCGACATGTTCTACGTCCACCTATGGGAAGGCAACCTTCCCGCATGGCTGCCTATCTGGGGCGGGAAACCGTTCGTGTTCTTCCCGGCCGTGTTCAATATCGCGGATATCGCCGTATCGGTGGGCATCATCCTGCTGCTCATCTTCCAGCGCAAGGCTTTCGACCGGAAAAATTCCTACCAGAAATCCGACCGCTACGTAAAAGACTTTTAACTGAAAACCCTTATAACCGCCCATATCCATGAGACGAACGATACTGACCTTTTTGATCGGCCTGTCCGGCGCCTGTGTTTTCGCCCAAAGCACCTCTCAGGCCTATAAAGATTATATCGAAAAATACAAGGATGTCGCCATCCGGCAAATGCAGGCCGAACGCATCCCGGCCAGTATCATCATGGCCCAGGGGCTTCTGGAATCGGCGGCGGGCAAGAGCTACCTGGCCGTGAACGCCAACAACCATTTCGGCATCAAATGCACCCCGGACTGGAAAGGCAAGACCATCCTGAAAGACGACGACCGCAAGAACGAATGTTTCCGGAAATACGAGCACGCCGAAGAATCTTACCGCGACCATTCGGCCTTCCTCAAACGCGACCGCTATGCCTCGCTGTACACACTCGAGCCCACCGACTATAAAGCTTGGGCGAAAGGCCTGAAAGCAGCCGGATATGCCACCGACCCTCTGTATGCGGAAAAGCTCATCCGTCTGATCGACACATATTCACTGCATACCCTCGACATCCAGGGCGCTCCCGGCATCGTCCCGCCCGGAGAAACGGCCGTAGCGGACGGATCGGCACAGCCGACGGTGGTAACCGGCGACCCCAATGCCATGTTCCGCCATGCCAACAAGGGCATGCTGTATGCCGTGGCCTTCCCCGGCGACACGCCGCTGACGATATCGGAACGGTTCAAAGTGCCGTTGAAAAAGATACTGGATTACAACGAACTGCGCTACGATTCGCAGCTCATTCCGGGCCAATACGTATTCCTGGTGAAGAAAAAGACCAGCGGAGCGGAAGACTTCTACACCGTACAGCCCGGCGACACGATGTACCTCATCGCCCAGAAGACCGGCATGACGGTGGAATCCCTCTACAGCAAGAACCGCATCAAAGCGGGCAAACAACCGCCGGTAGGGGCCAAGTTGTATCTGAAGCGTAATATCCCGCGCCGCCTGGCCACCAATCCATACAACATCTGATACCGGATCTGATTTAGAAAAAAGCAAAAGGCCGCTGTAAATCCAGCGGCCTTTTGCTTTTTCGGAAAAATCCTCAGAACGTATATCCGGCGGAAAAGAACACCCCGAAATTGGAGCCCGTTTTCTTGTCCGGGGAATAGGTTCCCACCAGTTGGAGTTTACCGATGGGAGTGCCAATGCTGTAACCGGCCCCCATACCGCTGATCTTTTCATACTTGGCACTGAATGCAGACCGGTCGGCACTGGTAAGACCGTAATTGTAGGCCGCGAAGATATACTGGTTACGCCCGGGGGAATACTGCAGTTTCACACTGGCTTTTATCAGGTTGTTCTGGCCCAGATCGGTCGTCGTTTCGTCGTTGTTCCACATGAAAGGCAAGCCATAGAACTGCACGTAATTGAACGGCATCGTCGAGCGGACCCCGCCCGGGAAATACCGGTAAGCGAACGGCAGTTTGCCGCTCATCGACAGTCCGGCGTACCCGCCTACGGTTAGGGCAAAATACTTTGACAGGCGGATGGACTGCTCCACCTCGGCGGTAATGAACGAAGGGAAATCTCCCCGGGAGGGCTCTACGATATAGTCGCCGGGTTTCGCCTTGGGCGAAAGGAGTATTTTGTACACCGCGTTGAAATAGAAGCCGCGCGTGGGAAAGAACTTGTCGTCCCGCGTATCGCCGGAAAAATACACGTTCGGGGAGAAAAAATACGTGTTCTCAAAATTGAGAGAACCCGCCCCCACGTAACTGAAATTGTCGATCGACGATTTCATGTAAAGGTATTCCACGCCCAAACCGACAGTATATTTCTGGTTGATGATAGTCTGTGCATACATATTGGCCTGCACGTAATCGTTGGCAATATCGGTGCGGAGCTTGAACGGGATCTGTTCGCCCGAACCGCCGATAATATCCATGAAATTGGTTTGGGTCGTCAGCCGACCGACTTTAAAATTGACCCCCAGCGAAGGCCGGGAACCGTTGTCCCGGAACAGGGACATCCCGAATGACGGGCTTTCGCCGATTACCAGGTCCGTTTCGAAGATACTCCGCCGCAGGATATTGTTGATCCGCAGGTTGAGCAGCAGGTTGATCCCGTACAGCCTGTCATACCCCCAGCTCACCCCCACATATTGGTGTACCGGGTTTTCGGCCACGATCAGGTTCAGCACATACCGTCCGGGAGCAGAACCCTTGCGCAGCCGGTAGTACACGTTCTCGAAATTATCCGTAGCATAAAGCCGCGATACGGCGCGGTGGATATCGTCCAACGTGACGCTATCCGGAAAATCCTTGTCGAAGCGGCCCATAAAGTACTCTTTCGTATACTCCCGGGTGCCGGATATTTGCAAGTCCTCTATCAGGAAACCTTCTGCTGGATTCACTTCCGGGCGGCCTCTTTCGGGAATGTCGTACCCTTTCTGCATTTGGGCGATCTTGTCCAGCACAGCGGCCTGGGCTTCGGCAGCGATGACCCCCCGCTCGTAAATACTGTCCGCCGCATCGAAGCTCATCACATTGAACTCGGCGATGTCCGGTTTTATTTCCAGGTCTACATTTTTACGCTGGGCCTCTACGTTGCGGACGATCTGAAACCCGATGATCTGGTCGAGGATGCCCACGATCGAGCCCAGTTTTTCCGACGAGGAAAGCCCCGAATTGATATTGATCCCGATCACGATATCGGCACCCATTTCGCGCATCTGGTCTACCGGGTAATTGTCCAGCACACCCCCGTCCACATACACGGTAGAATCGATCTCGAACGGGGTGAGCAGCGAAGGGAACGTCCCGCTGGCCCGCATGGCCTCGGGCAGGTAGCCTTTGTCCAGTTTGACCGACGTCCCATGGGACAGGTCGGTCGCTTTGGCGAAATAGGGGATATACAGGCTGTCGAAATCGGTTACATCATGTACCGGGACAGTCCAATCGGCGAACATATTGATGATATTCTGCCCGTGCGATATAGCCGAAGGGAACTGCAGTTTGAGTTTTTTCATGCCCAGGCGGAACCATATCCGCCCTTCGGTCTGTTTGTCGTAGTACAGGCGATACTGCCTTTCGGCCTTGTCCTGCACCAGTTTCATCATATCGAAATCCTGGATGAGCGAATCGATCTGCTCTGTCGTCCAGCCCGCGGCATAAAGGCCGCCTACGATAGCCCCGATGGATGTACCTCCTATGTAGTCGATGTGGATACCCGCATCCTCGATGACCTTGATAGCCCCCAGGTGCGCAAAGCCTTTGGCACCGCCTCCGGACAGGACGAGCCCGACTTTCGGGCGTTCCCTGTGTGTCGTAGTATCTGCCGGATTCCCGGCCGTTGCCTGAACACACGCCAGCAATCCTACCAGTAAGGAGAGCCGAAATCTGAAGTTCTTTTCCATAGGAGTATCTTTTTTTTAACCGATTGTCAGGCGAAACACAGTTTTATCAGTTGCTCGATCCGCTCGATCGGCATCACCCGGATAGATGGATAAGCCGCCGGTTTCACTTTGTTGTAGGCCGATATGAAAACGATGTCGAAGCCTAATTTTTGCGCCTCGGCGATACGCTGCTCGATGCGGGTAACGGGGCGTATCTCCCCCGACAGCCCTACTTCGGCTGCGAAGCAGGTTTTGCCTCCGATGGGAATGTCCTGGTCGGAAGACAGCACTGAGGCGACCACCGCCAAATCGAGTGCGGGATCGTCCACCCGGAGGCCTCCCGTGATATTGAGGAAAACGTCTTTGGCCGCCAGGCGGAATCCCGCCCGTTTTTCCAGCACGGCCAGCAGCATATTCAGCCGTCGGGTATCGTACCCGGTAGACGTGCGCTGGGGCGTCCCGTATACGGCGGAGGAAACCAGCGCCTGCACTTCTATCAGGATAGGCCGGATGCCCTCCAGGGTCACCGCGATACTGTTGCCCGAAAGGGCGGAATTGTGTCCCGATATAAGCGCTGAAGAGGGGTTTTCCACTACTTCGAGCCCGGCCGCGGCCATCTGGTAGATGCCGATCTCGTTGGTGGAGCCGAAACGGTTCTTTTGCACCCGCACGATACGGTACAGATGGTTGCGGTCGCCTTCGAACTGGAGTACCGCATCGACCATGTGTTCCAGTATTTTCGGGCCGGCCAGCGTCCCGTCCTTGGTGATGTGACCGATCAGCACGACTGGCACGCCGCTTTCCTTGGCATACCGCAAAAGTTCGGCGGCACACTCCCGTATCTGGGTCACACTCCCGGCCGAAGCCTCGGCGCGGGACGTATAAAGGGTCTGAATGGAGTCCACCACCACCATACGGGGTTTCACGGAAGCTATGTGGGAAAAGATCGCATCGGTATTGGTCTCCGAAAGGACGAAGCAGTCTTCATTGTCGATACCGATCCGGTCGGCCCGCATTTTTATCTGTTCCGCCGATTCTTCGCCCGATACGTACAAGGTACGCAATCCCCGAGCCTTCAGGGCGATCTGAAGCATGAGGGTGGATTTTCCGATACCGGGCTCCCCGCCGAGCAGCATCAGCGAACCGGGCACGATACCCCCGCCCAGAATGCGGTCGAACTCCATATCGGCAGTCGAAATACGCTGCTGGGCGGAATACTCCACCTCGCGGATATTCAGCGGTTTCGCATCGCGTTTGCGGTCGTCCTGCCCCAAACTCCACGCCGGAGCGTTGGAAGGGGCCGCCGATACGGCCATTTCGGTAATGGTATTCCACTGGCGGCACGAGGGGCATTGCCCGTACCACTTAGGGTATTCCATCCCGCAGTTCCCGCATACGAATACGGTCTTGGTCTTGGCCATGGTTTTATGCGATATTCAGGCGTTTGACTACCGAGAACGCTTTGTCGATGTCGTCCTGGGAAACGATCAGGGTGAATTCGTTGGTGGTGGAAACCACCTCGAGCAGGTTGATGCCTTCCCAGGCCACTTTCTTGAAGATGTAGTAGTACAATCCCGAACAGTTGGAATTGTCCTCCGGCAGTTTGACCGTGATGGATGCCAGTTTCGGGGCTTTGGAAATGAGCTCCTCTCCCCGGAAATAATCGTCCACGTACTCTTCCGCCGTATTGGACAGGATGATCGTGGTTTCGTAAACACCCTGTGAATAGGTGTAGAAGATCTCTTTGGCATTGCCTATCTTGTCCAGCAACTGCCCCTGCCGCACGATGAGCGTGGGAGAATTGCGGAACGTGTATTTCACCAGGTTGGAACGCACCGTAATATCGCCCAGCGAGCGGATGATCAGGCGGATGCGGTTTTCCAGTTCGAACTGCAGGATCGGATGTATCCGCTTGATGGCCATGATAATGGCCCCCTCACGGACTTCCTTTTTCAGGGCGGCCTCTATATCGGGCTGCAGGGCGCGGGCGAGCGACGAAATATTGATCAGGTCCTGCGCGAGGGCCTCTTCCAGATAGGGCTTTTCCTTGATCAGGTTTTCCACGACGGACGATATCGATTTCATGGCAATATTTTGTTGTTTTTGTTAAATATGTAACAAAGATAAAAAATATTATACAAATAAGTTAAAGGCGTTTAAAAATTATTTATTCTGCATTAATTTTGCCACAAATCATTGAAAAATGGACAACAACAAGATGAAAGTATACAAGTTCGGCGGCACATCGGTCGGTTCCGCCAAAAGGATGGGGGAAGTGGCCCGGATCATCGGCGATGACTCCGACCCGAAGATCGTCGTGCTGTCCGCAATGGCCGGTACGACTAATGCACTGGTAGAACTGTGCGACCTCTGCTATGCCGAAAAAGCGGCGCAGGCGCATAAAAAGGCGGAAGAACTGCATCAGAAATACATCGGCGTGGTGGACGAACTGTACCGCACCGACGAAGGGAAACAGCGCGCCCGGACTTTCATCGACGCCAAATTCGACGCCCTGGCTGGATACCTGACAGATTACTTCGTCATCCAGGACGAAAAGACCGTCCTGGCATTCGGGGAACTGATCTCCACGGAGCTTTTCCATTATTATCTGGGCGAAAACGGGGTGAAATCCGTCCTGATCCCCGCCCTGTCGTTCATGCGTACCGACCGCCTGGGCGAACCGGACATGTACTATATCGGCCAGAACCTGCAGTCCAAACTCGATGCCAACAAAGGCATCGACCTTTTCATCACGCAGGGATATATTTGTCTCAACGCCTGGGGCGAGGTGGACAACTTACAACGAGGCGGCAGCGACTACACAGCCACCATCGTCGGAGCGGCGATCAAAGCCAAAGAAGTACAGATATGGACGGACATCGACGGGTTGCACGAGAACGACCCCCGCGTGGTCGAAGGGACGGCCGCCGTCGAGATGCTCTCGTACAGCGAAGCGGAAGAACTGGCCTATTTCGGGGCCAAGATACTCCACCCGCTTTGCGTGATCCCGGCCCACAACGCCGGGGTGCCGGTCTGGCTGAAATACACGCTCGACCCTAAAGCGCACGGCACCCTTATCTGCGCCGATTACGGGAAGGGGGGAGTAAAAGCCATTGCGGCCAAAGACGGCATCATCGCCATCAAGGTTCAGTCGGCCCGGATGATGATGGCCTACGGTTTCCTGCGGCGTATCTTCGAAATATTCGAGCGCTACCGCACCCCGATAGACATGATCACCACTTCCGAAGTGGCCGTATCCCTGACTATCGATGACGACAACTACCTTTCGCGCATCGTTTCCGAACCTGTCTCTTATACACATCTCCGAGCCCACGAGACTCGACGTCATCTC
>OWIO01000854.1_pt1 | contig 25946 bp, 20 predicted proteins | sample 1733011 | NCBI WGS metagenome assembly OWIO01 (sample SAMN05065779, study PRJEB22554) | human gut metagenome | biome: ENVO:2100002; feature: ENVO:00000062; material: ENVO:00002003 | host: Homo sapiens | place: USA | reverse complement strand
CAGAAGGCGGCATACGAGATGGCGTCGTGTCTCGGGGGCTCGGAGATGTGTATAAGAGACAGCCGGACGCTCTTTCCTTCAGGGGATGAAAGGAACATGAGAGAAGAGAGGATTTACAGACCAAGTACGCGCATTACTCGATCTCGAGGTGCTTGGACTCCGGCTTCACCGGGGCTTTCTTCGGCATGGTCAGGGTCAGGACACCGTTTTCATAAGCGGCCTTGATGCCCTCGACATCGATCTCGGAGACGTTGAAGCTTCTGGTGTAGGCACCGTAGTAACGCTCACGGCGGATGTAGCTGTCCTTGTCGCCGTTCTCGTCCTTCGAATCGGTGTGCTCGGCCTTGATGGTCAGAATGTCATCGTCAATGTCGATGTGGATGTCCTCCTTGCGGAAGCCCGGCAGATCGGCCTCAAGCTTGTAGCCGTCGGCAGTCTCGGAAATGTCGGTGCGGAAGGGGTTGACCTGCTGCTCGCCCCAGAAGGATTTCTCCATCTGCTCGAGCTCGCGCAGCGGATTGTAGCAGCTCATACGGTAGGTTCTGCGGTCAAAAGGCATGATTTCAAACATTTTATATTCCTCCTAGAATTCTATACAAAGTAATGATTTCATCGAGCGTTCGATTTATTTCTCTCGCTCTTTACGATATATAAATTACTATACAAATATGAACAAATAAAGTATATGTCGTGAATAAAATGTAAATGTTAGCACTCTTTTGCGACGAGTGCTAACGCTTTTCATGCTTTTTTATAGATCAGGAGGGCGAACTCTGTCTCCGTGGTCAGGGTATCGAGCGCGCGGAGCTTTGCCTGATCGCGCGCGCCTGTCTTATAATAATACGGCGTCATGCAAAACAGCGCCTCGATCTCCGCCTGTGAGCGCAGCGTAACCGTGCCGCGCAGCTCTCGCCGGGCAGTGAGCGCAAAACCGGGCAGTGCCGGGTCGGGCACTTCGTTTTCATACGGCCGGTCGTACACCGCGCACTTGAGCTCCCACAGATGCCGCTCGAGCGGGATGACCCGCAGCAGCACCCCTTTGGTGCGCAGCACACGCGCAAACTCATCCGCATCGTGCGGGGCGAACACATTCAGCAGCAGATCGCAGCTCGCGTCCGCGACCGGCAGGTGCGCGATGCTGGCCACGGCCAGCGTCAGCTCCGGTGCGCGGCGGTGCGCACAGATGAGCGCGTCGCGCGAAATGTCCACGCCGCAGACGGAGGGCGTTCTCCCCTGCTGCTGCAGCGTATGCAGCACCTGCGCCGTGTAGTACCCCTCGCCGCAGCCGGCGTCGAGCACGTCGGCATCACCGGCAGTAAATTCCGCCGCAGCCGCCGCAACGGCGTCGCGCAGCGGCGCATAGTACCCCGCGTCGAGAAACGCGGTGCGTGCGGCCACCATGCGCTTATCGTCGCCGTGGCGCTTGGACTTGGACTGATTCGAGCGCAGCAGGTTCACATACCCCTGCCGCGCGATGTCATAGCAATGCCCCGCGCCGCAGCGCAGGGAACGCTCCTCCCGGTGCAGCACGCCGCCGCAGACGGGACAGGTCAAATCCGGCATCTTGACTCCTTTCCGCGCAAAACCGCGCAGCCGGTTGGCTGCGCGGTCGGGGTATCAGCTTACAGCACCTTGGACAAAAAGTCCTGCAGGCGCGCGCACTGCGGGTGCTCAAAGATGTCCTTCGGTGTGCCGGACTCGGCGATCTTACCGTCGGCCATGAACAGCACACGATCACCCACCTCGCGGGCAAAGCCCATCTCGTGCGTGACGACGACCATCGTCATACCCTCATGCGCAAGCTCCTTCATGACGTCGAGCACTTCGCCGACCATCTCGGGATCGAGCGCGCTCGTCGGCTCATCAAAGAGCATGACCTTCGGGTGCATGGCGAGCGAGCGCACGATGGCGATGCGCTGCTTCTGCCCGCCGGAGAGCGCCGACGGATAGCTGTCGCCCCGGTCGGCCAGACCGACGCGGGCAAGCAGCTTGTCCGCCTCTGCATCCGCCTCCGCCTGCGACATAAGCTTCGTCTGCACGGGCGCAAGCGTAATGTTGCGGCGCACGGTCATGTTCGGAAACAGGTTGAAGTGCTGGAACACCATCCCCATCTGGCGGCGCATGGCGTCGATGTTCACCTTCGGGTCGGTGATCTCCGTGCCGGCAAAGGTGATGGTGCCGGCCGTCGGCTGCTCAAGCAGGTTCAGGCAGCGCAGGAACGTCGACTTACCGGACCCGGATGGGCCGATGATGACCACGTTTTCTCCGGGGCTGACGTGCTCGGAAATGTCGTCAAGCACGAGGTGGTCGCCGAACGATTTGGACAGATGTTTAACGTCGATCACTTTGACGCAGCCTCCTTTCGAGCACGCTCAGCAGCTTGGAAAACAGCATGACGAGCAGCAGATACATCAGCGCGATGCCGAACAGCGGGAACAGGCCCTGATACGTCTTGGCGATGACCGCCTTGGCAGCATACGTCATCTCCTTGCCGCCGATGACCGTGATGAGCGACGTATCCTTGAGCAGGGTGATGAACTCATTGCCGAGCGCGGGCAGGATGTTCTTGACCGCCTGCGGGATGACAATAAAGCGCATGGTCGTAAAGTAGTTCATGCCCAGACTGCGGCCGGCCTCCATCTGGCCGGGATCGACCGACATGAGACCGCTGCGAACGATTTCCGAGACATAGGCGCCGGAGTTGATGCCGAGGGCCAGGATACCAATCATGGTATAGTTGCGGCTGCTGGCGAAGACCACGAGGCTCATAATCAGCAGCTGCACCATCATCGGCGTGCCGCGGATGACGGTCGTATAGATCTTGCAGATGGCGTTGAACACGCCGAGAATCACGTTCTTGTGTCCGGCACGCTGTTGGTCGTGCGCCGTGCGGACAACTGCGACGATAACGCCGAGCGCAACGCCCAGCAGCAGCGCCAGGACCGTCGCCTCGAGCGTGGTAAGCAGACCGCTGAGATATAGTCTCCAGCGTCCGGCAGCCACGAAACTCTGGTAAAAGCCGACGAAGGCATTGTCCCAGAAGCCGAGATGCTGTCCGGCCTGCAGCTGCGCCGTCAGATCCGCATAGAGCTGTGCCCAATTACCCATAGAGGAACCTCTTTCTTTCTACGCACGTAAAGGGCGGCTGTGTGCCGCCCTTTGCGCGCTTTGCATTTTTCTGCGATTACTTCGCGGGAATGTACTTGTCGATGATGGACTGGATGGTGCCGTCAGCCTTGAGCTCAGCCAGCGCCTTGTTCAGCGCTTCCTGCAGCGCGGTGTTATCCTTGGCCAGACCGATGGCGTAGTCCTCGTTGGCGTACTCGGTGTCCAGAATGGTCAGACCGGCGTTTGCCTTCACATACTCCTGTGCGGGGACGTTGTCGATGACGACGCAGTCGACCTTGCCGGCAAGCAGGTTCTGAACGGCGGTCGCGCCGTCGTCAAAGCCGATGACGTTGTCATCGCCGTAATCATCGCTGCAGTAGATGAAGCCGGTGGTGCCGCGCTGGGTGCCGATCTTCTTGCCCTCGAGATCATCGATGCTCTTGATGTCGGAGCCTTCCTTCACGATGACGACCTGCACGCCGTTGGCGTAGCTGTCGGTAAAGCTCATGGTGTTCTGACGCTCGGGCGTAACGGTCACGCCGGCAGCGACGATATCGCTCTTGCCGGTCTGGACGGCGCTCAAAGCAGAGTCAAAGTCCATATCGTCAACGACCAGTTCCAGACCCAGCTTCTGCGCGAGCGCATAAGCGATCTCGATATCGATGCCCTCAAAGCCGGTGCCCTCGTAGCCCTTGCCGTCATCCGCAACGGACTCATACGGCGGGAACTGCGCATTGGTGGACATGGTGAGTTTCCCCTTGGTCACGGTCTGAAGATCAGAACCCGTATCCTTCTGGCCACAGGCGCACAGCGATGCGACCATGAGAACTGCCAGAAGCAGTGCAACAAATTTCTTCATTTTATTAGCCTCTTCCTCAACAAAATAGATTTGGACTCGCGTCCTGTTTGGTATGGTCGTATGATAGCACGCCAAAGCGTGCGTGTCAAGGACTTTTTGAATGTTTATTCGTGCTTTTTCTTCGTATATTCATTATTTCAGCGAATATTCACAGCTTTCGTGAATATTCCGAGCCCCTTTTGCGTTTTTGCACAATCTGACAGCACCGCATGTTTGAAAGATTGACAAATTTGTGCTATCCTTTTCTCATGCATTTTTGAAGAAAAGTGGGAACGGTCTATGGATAAGCGGCACTATGTCTATCTTCTGCGCTGCGCCGACGGCTCGCTCTACACGGGCATGACGCCGGATATCGCGCGCCGCCTGCGACAGCACGTGGAGCATCTGGCGGGCTGCGCAAAATATACGCGCAGCCACCCGGTCACGGCGCTGGCGCTGCTGCTGACGACCGACACGGCCACGACCGCGCGGCAGCTCGAGGCGCGCATCAAGCGCCTGACGCGCGCGCAAAAGGACGCGCTCATCGCAGACCCGGCAAAGATCGCAGACCTCTGCCCCGCACTCGCCGGGGCGGACATCCGGCCCGTCCCGGGTGCAGCGCTCGCAGACTACCTCCCCAACACGGAAAAACCGGCAGACGCTCAGGCGTCTGCCGGGTTTGTCTTGCCTGTGGTTCAGCGCAGGCCGCGCAGCTCCAGATAGCGGAGCGTGAGCTGGACAACGTCGCTGATGTCCATATTGCCGGTGTTGACGCACAGATCATAGCCCTGCGCGTCGCCCCAGCGCTTGGAGGAAAAGAAGTTATAGTACGATGCGCGCTCCTTGTCCACCTGACGGATGCGCTTTTCCGCCTGGATGGGCGTGGTGTTCGTGCGTGCGCTCTCGCGGCGGATGCGCGCCGCCATCGGCGCATGGACAAACAGGTTCACAAGCGCCACGTTCGGATCGTCGCGCAGGACATAATCGGCGCAGCGGCCGACGATGACGCACGACTCGCGCGCCGCGATCGCGCGGATGACCTCCGACTGTGCCTGAAAGATCTGCACCGGAAACGGCTGCTCGTCAGAAATGACGCCGCCGCCCGTCACGAGCGAATACAAAAAGCTGCCCGGACGCTGCTCCTCATGCGACTGGACAAAGCTCTCGGCAAAGCCGCTCGCTTTTGCTGTCTCATTGATGAGCTCCGAATCATAGCACTTGACGCCCAGCGCCTCCGCCAGCTCGCTGCCGAGCTGACGGCCGCCGCTGCCGTTCTCTCTTCCGATCGTAATCACAAGATTGGCCATAGTAAGATCTCCTCCTGTTTTCATTTGCCGGTGACGACGGCGTTGACGCGCCACTGGTCAAAGCGGTGCAGAATCGCCGCCGCTTCCGCCCGCGTGGCCGTACCTTGCGGGCGCAGATACACGCCGTCGCTCTCTTTCACGCCGCTGATGAGCGTGTTGGCAACGGCCCAGCCCATTTCGGCCTCCGCCCAGGACGAGACGTCCCCGCCGTCCGGGAACGCACTCAGGTCGGCGACCGCCATTGTGTTGTAGTCCATATATGCAGCATACCCGTAGAACATCGTCATCATCTGCTCACGCGTGATGCTCACCATCGGTGCAAAGGTCGTCGGGCTCATGCCGCTGACGATGCCGCAGTTATATGCCCAGGTGACTGCATCCGTGTACCAGGCATCGCCCGGCACATCCTGAAACGGCATGGTCATGCCCGCGACGCTCGGCGAACCGTTCATCCGGTAGAGCACTGTGACGAGCATGGCGCGGCTCATCTCTCCATCCGGTGAGAAGGTCATCGTGCCGGTACCGACCATGAGGTCATTGCGCGTGACATAGGCGACATCCTCGTAGTACCACGCTGTGCTGCGCACGTCACGATAAGGATTTTTCCACTTGTCGACCGGCTCGGTCTTGGGAATGTACTCATAGCGCAGCTTGGCGCAGCGCTGGCAGGTGTAGGTGATGACGCCGACGGTCTTTTCGGTCGGCTGCTGCCGCGCAGTCTCGACCCATATATGGCCGAGCGCGGGCACGTAGCTGCTCTGTTCAATATACGTATCGCCGCAGGCACAGGTGTAGCGTGTGTAGCCCTGCTCTTCACAGGTCGGCTCGACCTTCGTGGGGAGGTGATTGTGGATGTGCTCCAGCTTCGGGATCTTGGCGTCCTGCCGCTCGCCGCAGGTCTTGCAGATGCGGTGCTTCAGGCCATCCGCCTGATCGGTCTCCTGCTGGTCAACGATCCAGTCACCCCAGTCGTGGCCGAGCGCCGGCTTGCGCACGAGCTTGACATCCTTGCAGCGGCCGCAGACATAATACTCCGAGCCCGGCTGTGTGCAGTCCGGCTCTTTGCTCTTATCCGCCTGAAGCTCGTAGTCATGCCCCAGCTGCGAAAGGATCTCCGTATAGGTGTCGCCGCAGCGTGTGCAGTGGTATTCCTTCAGGCCGGTCGTGGTGCACGTCGGCTCGATGATCGTGGTGACGCCGCTGTCTCCGCTGTAATCATGGCCGAGCGCCGGGGTCTCGCTGCCCTGAACGATATAGGTTTTTCCGCACGGCAGGCCCGCACTGTTGACACAGCGAAGCTCGGTATATCCCTGCTCGGTGCAGGTCGGCTGGACAACGTGCTCTACCGTGGTGTGCTTGTGGTGGGCGCTCGGGATGGCATACGTCTCCACCTCACCGCAGCGTGTGCACGTGCGGTGCTTGATACCGTCGGTGTAGCTGCCGGCCTCGAGATCGACCTCCCAATCGCCCCAGCTGTGGCCGAGTGCAGGCGTTTTCTTCTCATACCAGTAGCTGCACTGCGAGCACATATAGCGCACATAGCCCGACTGCGTGCACGTAGCATCGTGCCCGGAGGAGACCAGCTTGTGGCCGGTCGCGGGCAGCACGACACGGTCTGTCGCGCCGCAGTCCTTGCACACGGAGACGATGGAGCCGTCCACCGTGCAGGTCGGCTCGGTGCGCGTCGTCTCCCACGTGTGTTTGTTGAGACAGACAAAGTTAATATGGAAGCCCGTGTCCGTGCGCGTGACCTGCGCGTCATAGTGCTGCAGTGTCGTCGTGGTGAGGACATAGGTGATCTCATTGCCGTTGTCATCACGGATCGGCAGATTCTCAAAGACCGCCACACCATCCTCGGGGGCGGACGAGCGGTGCGCAACGACGGCAGCGTCGCTGTTGCGGCTCAGCTCCATGTACACGCTCGACGGGCGATCCTTCGTGTAGAGCTCATCGGGCGCGATCAGCTCATTTGTCCACTCGAACGTCACTGTGAGCGAGCGCAGCTCGCTCGGGTCGGCCGTGCGATAGTGCAGCGTGTGGTTCAGCTGCAGCTTGCCGTCCTGCACATCGGGCAGGACGCGCGAGCCGTCGCTGATGATGTATGCAACGGTCGCATCGGACGCTGTGCGCGTCTGGATGTAATACGTACCATACGGCACCGTGCCGAAGCCAACAAAACCATAGGCGTCGGACACGGCGGTGCGCTCGATATGTTCGCCGTTTCCGGCCGTGCCGCTGAGTTCAAACGTCACTCCCGCCGGGACGGGCGCGCCGCTCTCGGCGTCGACGGCATAGTACCACGCGACATCGGACGAGGCGCTCAGCGGTGAGGAAGCCGCCGTCGGCTTTTCGTCCTGCAGATAGTCAAACGTGGAATACCTTGCCGGCGACCACGTCTTATTCTGGAAATTCGTGACAAGCTCGGACTTGTCATTATTCGACTTGCGGATCTCCAGCCGCTCGAGCAGCGTCGTCAGATAGGCAGTGCCGCCGCGCGTGACGGTAAAGGAGATATTCGCCATGACCTGCGGCGCCGCCGTGGCAAACACGCCGCCGGCCGATGTCGTGAACGAATCGCCGAACTCAAAGTCGCCCGCGTTGTTCTTCGTCGAGGCAGACGACATATTCGGGAACTTGCACCCGTCGGCATTGACCGTCAGGCACTCGCTGTCATACAGCACATGCCCCGTGATCTTGTTGACCGAGCCGCTCGTCAGCCGAAACCAATAGGTATACGAAAATGTATCGCCGACATGGAATGTCCGCGTTGCGCCGGAGCGCGTATAGACGACCAGCTCGTCACCGGTATCCGCCGTGGTATCACCGTCTGCGGCAAACGCCTGCAGACCGCAGACAGAAACGAGCATCACCAGCGTCAGCAGCAGCGCCAGAAAACGTTTCATTGCATAACCTCCTCTTTCGGTCGCACCGAATGATACAGGGATAAAGGCTCACGCTTATCATACCAAGGATTGCCGCGTCTTGCAAACAAAAACTGCAGAATGTCTCAAAATCAGAACAAACTCATCTGGCTGCTGTCCGGCATCTCGCCGAGCGCGCCCATATTGCGCAGCTGCTCCAGGTGCGTCTGGCTGACCTTCGGGCAGGCGGCCGAGAGCTCCTCGACCGACACGAACTCACGCCCGCCCTCGCGGCAGGCCACGAGATTCCACGCCGCGCTCTCGCCGAGGCCGGAGATGGCCACGAACGGCGGCAGGAGCTTTCCGTCACGGATGAGGAACTTCGTCGCATCGCTCTCATACAGGCTCATGGGCGCAAATTCGAACCCGCGGAGGTTGAACTCATACACCGCCTCCATCGTCACGAGCAGGTCCTCTTCCTTGGCCGTGAGCGCGGGCTTGCTGCGCAGCTCGTTGATCTTGCGGCGGGTATAGTCGAGGCCGCGCGTCATCATATCGGCGTCGAACGAATCTTTCTGGCTGCGGCGGTAAAAATACGCGCTGTAAAATGCCAGCGGCTCGTGCACCTTGAACCACGCGATGCGAAACGCCATCATGACGTAGGCGACCGCGTGCGCCTTCGGGAACAGGTAGGCGATCTTGCTCAGGGACGTGATGTACCACTCCGGCACACCGTGCTCCTGCATCGTCTCGACCCAGCCGTCCTGAAAGCCGCCGCGCTTGACCTTGCCCTTGCGCACGCTCTCCATGATCTTGAACGAGAGCTTGGCGTCCATGCCGCGGCTGATGAGGTAGAGCATAATATCGTCGCGGCAGCCGACCGTCTGGTTGACCGTCGCCGTGCCGGACATGATGAGGTCTTTCGCGTTGCCGAGCCACACGTCCGTGCCGTGCGAGAAGCCGGACAGGCGCACGAGGATATCAAAACCCTTCGGCTGCGTGTCGACGAGCATCTGACGCGTGAAGCCGGTGCCAAATTCCGGGATTCCGATCGTGCCGGTCTTGCCGACGATCGGGTCGTCGTCCGTCAGGCCGAGCGGTGCCGCGCTGCAGAAGATGCCCATCGTCTCCGGGTCGTCGAGCGGGATCTCGCGCGCGTTGACGCCGGTCATATCCTCGAGCATACGGATCATGGTCGGGTCATCATGACCGAGCTCGTCGAGCTTGAGCAGGTTTGCCTCCATGCAGTGATATTCAAAGTGGGTGGTGATGATGTCGCTGTTCGGGTCGTCTGCCGGATGCTGCACGGGGCAGAAATCCGTGACGTCCTTATCCTGCGGGATGACGACGAGTCCGCCGGGGTGCTGGCCGGTCGTGCGCTTGACGCCGACGCAGCCGAGCGCAAGGCGGTTCATCTCCGCCTTCGGCAGGGTCTTGCCGCGCTCCTCGAGATACTTGAGCACATAGCCATAGGCCGTCTTTTCAGCCAGCGTGCCGATCGTGCCGGCGCGGAACACGTGATCCGAGCCGAAGAGCTCCTCCGTATATTTGTGCGCCTTGCCCTGATATTCACCCGAGAAGTTCAGGTCAATATCGGGCACCTTGTCGCCGCCGAAGCCGAGGAAGGTCTCAAACGGGATGTCAAAGCCGTCCTTGCGCAGCTTCGTGCCGCACTTGGGGCACACCTTGTCCGGCATATCCGCGCCGCAGCCAAAGCCCGCGCCGGAGTCAAAGTCCGTATACTTGCACTGCGGGCAGACATAGTGCGGCGGGAGGGAGTTGACCTCCGTGATGCCGGAGAAATACGCCACGAGCGACGAGCCGACGCTGCCTCGGCTGCCGACCAGATAGCCGTGCTCGAGGGAGTTGGCGACGAGCTTCTGCGCGCTCATGTAAATGACGTCGTACCCGCGCGAGAGGATGTCGTGCAGCTCGGTCTCGACGCGGTCGGTGATGAGCTTCGGCGGATGCTCGCCGTAGATGGCCGTCATCTTGCCGTAGACGAGGTCCTTGAGCTGCTGGGCAGAGTTTTCGATCTTCGGCGGGTAGAGATCCTTCGGCAGGAGCTCGAACACTTCGACGCTGTCGGCGATGGCGTTCGTGTTCGTGACGACGACCTCGTGCGCCTTTTCGGCGCCGAGATACGAAAATTCGTCGAGCATTTCCTCCGTCGTGCGGTAATAGAGCGGCATGGGCTTGTCCGCGTCGGAGAATTTCTTGGCCGCCAGCAGGATGCGGCGGAAGATCTCCTGCTCGGGATCGAGAAAATGCACGTCGCACGTTGCAACAACGGGCTTGCCGAGCTCCTCGCCGAGCTGCACGATGCGGCGGTTGAGGTTGCGCAGGGATTCCTCGCTGCGCACGGTGCCGTTGTCGAGCAGGAAGCGGTTATTTGCCAGCGGCATGATTTCAAAATAGTCGTAAAACGAGGCGATGCGTCGGAGCTCCGTGTCGCTCTTGCCGCGCAGCACGGCCTCAAACACCTCACCCGCTTCGCAGGCCGAGCCGATGATGAGCCCCTCGCGGTACTCCATGAGCAGGCTCTTGGGAATGGTGGGGTTGCGCTTAAAATGCTCCAGATACGACCGGGAGATGATCTCGTAGAGATTTTTCAGACCGGTCTTGTTCTTGACGAGAATGGAGATATGATGCGTGCGGCGCTTCTCCTTCAGACCGCTGCGCACAAGCGCGTTGAGATCGTCGAGCGTCTGCGCGCCCTTCGCCGCAAGCATGGGCAGGAACTTATCCATGATGCGCGCGACGACCATTGCGTCATCGCTGGCGCGGTGATGATTGAAGTCCGGCAGGCTCAGCCGGTTCGAGACCTGGTCGAGCTTGTGGTGCTTGAGATCCGGCAGCAGATACTGCGCGAGCACGAGCGTGTCAAGATACACCGGCTCAAACGGGATGCCCGCCCGGCGGCAGGCCGCGCTCATGAAGCCGGTATCAAAGTCGGCATTGTGCGCGATGATCGGCCGCCCGCCCACAAAGTCAAGAAACTGCCGCATGGCCTCCGCCTCATCGGGCGCGCCGGCCACATCGGCGTCCGTGATGCCGGTCAGCCGCGTGATCTCGGCCGGGATGGGCATATGCGGGTCGACAAAGGTGTCGAACTCCGCCTTGATCTCGCCGCCGGAAAAGAGCACCGCGCCGATCTCAGTCATGCGGTTCGTATCGAGGTGCAGACCGGTCGTCTCGATGTCAAAGGCGACGAACTCCGTGTCGAGCGGCAGCGCGCTCTGCCCGTGCACGGCAAGCGTGCCGTCCACGTCGTTGACGAGGTAGCCCTCCTCACCGTAGATGATCTTCACGCCGTATTTCTTCGACGCCTTCCACATATCCGGGAACGCCTGCGCCACACCGTGATCCGTCACGGCGATGGCCGGATGCCCCCAATAGGCCGCGCGCGCCACAAGATCCGCGGGGTCGGAGATGGCGTCGAGCGCCGAGTAGCGCGTATGCAGGTGCAGCTCCACGCGCTTTTCCGGTGCGTTATCAGGGCGAATGGTCTTCTCCCCCTGCACGATGTTGCGCGGCTCGAGCACCATGTCTTCATCGTATTTGCTGTAATTGATCTTGCCCTGCACACGCAGCCACATGCCCTCGTGGATGAGACCGACGATGGTCTGGTCGTCCTCGGCGCGCAAAAAGCGCGACACGCGCACGCTGCTCGTGCTGTCGGTCATGTCAAACGAAAGCACGGCAGAGCCGTACTTTGCGATCTCGCGGCTGCTGACGGCAAAGACCTCGCCCTCAAGCGTGACGTTGCCGCTCTCGAGCGTGAGCTCGTTCATGGGCGTGACGTCCGCGCGCTTCGGGATGGGCTTGCCCATGAGCACCTTGGCCTTGGCCTTCTGCTCGGCCTTTTTCTGCTCCGGTGCAGGGTATTCCGCCTGGATCTGTACGCCGCGCAGCCGAAACTGCGCTGCGAGCAGCTGCTCAATATTCGTGCGCTCGACCGGCGCCGGCATACGCGCAAACCACGTGTGCAGCAGCATCGTCATACTCTCGCGCTCAATGAGCACGTCGAGCACCTCCGCCTTGTCAAGACCGCCGCAGCTATCCTGCAGGGACGCACAGTCGGGGAACATATCGAGAAACGGGATTTTTTCGCTCATAGTTTCCTCACTTTTCGCTCAGAATCAGATCCACCAGCGCATCGGCCAGCTTGTCCGCGGGGTACTTGCCGAGAATCTCGCCGCGGCGAAACAGCAGCCCGCAGTCCTTGCCGCCGGCAATGCCGTAGTCCGCCTCGTGCGCCTCGCCGGGACCGTTGACGACACAGCCCATCACGGCGACCGTGATCTCGCGCTCCAGCCCCTGGAGCCGCTGCTCGACCTCCTGTGCAAGCGCGATGAGGTCGATCTGCGTGCGCCCGCACGTCGGGCACGAGACAAAGCGCACACCCTCGCGGCGCAGCCCGGCCGCCTTCAGAATGGCGATGCCGGCGCGCACCTCCTCCACGGGGTCAGCCGTGAGCGAGACGCGGATCGTATCGCCGATGCCCTCGGACAGCAGCGTGCCGATGCCGACGGCGGAGCGGATGATGCCGTTATACGCCGTGCCGGTCTCCGTGACGCCGACGTGCAGCGGATACGGGAAGCGCTCGGCCGCGAGCCGGTAGGCCGCGATCGTCAGCGGCACGGTGGAGCTCTTCATCGACAGGGCAATGTCGTCAAAATCATACCGGTGCAGCAGGTCGATGTGCCCCTGCGCGCTCTCAACGAGTGCCTCCGGCGTCGGGTGGCCGTACTTTTCAAGCAGACGCTTTTCCAGACTGCCGCCGTTGACGCCGATGCGGATAGGGATGCCGCGCTCCCGGCAGGCCTCGGCCACCTTGCGGACATTGTCCGGCTCGCCGATGTTGCCGGGGTTGATGCGGATCTTGTGCACGCCCGCCTTCGCCGCTGCGAGCGCAAGGCGGTAGTCAAAGTGGATGTCGGCCACGACCGGGATGGGCGCGGCGCGCACGATCTCGGGCAGCGCGTCCGCCGCAGCCTGATCCGGCACGGCCAGACGGATGATCTCACACCCGGCGTCATGCAGCCGGGCGATCTGCTCGATGGTCGCGTGCGCGTCCGAGGTGTGCGTGTTGCACATGGACTGCACCGCGACCGGCGCGCCGCCGCCGATGGCGACGGAGCCGACATGGATCTGTTTTGTCTGCGTTCTGTTCATAAGCACTCCTATCTCTCTCCAAGGTGACCGAAGCCGTAAAAAAACCGAGGCGGACAAATCCGCCCCGGCTCAGGTGACAAGTTTGGAAATGTCGTTATACATGACGTAAGCCATCAGCGCCAGCAGCAGCACGAGCCCTGCCGTGTGGATATACCCCTCATACTTGGGGTCGATCTTTTTGCGGGTAAGCCGCTCGAGCACCCACGTGACGAGCAGGCAGAACACACGCCCGCCGTCAAGCGCCGGCAGCGGCAGCATATTCATGACCGCAAGGTTCACGGCAATGAACGCCGAGAAATACGCAAAATTGGAAAACGCGGCCGCCTTCGTGGCCGACTCCTTGCCGACCTCGCTCATCATGCTCACGATGCCGACCGGACCGGACAGATCCTTCACGCCGACCGCGCCCGCAAGCAGGTCGCCAAGTCCGCGCCAGACCATGCGCACGAAATCCAGCGCGCTGTACCACGCATTCTGGAGCTTTGCGCCGAACGTCGCCGGCTGCGTGCCGAAATAAAAGCCGTACATCTTGCTGCTCTGTCCCGGATATTCCCGTGCAACAAGATAGAAATCATCGAGGTGCACCTTCGCGCCGTCACGCTTGACGACGATGTCATGCGTGTCACCGCCGCGGGAAAGATATTCGCTGACGTTGGTCGTGAAATAGATGCGGTGTCCGTCGATGCTCCAGATCGTGTCGCCCACCTGCAGGGCGTTCTCCCCCTGATACGGGCAGCCGTCCATAAAATCGGTGAGCGTCGGCGTGGAAAAGCTCTTCGCCTGCGCAAACACGAGCAAAAGCAGCAGAAGTCCGAACACGAAGTTCATGAACGCGCCGGCACAGAGGATCAAAAAGCGCTTCCACGCCGGCTGGCTCGTGAACGCGCGCGGATCGTCGATCGCCTCATCCTCGCCCGCCATGGCGCAAAAGCCGCCGATCGGCAGGCAGCGGACGGTGTAGAGCGTCTCCCCCTTCTGCTTTTTCCAGATGGCCGGGCCCATGCCGATGGCGAATTCATCCACGCGCACCCCGCAGGCTTTGGCCACGAGAAAATGACCGAGCTCATGCACGGCGATGAGGATACCGAAGACGAGAATTGCGAGCAGAATATACATGTGCTGTCCTTTCAGAAACGGAAATAAGACCGGACGAAGGCACGCGCCTCCTGATCGGCCGCGCGGATAACGTCCAGATCGGGCGCAGCGACGGGTGCGATGGCCTCCACCGCCGCCGCAACGCTTTCATAAATAGAATGATACCCGATCTTGTGGCCCAAAAACAGGCCAACGGCGATTTCGTTGGCTGCGTTCATGACCGTCGGCGCGGTGCCGCCGGTGCGCGCGCAGCGCATGGCAAGTGCCAGACACGGCAGCGCCTCGAGATCGGGCGCGTAGAAATGCAGCCCATTGGGATAGGCCGTCAGATCCAGCCGGTCGCTGCGGCTGGGCTTGCGCTCCGGATACGTGAGCGCATACTGGATGGGCAGGCCCATATCCGGCACGCCGAGCTGGGCGATGACCGTCCCGTCGAGCAGCTCGACCATCGAGTGCACGACGCTCTCGGGGTGGATAAGCACCTGAATATCATCCGGCATGACGCCGAACAGGTGCATGGCCTCAATAAATTCCAGACCCTTATTCATCATGGTCGCGGAGTCAACGCTGATCTTCGCGCCCATGCTCCAGTTTGGATGGCTGACAGCCATCTCGGGCGTGACATCGCGCGTTGCCTCGCGCGTCCAGCCGCGGAACGGTCCTCCGGAGCCGGTGAGCAGGATCTTGTGCAGCTCGCCCGCGCGCCCGGTCAGGCACTGAAAGATGGCCGAGTGCTCGGAATCCACCGGCACGATCTCCGCGCCGCATTCCCGTGCTCTGCGCATGACGATGTCGCCCGCGCACACGAGCGTCTCCTTATTGGCCAGCGCGATGCGCCGTCCCTTTTCGATGGCCGCAAGCGTCGGGCGCAGACCGACCGCGCCGGACACCGCCGTGACGACCGCGTCCGTATCGGAGATGACCGCCGCCTCGCACAGTGCGTTTTCTCCGCCGCCGACGGCGATGTCCGTATCGGCGAGCGCGATGCGCAGCGCCTTGGCAGACGCCTCATCCATCACGGCGACGAACGCCGGATGCAGGCGGCGCGCCTGCTCCTCGGCGAGCTGAATGTTGCGGTTCGTCGTCAGCGCACGGACGTTCAGCCCCAGATGCTCCGCGACGGCAACGGTCTGCCGGCCGATGCTGCCGGTAGAACCGAGAATGGAAATCGAATGTACCATAGCTATGCTCCTTTACTGCGCCACAGCCGCGATCGCCGGCGCCAGCAGCACCAGCAGCTCAAGCATGGGCGCGGTGAAGATGGTGCTGTCAAACCGGTCGAGCATACCGCCGTGACCGGGCAGCAGATTGCTGTAGTCCTTCACGCCGTGCTCACGCTTAACGGCGGAAAATGCAAGGTCGCCCGCCTGACCGGCAAGGCTGCCGAAAAAGCCGTAGATGGCAAGGATGCCGATCTGCACGCGATAGCCGCACCAGTGCAGGATGAGACCGTAGAGCATGGCGGCCGCGATCGCGCACACAAAGCCGCCGATGCAGCCCTCGACCGTCTTGTGCGGGCTCAGCGCCGGGGCGAGCTTGGTCTTGCCGAGGCTGCGACCGACGAAAAACGCGCCGGAGTCGCTCATCCACGTGATGACGAACGGCAGCAGCAGATACGGCGCCTTCGGGTCATTCAGACCAAGGCGCACGAGCGACGAGAGCATCCACGGAATAACGATGCCCGCCGTGAACACGAGCGCCAGATCCTGAAACGGAACGCGCTCGGCTTTGTGAAACGAGATCATCATCTCCACGAACATGGTCACAAACAGCGCATACGCCGCGATCTTGAACACGAGCTCCGACAGGCCGAACGCAGCGCCGAGCACGATGGCCGCGCCGCACACGCCGGCATACACCGCAAAGCGCGGCACGAACTTCGGCATAGCCGTGTGCAGCAGCTCCCACGCGCAAAACGACGCCATGACGGCCACCACGATGCCCCAGCCCCAGATCGGAGTGAAGAAGATCACAGCCAGCAGCGCCGGGATACCGATCGCCGCAACGATGAGTCTGTTTTTCATGATAGATTCCTCCCGTTTGTCTTTCTCTCGGGTGCGGCGGTCATTTCACGCCGCCAAAGCGCCGGTCGCGCCGCTGAAACTCCGCCAGCGCCGCGTCCATGTCGCGCTCGGTAAAGTCCGGCCAGAGCACGTCGGTGAAATAGAGCTCGGAATACGCGCCCTGCCAGGGCAGGAAGTTGCTCAGCCGCTGCTCGCCGCTCGTGCGGATGATGAGGTCGGGATCCGGAATGCCGCCGGAATACAGGTAGCTGCTGATGAGCTCCTCCGTGAGCTCGGGCGCAGTGCCGGCCTTGTATTCCTCGGCATAGCGTCGCACAGCATGCAGGATCTCATCGCGGCCGCCGTAGTTGATGCACAGGTTCATCTGGCAGCCGTCATAGTGCGTGCTCTTTTCCTCGGCCGCGTCCATCAGGCGCTGCAGCTCCGGCGAGAGGCCGGTGCGCTCGCCAAAAAAGCGCATCTTGAACTTGTCGCGCTCCATGATCGAGAGCGCTTCCTTCATGTATTTATCGAAGATGTTCATGATCGTGCGCACTTCCTCAGGCGGACGACGCCAGTTTTCCGTGGAAAAGGCGTAGACCGTGAGGTATTCGATGCCGATGGCCTTGCAGTAGTTGCCGATGCGTCGAAACGCCTCGGCGCCGTAAGCGTGACCGGCCGTGCGCGGCAGACCGCGCTTTTTCGCCCAGCGGCCGTTGCCGTCAAGAATGATCGCCACGTGGCGCGGCAGGCGCGAAAAATCCACCTGCGGCGCTGCGGCCGTTTTGTTGTTTGCCATAATGCCTCCTGCGCTGCCCGCACGGGCGCGCTCATAGACAGGATATTCAAACGGGGGGATGTTCGATCCCCCCGTTTCCGATTGCGGGTACGAAAGCGAGCGCGAAGCTCAGATCTCCATGAGCTCCTTCTCTTTTTCGTCGGCGATGCGCTCGACTTCCTTGATATAGTCGTCGGTCAGCTTCTGCATATCCTTCTCGATGACCTTGAAATCGTCCTCGGTGATCTCGGACTTTTTCTTCTGCGCCTTGAATTTTTCCATCGCGTCGCGGCGGATGTTGCGCACGGCGACCTTGGCGTCCTCGCTGTACTTCTTGACCTGCTTGGCGAGATCGCGGCGGCGCTCCTCGGTCAGTGCCGGGAAGACAAGGCGGATGGCGCGGCCGTCGTTCTGCGGGTTGATGCCGAGGTCGGACGCGAGAATGGCCTTCTCAATGCCCTTGAGCACGGAGCCATCCCACGGCTGGATGAGCAGCGAGCGGGCGTCCGGCGTGCTCACCGACGCGATCTGCTGGATGGGCGTAGGAGAGCCGTAGTAATCGACCGTGACGCGGTCGAGCACGGCGGGATTCGCCTTGCCCGCGCGCACGGAGTCATACTGCTCGGTGAGGACCGAAGCGGTCTTTTTCATCTTGGATTCAAACTCGGTATAATCGGTAGACATATGATATCCTCCTATCGGGTTTTTCTTTTTTCTTATTTCGTCACGACCGTGCCGACGGCTTCACCCATCACGGCACGGACAATATTCTGCGGATCGGCCAGCGCAAAGACGACGACCGGAATGTCATTTTCCATGGCCAGCGACGTTGCGGTCAAATCCATGACGGCCAGATGCTTTGCCAGCACCTCGTCATAGGTGATCGCATCGTACTTCACGGCGCTCGGGTCAATATGCGGGTCGGCGCTGTAGACGCCGTCGATGTTCTTGGCGAGCAGGATCGCATCCGCGCCGATCTCGGCCGCGCGCAGCACCGCCGCCGTGTCGGTCGAAAAATACGGGCAGCCGCTGCCGGCGCCGAAGAGCACGACCTTGCCCTCTTCCAGATGCGCAATGGCACGCTCCCACGTGTAGTGCTCAGCGAAGGCCGGCATCTCGACCGCCGTCTGCACGCGCACGGGAATGCCCTTTTGTTCCATCACATCGGACACGGCAAGGCAGTTCATCACGGTCGCCAGCATACCCATGTGGTCGGCGCGCGAGCGGGCCATTTTGCCCTCACCGTTTTTCACGCCGCGCCAGAAGTTGCCGCCGCCGATGACGACGCCCACCTGCACACCCAGCTCCGTGCACGTCTTGATGACGTCGCACACCCGGCCGATCACGTTAAAATTCAGTCCCGTCTTCTGGTCACCGGCAAGCGCCTCACCGCTGATCTTGAGCAGGACACGCCGAAACTTCGGTTCTGTTCCCATAAAACTTCCCCTCACTTTTTCATATTCGTCGTATTATTGTAATATAAAACGGCCGGAATGAAAAGGGGGTATTTGTGAAAAGAGCGAAAACAATTGCCGCCGCGCCCATTCCACCGCCGCAAGCACAGAAAAAGAGCCCGGCATCTGCCGGACTCTTTTCGCTGGAATGAGAGGATATAAATAGAAGACAAAGCGGACATTACATCCAGCCGCCGGAGACGTTCATCACGTGTGCCGTGACGTACTTCGACTCGTCAGAGGCGAGATACAGCGCCATGTAGGCAATATCGATGGGCTCGCCGAGGTGCTTGATCATGCAGTTGGTCGTATAGCGCGACTGGGTCTCGGGCGTGAGGTGCTTGGCAACGGCCTCCGTGGCGATGATGCCGGGGTTGAGGACGTTAACGCGCACACCCGCGTGCGCGACCTGACGCGCCATCTGGCGGCTGAGGTGGTTGATGCCGGACTTGGCGACACCGTAGCCGACCTGCGTGCGGTCGGGGCACACGGCGGCGACGGAGCCGATGTTGATGATGCTGCCGGAATGCTGCTTGAGCATTGCCTTGTTGAGCGCTTCCTGGCAGGCATTGAACACGGTCGAGAGATCCACGCAGACGGTCTTTTCAAACTCCTTGTAGGTGCACTTGGTGATGTCGAGGTCCTTGCGGGGGTTGGATTCGCCGAAGTTGTTGACCAGCACGTCGAGGCGGCCTTCCTTGGCGATGCACTCGTCGATCATGCTTCTGTGCGTGGCGGGGTCGTGTGCCTCAAAGTAGACAAGCTCGGCCTGACCGCCGCGGGCTCTGGCAGCCTCAACGGCAGCCTTGCCGGTCTCCATGTTGCGGCAGGCATAGTAGACCTTCGCGCCCTCATCGACGAACAGGTCTGCGATCGCGCGGCCGATGCCGCGGGTGCACGCCGTGACCAGCGCGACTTTTCCTTCCAAACGGTTACTCATAACAGTACACTCCCTTTCATTTTGTGTGCGCGGTTTTATAGCTTTGCGCCGGTGTGCGCGCACCGGCGCAGTCGGATCAGAGGTTTGCGCCGTAATCGGCAACGAGCGCCTGACCGTTGAGCGGCGCAGAATCGTCGCTGCACAAAAACAGCAGGATCTTGGCAATATCGAGATCCGTGCACGTGCCCACGTCGAGCGTGGAGTGCTTTGCGGTGGAGGCCTGCATGGCCTTGGCGGCCTTCGTGTACTTGCCTCTGGCCTTCATGGCGCGCGTGGTCATGGGGGTCATGACCGTGCCGGGGCACACGCAGTTGGCGCGGATCTTCTGCTCACCGTTGGCAAAGCGCAGCGCGATGTGCTTGGTCAGCGCGACCTCCGCGCCCTTCGAGACCGTGTAGGCGGCGCTGCCGTTGCCGTTCACGCCGCCGACGGAGGCGACGGTCGCGATCGTGCCATAGCCCTGCGCGATGAACTGTTTGACAGCCGCGCGGGTAACGTACATCGTGCCCTTGACGTTCACGGTCAGGGTCGTGTCGAGATCGCTGGTAAGAAAATCGTCGATCGGCCGCATGGCGACATCGAGCACACCTGCGATATTGGCCAGCGCGTCGATCTTGCCGTACTTTTCCACACCGGCCGCAAACGCCGCCTTCACAGCGTCATTGTCGGTGATGTTGACGACAGCCGTCATGACCTCGCCGCCCGCTGCCTGAATGTCGGCTGCGACCTTGCTGAGGTTTTCCTCATGCATATCCGCCATGATGACGCTTGCGCCCTCGTGTGCGAAGAGCTCGGCCGTCTTGGCGCCAATGCCGGAACCGGCGCCGGTGACGAAACAGACTTTTCCATCAAGTCTACCCATTTGTTTCTCCTTTGCTGATATAGAATGCGGCGGACGGGCTGTGTGAGCCGCAGCCCGTCCGGTATGTTGGGATCACTCGTCCTTGAGCGGCCACTCCATGCCGATGCGCTCACACTGGCGCTCGGTATCCCAGAAGAAGCCCCAATCGGGCAGGTGACGGATGCGGGCGGTGTCCGCCGGCGTCCACGTCACGATCTCGCCCTTCTTGTAGAGGTCGTCGATCTCCTTGTCGGTGTATCCGAACTCCTGCAGCACCTCGCGGTTGTGCTCGCCGAAGCACGGCGCGGACGCCACGATCTGCGAGGGGTTGTTCTTGAAGCGGTTCGTGATGCCGATGCCCTTCATCTCGCCGAAGATCTGGTCTTCCCACTCGACAAGGTTCTCGCGCTCGGCGTACTGCGGGTCGTTTTCGATATCGCCCGGCTCATAGGCGCGCTGGTTCGGAATGCCGACCTTGTTGAAGATCTCCTCGAGCTCGGCACAGGTGTGCTGCGCGCAGAAATCCGTGAGCGCCTGATCCGCCTTCTGCCCCATGGGGGTGTTGAGCGGGAAGCCGGGGATGCCCTTCGGCAGACCCGGCGTCACACCCGGCGTGCCGACGCCGATGATGGGATAGCCCTTCTCGACCGGGCCGGGGCCATTGATGGCGACAAAGAGCTGCTTATTGTCCTTCGTGGTGTAAAACGAGAAGCAGGCCGCAAGGTCGGAGTGGTTGCCGGTGCGGTACGGCACGGGCTCGCCGTCCTTCGGATAGCCCTTGTTGTACCAGAGCACCGGGTAGTTATCCAACAGGCGGAACATGGTGTCGTACTGCGCGACGTCGCACGATTCGCCCTTGCCGGTCTTGAGCGCGTGGATATATGCCGAGAGCGCGGTCATGCAGGCGTTGTAGGCCGTGACATAGTCGGACAGATAGGGGTTGACCTTCAGCGGCACATCCGTCGGGGACACGCCGTTCATGTACATATAGCCGCCCATGGCCTGACCGGAGACGTCGTACGACGCCTTGGACTTGTACGGACCCGTCTGGCCGTAGCCGGAGACGTGCACGATGCACAGCTTGCTGTTGACACCCCAGCAGACCTCATCGGTGAGGCCCATCTTGGCATAGGTGCCGGCCTTGCTGGACTCGATCCAAATATCGGCCCACTCGAGGCACTTCTTGAAGATCTTCTTGCCGGCGGGCGTGCGCGGGTTGCACGTGATGGAGTACTCGTTGCGGTGGTTCTGCGACCAGCTCGTGGTGCCGCGCGTACCGCAGGAGATCTTGGGCGCCTCGGACTGGAGCACCTTCGCACCCATTTCCGCCATCAGGCAGCCGGCAAAGGGGCCGGCGATGGCCGTGCCGGACACAAAGACCTTGACGCCGTTGAGGACACCGAAGTCGGGGTATTCGCTGAACTTCTGCGTGAGGTTGCAGTCAATTTTTTTGAAACTCATGTATGCTGTGCCTCCTTTTTGTTGTGTTTTTCTACAGATTTCTCCGGATTCAAGATAAGCTGCCAACATGGGCAAAAGCCCATGCTGACAGCTTACCGTCTATTTGCGCTAAGATTTACTTTTTCGGGGGATACTCCAGGCCGATGCGCTTGGCCTGACGCTCCGGATCCCAGAAGAAGTGCCACTCAACGAAGTTCTTGATGCGGGCGGTGTCCGCCGGCGTCCAAGTCGCGAGCTCGCCCTTCTTGTAGAGCGCGTCGATCTCCTCGTCGGTGTAGCCAAAGTCCTTGAGAACCTCGCGGTTGTGCTCGCCGAAGCACGGCGCGGAAGCCACGATCTGGGACGGGTTCTTCTTGAAGATGTTCGTGACGCCGATGCCCTTCATCTTGCCGAAGCACTGGTCATCCCACTCGACGATGTTCTCACGGGCCTCGTACTGCGGATCCTTCTCGATGTCAGCCGGGCCGTAGGCGCGCTGGCACGGGATGCCCGCCTTGTTGAAGATCTCCTCGATCTCGTCGCAGGTGTGCTCGGCGCAGAACTTCGCGCACAGCTCGTCCGCCTTCTTGCCGCGGGGGTCAAACAGCGGGAAGCCGGTGCAGTTCTTCGGGATGCCCTCGGTGACGCCGGGCTTGCCCATGCCGATGATCGGGTAGCCGCGGGTGACAGGGCCCTGGCCGACGATCGCAACGAACATGGCGTTGCCTTCCTTCGTGTCGTAGAAGGAGAAGCAGGCAGCCTGGTCGCTCTTGTTGCCGGTGCGGAAGGGCACGGGCTCGCCCTGCTTCGGGTAGCCCTTGTTGAACCAGTTGGCCGGGTAGTTGTCGAGCAGGCGGAACATGGTGTCGTACTGCGCGACGTCGCAGGAATCACCCTCGCCGCTGTTCTTGGCGTTGATGTAGCCGGCGAGCGCGACCATGCAGGCGTTGTAAGCGGTGATGTAGTCAGACAGGTACGGGTTGACCTTCAGCGGGCCGGACGTCGGGGAGACGCCGTTCATGTACATGTAGCCGCCCATGGCCTGACCGGAAACGTCGTAGGAGGGCTTGTTCTTGGACGGGCCGAACTGGCCGTAGCCGGACACGTGCACGATGGCGAGCTTCTTGTTGTGCTTCCAGCAGACCTCATCGGTCAGGCCGCGCTTGGCGTAGGAGCCCGGACGGCCGGCCTCGATCCAGATGTCAGCCCACTCGATGCACTTGAGGAAGATCTTCTTGCCGGCGGGGCTGGCGGAGTTGATGGTGATGGAGTACTCGTTGCGGTGGTTCTGGCTCCACGCGAGGGTGCCGCGGGTCTGGCAGGCGATGGTCGGAGCCTCAGCCTGCAGGACCTTCGCGCCCATCTCGGCCATGAGGCAGCCGGCGAAGGGGCCGGCGATGTTCGTGCCGGTCACGAAGACCTTGACGCCCTTGAGGACGCCGAAGGACGGATACTCGTCAAACTTCTGAGTCAGTTTGTTGTCGATTTCTTTCATGTTAGATGACAATCCTTTCTGTGCGTATCGCACTGAATGAGGTTGATTGGTCGGAAGAAATTACTCTTTGGCGGCTTCTGCCTTCTTGTGCACGCTCGGGATCAGGAAGCAGACCACGATGCCGACGACGACACAGATGAGCTGCACGAGCGCCACGGAGTGCAGCGCGCTGGCGGCAGCGGCGGGCACTGCCATGCCGGTGGCGGCCTTCTTGGTCATGCCGGTGACGAACATGGGCACGAAGATGGCGACGCCGAACGGAGCGCACATATCCTTGAAGACGTTGAACGTGCCGGAAGCGGAGGAGGACTCAGCCGGAGCAACACCGGACAGCGCAACCTTCATGAAGATGGTGGTGTTGCCGCCGAGGCCGAGGCCGACGAAGAACAGCGCGCCGCCCATCATGAGGATGCCGGCATTCTCGCCGATGAAGAGCATGATCAGAGAGCCGATGGCAACGAACACGAGCGCGATCGCAGCAACGATCTTGGGCTCTTTCTTATCGGCCATGGGTCCGAGGACGATGGTGCCGATGGCCATGCCGAGGTACTCAATGCTCATGGCAACCGCAGCGACGGTGGCCTTGTCGATGGCATAACCGAAGCGGATGACCTCGGTCAGGCAGGCGGTCATGAGGCCCTGCGTGAGGAACATGATCAGCACGGGGAGCACAAAGTTCTTGCGGGCGATGAACTTGCCATTGAGGATCGGGCTGGCAGCCTTCTTCTCGACGAGGAACAGGACGATCAGACCGACGACGGCCACAGCGATGGACGCGAGCGTCGCAACGCTGGCCCAGCCGTTCTGCTGGCCGAAGGTGGGCACGCAGACGAGCGCGCCGAACATGAGCAGGACGAACACGGCGCCCGCCCAGTCAAAGCCCTTCATAGAGCCCTTGGGGATGTTCGGGTTATCCTTGACTTTTGCAAAGCAGATGAGGAACGAAATCACGCACAGTGCGACGCAGATCCACATGACGATACGCCATGCGCTGGCCGTGCCGATGACTTTCATGACGATACCGCCGAGAGTGGGTCCAAAGATGACCATGCCGCAGGCCAGCGCCATGTAGATCGTGAAGCCCTGGCCCATTTTCTCGGGCGGGAACTCCATCATGATGTAGGACATGACGACCGGAGCGATGCCGGCAGCGCCGATACCGACCATGAAGCGGAACACGAGCAGCAGCGGGACGTTCTGCGGGCAGATGGCGATAAGCGCCTGGCCGACGGTGTAGAGCGCCATCGCGCCGAGCAGCATCTTTCTGCGGCCGATCGCGCCGCCGAGCTTGCCCATGATCGGCGCCATAGCGGCGGCGGCCAGGGAATAAGCCAGCGTGATGAAGGTCAGGGACGCATCCGCGTTCCAGGCCGTGGAGATCGCAGTCGGCACCGAAGCGGTGAAGCCGCCGCAAAGGCTGAGGATAGCCGCTGCAACTGCATATGGCACAAAGCCTTTCATGTAGTTTTTGTTGTTTTCCATAGTGTATTCTCCTGTCTGATGATTCGGCATTTGCCGTGGACAGTTTGGTTGCTTTCCTGTGTGCAGCGCCGGTCAGTAGCCTTTGGCGAGGCTCTCCTCGATCAGCTTGCTGCGCACGATCTTCCCGTTTTCATTAACGGGAATGTGATCCGTAAATTCAATGGATTTGGGGATCTTGTACGGGGGGAGATAGTTGAGCGCGAAGCGGATCAGCTCCTTGCTCCCGAGCGGGGCGTTCGTCTCCACGATGGCGTGGATGCGGTGACCCCAATCCGGGTCGGGCAGGCCGATGACCACGGCGTCAACCACTTTGGGGTGCTTTTTGAGCACCATCTCGACCTCGGCGGCAAAGACATTCTCTCCGCCGGTGACGATCATGTCGCTGCGGCGGTCTGCAAAGTACAGATAGCCGTCAGCATCTACATAGCCCATGTCGCCGACGCTGCGGAAGCCTTCGCTGTCCACCGGGAGCGGCGGCATATTCTTGTAGGTCACGCGCGGGCTGTTATCGCCCCACGACATGAAAATCTCGCCGATCTCGCCGTGCGGCAGTTCCCTGCCGTCTTCATCGCGGATCGCGACCTTGCCGCAGTGCATCTTGCCGACGCTGCCGGGGTGACGCAGCCACTCGTCGCCGCGGATGGACGTCATGCCGATGCACTCGGTCATGGCATACAACTCGTACAGGCGCTCGGGCGGGATGATCTCGAGCCATTCGCGCTTGAGATCCTGCGAGCAGACACCGCCGGTGTGGCACAGCACCTCAATGCTCGCGAGGTCTTCCTTTCGGAAGCCGGGCATGCGGCTGATGCGCTGCATGAGTGTCGGCACCATCTGGACATACTCGATGCGGTACTTTTTGATGAGCCGCACGATCGTCTCGGCGTCGAGCTTGGCCGGCATGACGAGCGTGTTGCCGCAGTAGAGGCCGTTGAAGGCCGCCGAGTGCGGCGCGCCGTGAAACAGCGGGCCCGCGAGCAGCTGGCGCATCTCAAAGCGCATGCCGGACACGGAAAACCACGTCCGCAGCCCCTCGTCGCTCTCCCCCGCCGGCATATCCTGCTCGATGACCTTGGTCCTGTCTCTTATACACATCTCCGAGCCCACGAGACTCGACGTCATCTCG
>OWIO01000850.1_pt1 | contig 26045 bp, 21 predicted proteins | sample 1733011 | NCBI WGS metagenome assembly OWIO01 (sample SAMN05065779, study PRJEB22554) | human gut metagenome | biome: ENVO:2100002; feature: ENVO:00000062; material: ENVO:00002003 | host: Homo sapiens | place: USA | reverse complement strand
TCTACACAAGGAGTATCGTCGGCAGCGTCAGATGTGTATAAGAGACAGCACGGGGAGTAAAGAACGTATTGGTGGATAAATTCGCCTTGACCGGAGATCTCCCGGCCGGTGTACTGATCGGTCGCGACGGAACGATCCTGGCCCGGTATATTTCTCCGGAAGACCTGTCGAGAGTCCTCGATTATCTGGCAAAGAATAATAATTAAACAGACAACAAATATTTCCGAATAATGAAAACTCAATTGAAATCCATTGTTTTGGCATGTGCGGTCCTTTTTATAGCGGCGGGCTGCAACAGCGACAAATTTACTATCACGGCTAATCTGAAAAATCTTGAAAATCAGGATGCTTACCTGAGCTCAGATTCCCAAAACGGGGAGTATTTTTATCTCGATACGGCCAAGGTAGAGAACGGTAAGTTCAAATTTACAGGCAAAATGGAACATAACGATTTCCGTACGATTACTTTCCAGAATATGGCTGGCGAGATAAGGCTTTATATGGATAATTCCAAGATCAGGATCGACGGGGATTTCGCCAAATTGGACAGCGTAAAAGTGGAAGGCTCTCCGGCGATGGATTATTTCAACGGTTTCAATGCCGATGAGGACCGGATGAGAACTTTTATAAATGAAAGGATCACTATCTTTAACAATGCCCAGGCCGCTAAAGATACGGCTACGATGGAAAAGATATCCAAGGAAGTGAAGGATATGCGCCTGGACTATACGAAAGAGCTTCTCAAGAAAGTGAACGAGCATCCGGACGATATCCTTTCTTTTATCGTGATTTCTAACTGGCTGCCTCTCCTTAATCCGGACGATCTGGCAGATTATTACAAGAAAGTGCCCGATTATATCAAACAGGATTTCCGGGTAGGGGATTTTAATAGTCACCTTCAGGAAAATGTGATCCGACTGGCCCGTGGAGCAGAGGTTCCGCACTTCTCTTTGGAGGACCTGAAATCCCCCGGGGATTCCCTTACTACCGAGAACACGGTGAAGGGGAAAACGTCGGCGCTTTATGTGACCGTAGGCCAAATGGAGAACAACGAGACCATTTATCCGGCACTTAAGAAAGCCAAGGAAAAAGGAGTGGATGTAGTTGTCGTGCTTTTGTTCGTGGATGGCGACGTTCCTTCAAAGATCGCGGAATACGCAAAGGAAAATGGCATAGAAGATTTCAAGATCGCGAAAGGTACTCCTGCTTTTGCTCAAAGCCTCGCTGCTTATTCACCGCGTGTATTCTTTATCGATAAAGACGGGAAGTTCATTGGAACGGCCCTCAATGCCGAACAGGTGGAATCGATCACGGAAAAAATATAATATGAATATTGTTTGCCGATAAAAAACCGGGGCCGCTTTTGCGGCCCCGGTTTTTTATCGGCAAAGAGGATGCCTTAGTCCCATAAAAAATAGTTCATGATCGATACGGCCACAACAGTGGCGATACCTGCGATACCGATGGTAAGGCCACTGATAGCCCCTTGCTGCTCTCCTATTTCAATAGCTTTGGAGGTGCCGATCGCATGGGAAGCGGAACCCAGGCTGATGCCTTGGGCAACGGGGCTTTTTATGCCTGTCCATTTGAATACCGACGGCGCGATCAGCGCACCGAATATGCCCGAGAGAATGATAGCCAGTATCGTGATCCCTTCTATCCCGTTGACCGAACGGGTGATCTCGATGCCGATAGGGGTCGTGATGGATTTTGCTACCAGCGAACGTTCTATCAGGGTGTCGAGCCCTAACAACCGGGACAGCAGGATGACGCTCAGGATGGCCGAGGCGACCCCGGAAGCGATGCCCGCCACGATGGCTTTCAGGTAATGGTTCAACAGGTTGCGGTGTTTGTACAGCGGTACGGCCAGGATGACGGTGACCGGCGAAAGGAAGAAATTGATGTATTGCCCTCCTTCGTTGAAATTGTCGAACGGTATGTTGAACACCAAAAGGATGGCTACTACCATGATCGTGGCCAGCAGGAACGGATTAGCGGCTACACTTCCGGTTTTCCGGCGGATTTTGCTGGCGATCACATAGGTGACCAGGCACAGCAGGATGCCGAAAATAGGCAGGGCGGTGAGGGTGTAGATCGGGTTCATTTTTCAGCCTCCTTTTCCGCTTGTGCCCGCTGGGCGATCCGTTTTTCCCGGCGGCGGACCAGCACTTCCGTCACCCATCCGGAAACGATCATCACGATAATGGTCGTTACCAGGATCAGGGTGATCCCTGCCGTATAGTGGCCTTCGAGGTATTTGTACGATATCATGATGCCCACTCCTACCGGGATGAAGAAGAAATTGATGTTGGAGAGCAGGAAATCGGCCAGTTCGGACACCTGTTCTACCCGAAGGACCTTGGTCTTGAGCAACGCGAGCAGGATGACCATACCGATGATACTGCCCGGTATCGGAATGCCCGATACCCGGGAGATGCATTCCCCGGCGAAGTTGATCAGCAAGACGAGCCCCAATTGCTTAAAAAGCTTTAGTGAGGGTTGCATAGGTTTTGATTTAGAATTCCGAAGTGAAATGCAGGTGTACCGTAGGGTACTTTTCCTGCGCCATCGAGATGGAGAACGCCGAATCCGCCAGGAATACCGGTTGTCCATCCTTGTCGCGGGCCATAAAACGGCTCTTCACCCGTTGGAAGTCCTTGTATTCCTCTCCGGAGGGGTCCTCGGCTTCTATCCAGCAGGCCTTGTATACCGGCACCGGTTCGTAGGTGCACAGGGCGTTGTATTCGTGTTCCAGACGGTACTGTATCACTTCGAACTGAAGGGCGCCCACCGTGCCGATGATTTTTCGGCCGTTCAGGTCGAGGGTGAAAAGCTGGGCTACGCCCTCGTCCATCAACTGGTCGATACCCTTGGCCAACTGTTTGGCCCGCATCGGGTCGGCGTTGTTGATATAGCGGAAGTGTTCCGGCGAGAACGAAGGGATGCCTTTGAAATTCAGTATTTCCCCCTCGGTCAGCGTGTCGCCTATCTTGAAGTTTCCTGTATCGTGCAGTCCGACGATGTCGCCCGGAAAGGATTCGTCCACGATCTGCTTTTTTTCGGCGAAAAAAGCGTTCGGGCTCGAAAATTTCAGGGTTTTGTCCTGCCGCACATGCAGGTAGTTCACATTGCGGCGGAATATGCCGGATACGACCTTGACAAAAGCCAGCCGGTCCCGGTGCTTGGGGTCCATGTTGGCGTGTATCTTGAATACGAAACCGGTGAATGCTTTTTCGGAAGGGTCTACCAGCCGGATGTCCGACATTTTCGGACGGGGGTCGGGTGCTATCTCTACGAAAGTGTCCAGCAGTTCCTGCACGCCGAAATTGTTGAGCGCCGAACCGAAGAACACGGGTTGCTGTTGCCCGGCGAGGTATTTTTCGAGGGAGAATTCCGGGTAGACGCCCGATACGAGGTCCATGTCCTCCCGAAGCTGTGCGGCGTGGGAGGGGCCTACCAGTTCATCGAGCTGCGGATCGGCGATATCGTCTATTTCGACGGCTTCCTCCACTTTTTGCTTCGAGGCGCCGGAGAACAGGCGGACGTTCTTGCGGTATATGTTGTAGATACCCTTGAATTGGGCGCCGATGCCGATAGGGAAGCTCATCGGGCAGACGTGCAGCCCGAGTTTCTGCTCCGCTTCGTCCATCACGTCGAACGCATCGCGGCCTTCGCGGTCGAGTTTGTTCACGAAGACGATCATCGGAATATTGCGCATCCGGCAGACGCTCACCAGTTTTTCGGTCTGTTCCTCCACACCTTTGGCCACGTCGATCACCACGATCACGCTGTCCACGGCCGTGAGGGTACGGTAGGTGTCTTCCGCGAAATCCTTGTGCCCGGGGGTGTCGAGGATGTTTATTTTGTATCCTTTGTATTCGATAGCCATCACCGAGGTCGCCACCGAAATGCCTCGCTGGCGCTCGATCTCCATAAAGTCCGAAGCGGCGCCTTTCTTGATCTTGTTCGATTTGACGGCTCCGGCCTCCTGGATGGCTCCGGCGAAAAGCAGGAGTTTTTCCGTCAGGGTGGTCTTACCGGCGTCCGGGTGTGAAATGATGCCGAACGTGCGGCGGCGGGCCGTTTCTTCTTTAAATCCCATGATCGTTAGTTGTTCTTTCCGGATGCAAATTTACAAAAATAGGGCGTACGGGGGCCGTTTTGCCGAACGATGTGCAAAGTAAATTTGTCCGCATGGGGGTAAAAAGGTATTTTTGTGTCGATAAAACGCTTCCGATGAAAATAGGGTTCGACGCCAAAAGGCTTTTCAACAATACTTCCGGACTGGGGAATTACAGCCGGACGCTCGTGCGCCAGTTGGTAAGCGGTTATCCGCAGGACAAGTTTACCCTTTTCACCCCGAAAGCCCGCCTGGAGGTGGATTTCCTTCCGGCGCCCAACGCGGAAACGGTATTTCCCGAAGGAATATGGAAGCGTTTTAAAGGCCTGTGGCGCACCGCGAAAACCGCCGCATTGAGCCGTGATATGGGCCTCGATATTTATCACGGGCTCAGCCATGAGCTACCCTCCGGCATCCAAAAATCGGGCGTGAAGAGCGTGGTAACCGTGCACGATCTGATCTTCATGCGCCATCCGGAGTTCTATTCGCCTGTGGACGTGTGGATACATAAGCGGAAAGTACGTTATGCCTGCCGCGTAGCCGATGCGGTGATCGCTATCAGCGAGCAGACCAAAAAAGATATTGTCGAGCTGCTGGGCACTCCGGAAAACAAGATACATGTCATTTATCAAAGCATAGAGCCTTGGTTTGCCCGGGAAATCCCGCCCGCGGAGATCGACCGTGAACTGGCCGGGCTGGGACTGCCGGAAAAGTTCGTCCTGTGCGTCGGTACGGTCGAAAAACGAAAAAATCAGTTAACTTTGCTTCAGGCGATGAAAGACCTTCCCGATGTGCATTTAGTGCTGGTGGGTCGACGCAGCGGCAGCTATGGAAAGAACTTAGAAAAATATATTCAAAAGCACGAACTCGCCGGCCGGGTTACATTCCTCAGCGGAGTGTCTTCCCACCGTTTGGCCTGTTTGTACCGCAAATGCCTTTTCGTGGCTTATCCCAGCGTATACGAGGGGTTCGGCCTGCCGATCGTGGAGGGTATCGGTTCGGGTAAGGCGGTGCTCACTACGTCCGGGGGCTGTTTTTCCGAGGCCGGAGGCCCCGGAGCTTTGTATGTCCCCATTGGGGATCTCTCCGCGATGACGGAGGCTATGGGGCGCCTTTGGGACGATGCGCAACTTCGGGAGATGCTGGCTGCACAGGGGGGCGAATATATAAAGCGTTTTTCGGATATGGGCACCTCCCGGAAGGTTTATGAAGTCTATCGGAATATTTTGGGTGCCGGCCAGTGATTTTTTGGGCAGGCGTATGCCAAAATGTGATAAAAATTTGGATTTTTTCTATAAATGGTGTAATTTTGTGGCCTGAAACGGGATATGAGAGAAATTGGGGGGCGAGGGAGTCCCCCAAATTATTTTACATGCACGATGGAAGCAGGATTTGTAAAGAATATCATAGATCAGGCGATGGAGGGTTTTCCCTCCCTGTTCGTAGTGGATTGGAGCCTTTCGCCGGACAACGACATCAAAGTATGTCTGGACGGCGATCAAGGGGTGGATATTGAGTCCGTCATTGCCATTTCCCGTGCCATAGAGCACCATCCGGATATGGACCGGGACCGGGAGGATTTTTCGCTGTCCGTGTCTTCGCCGGGGGCGGATGCTCCCTTGAAACTGCCCCGCCAATATGTCAAACATATGGGCCGGGAGCTGAAGGTGGCTACAAATGCCGGGGAGGAATTAGCCGGGACGCTTACCGAAGTGAGGAACGACGGGATCACTCTGGAGTGGACGGCCCGGGAACCTAAACCGGTGGGAAAAGGAAAGCATACCGTGACATACACCAAAGAGGTGCCTTTTGCCGATATAAAAAAGGCGAAGGTGGTCATTAAGTTCTGAGAAAAAAGATAAAAATAGATATAGTACTAAAAATAAACCGACTGTTAAATGGATAATTCGGCACTGATAGATTCGTTTACGGAGTTCAAGGATTTCAAAAAGATAGACCGCCTTACGCTTACGGCTATCCTGGAAGAGGTATTCCGTACCGCGCTGAAGAAAAAATACGGCACGGACGATAATTTCAATATCATCGTCAATCCCGATAAGGGCGACCTGCAGATATGGCGCAACCGCATCGTGGTCGAAGACAATGCCGTAGAAGATCCTTCGGCGCAGATACCCCTGTCCGAAGCCCGTAAGATACAGGATGATTTCGAGGTTGGCGAGGAAGTATCCGAAGAGGTGAAGATCATGGACCTCGGCCGCCGGGCGATCCTGGCCCTCCGGCAGAACCTGGTGTCCCGGATATTCGAGCACGATAACGCTACGATATACAAACGTTTCGAGACGCTGAAAGGCACGATCATCTCCGGCGAAGTACACCACGTGCGCCCCAAGATGACCATTATACACGACGAATACCAGAATGAACTCGTATTACCGCGTGAAGAGCAGATACCGTCCGACATGTTCCGCAAGGGAGAGCCGGTACGCGCTCTGGTGAAGGATGTCGAGATCCGGGGGGCCAAACCGAACGTGATCCTTTCCCGTATAGATCCGCTTTTCCTCGAAAGACTTTTCGAGCAGGAGATACCGGAAATAGCCGATGGTCTGATCATGATCAAGAAAGTCGTGCGTATCCCCGGCGAGAAAGCGAAAGTGGCCGTCGAATCGTACGACGACCGTATCGACCCGGTAGGTGCCTGCGTGGGAATGAAGGGTTCCCGTATACACGGTATCGTGCGCGAACTGGGCGGAGAGAATATCGATGTGATCAATTACACGACCAATCTGCAACTGATGGTGTCCCGTTGCCTTTCCCCGGCCAAGATCACCAGCGTGGAGATAGATAACGACACCCACCGGATCAACGTATACGTAAAGCCGGATGAAGTATCCAAGGCTATCGGTAAACAAGGTCAGAACATTCGCTTGGCCTCCCAGATGGTGGGTTATGAAATAGACATCTACCGCGATACCCCGGAGGAAGACATCGACCTGAAAGAGTTTGCCGACGAGATCGAAGGATGGGTGATCGAAGAGTTCCAGCGCGTAGGCTGCGATACAGCTAAGAGCGTGCTCGAGCTGGGCAAGGAAGAACTCCTGCGCCGCACCGACCTCGAAGAAGAGACAGTAGATCATGTATTGGATGTGTTGTCTAAAGAGTTTGAAAATTAGTTGATTAATAATATTTTGCGGCAGTCTAAGCCCCTGGAAAAACGGCTTTAAGAAAAAAGAGGATTCAATATGGCTGAAACAGTAACAAAGCGCCTTAACAAAGTACTAACCGAGCTCAACATCTCTATGGACCGGGCGGTGGAATATCTGGCCAAAAAAGGCATCAAGATAAATCCCGATCCGAATGCCAAAATTGCGCCCGATGTGTACGATGTGCTTGCACAGGGCTTCGAGCAGGATAAGAGCAAGAAGCAGATGATCGAGGAGGTGAACCAGGCCAAACGCGAGGAAAAAGAAAAACAGCGTATAGCCAAGGAACTCCAACTCGCTCAGGTGCAGAAAGAGGAAGAAGAAAAGGAAAAAGAAAAGGCCGCCGAGAAACCGCAGGAGGAGCCTGTGGCAAAGCCGGAACCTCAGCCTCAAGTTCAGCCGGAGGTCATCAAAGCCCATGTTGATGATGTCATTAAGATTAAAGTGAAAACAGTGGGCAAAATAGACCTCGATGCGTTGGAAAAACCGGCAAGGAAAACGGCAAAAAAAGAGGAACCCAAGCGGGAGAAGCCGGTGGCAGAACCTATTATAACTAAGCCGGCAGAAGAGAAAAAGGAGACAAAAAAAGAAGAAATTGCCCCCCAGGTGCAGACCACGCCGGAGCCGCCGATGGCAGAACCTGTGCAGCCTGCCGAATCCCCGGAAGAAACGCCGCATGAAGTCGAAAAAATAGAAACGCAATACCAGAAACTCGAAGGCCCCAAGACGGTTGGTAAAATTGACTTGAGCGTCTTTGAAAAACCGAAGAGCGATCCGAAAAAAGCAGGGACGGTCTCGGCTGCCGATGCCGCCCGCAAGAAACGCAAGCGCAAGCGCGGTGAAAAAGTCAGCGGAAACGATATCCAGACCAATAATCCGGAGTCGACCCCGAGAGGGAATGCTCCGCAGGGACGTCCCCAGAGCGGTGGTGCTTCCGGCGGTGCCCGGCCGAAACATCCGGTACGCCCCAAGACCGAACATGTAGAGCCCACGGAGGAAGAAATCTCCCGCCAAATCAAGGAAACGCTCGATAAACTCACCTCGGGGCATGGCAAGAATAAGGCTGCCAAATACCGTAAGGAAAAACGTATCTCCCGCCGTGACGAAGCCCTTCGTGAGGCCGAACGCGAGGCGGAGGAAAGCAAGATCATCAAGGCTACCGAATATGTAACAGTATCCGAACTGGCGTCGATGATGAACGTGCCGGTAAACAAAGTCATCGCTTCGTGCATGCAGTTGGGTATCATGGCCGCCATGAACCAGCGCCTGGATGCCGATACGTTGAGCATCATCGCCGAGGAATTCGGATACCAGGTACAGTTCGTCGATGCGGAATTGGAGGATGCGATCCTCGATAACGAACCTGACGACGAGAAAGACCTGAAACGCCGGGCGCCGATCGTGACCGTGATGGGACACGTCGACCATGGTAAAACATCGCTTTTGGACTATGTCCGCCGTGCCAATGTGATAGCCGGCGAGGCGGGAGGCATTACCCAGCATATCGCCGCTTATTCCGTAAAACTGGAAGGGGGCGAACAGATCACGTTCCTCGATACCCCGGGACACGAAGCCTTTACGGCCATGCGTGCACGCGGTGCGCAGGTGACGGATATTGCTATTATCGTCATTGCGGCCGACAGCAACGTGATGCCTCAGACGAAAGAAGCTATTTCGCATGCCCAGGCGGCCGGAGTGCCGATGGTCATCGCCATCAATAAGGTTGACCTGCCTACCGCCAATCCCGATAAGATCCGCGAGAGTCTTTCCAATATGAATGTTCTGGTGGAAGAGTGGGGTGGCAAAGTGCAGAGCCAGGAAATATCGGCCAAAAAGGGTATGGGCGTCAAGGAACTGCTCGAGAAAGTATTGCTCGAGGCCGAAATGCTCGACCTGAAAGCCAATCCCGACCGCAATGCGGCAGGTACTGTGATAGAAGCCTCGCTCGATAAAGGCCGTGGTTATGTCACCACAGTGCTGGTACAGAACGGTTCCCTGAAAGTCGGCGACTATGCCCTTTCCGGACAGTACAGCGGTAAAGTGCGCGCTATGTTCGATGAGCGCGGCAATAAGGTGGAAATCGCGCGTCCTTCCCAGCCGGTACTCGTGCTCGGACTGGACGGCTCCCCGCAGGCCGGCGACAAGTTCATCGTCCTGAGCGACGAAAAGGAAGCCAAGCAGGTAGCGGCCCGCCGTATGCAGCTCAAACGCGAGCAAAGCGTCCGCGCCAGCAAGCATATTACGCTGGACGAGATCGGGCGGCGTATCGCTATCGGCGACTTCAAAGAACTCAATATCATTGTCAAAGGAGACGTGGACGGTTCCGTGGAGGCCCTTACCGAATCCCTGGAACGCCTGTCGACCGACAAGATACATATCAATATCATCCACCACGGTGTGGGTGCGGTGACCGAATCCGACGTCCTGTTGGCCTCGGCATCGGAGGCCATCATCATCGGTTTCAACGTACGTCCTTCCACGGGCGCGCGCCGTTTGTCGGAACAGGAGCAGATAGAAATCCGCACCTATTCCATCATTTACGACGCGATCAACGAGGTGAAAGATGCCATGCAGGGAATGTTGGCCCCGGAATTCAAGGAAGAGATCGTGGCCAATCTCGAGGTACGCCAGGTGTACAAGATATCCAAAGTCGGCACTATTGCCGGATGTATGGTACTCGACGGCAAACTCACCCGCAATACCAAGATCCGCGTCGTACGCGACGGGGTGGTGGTCTTCACCGGGGAACTCGATTCGCTCAAGCGTTTCAAGGACGACGTGAAGGAAGTGACCAAGGGCTTCGAATGCGGTTTGAGCATCGCTAAGTTCAACGACATACAGGAAGGCGACATCATCGAGGGTTACCAGATGGTGGAGGTAAAGCCTAAACTGTAACGGGTACTGAATATCAATAAAAAGCCCGGAGGATTTTTCCTCCGGGCTTTTTTTGTGAAATAGATAAGGCTATTTCAGAGCTTGTAAGACTTGCGGGAGCATCTGCCAGATGTGGCCTTCGTCCTGCGCGGTATAGAAATTTCCATCTACGGCGAAAGCTCCGTCGGTGGGTATCCCTTTTTGAATAGCCGGTTTGGCCAGCGGATGTACGGCCAGTTTTTTACCGGCGTCGATCCCGGCGGACTCGAACATCAAGGCGGCCGCGCAGTGGCCGATCAGGATCTTTCCTTTTTCGCCGAACTCCCGGATCACTTCCAAAAGGTCTACGTTATACGGTTTTTGCGCATTTTCCCGGAATACGGGTACTGCGTCTCCACAAGCGAAGACAAGAGCGTCGAAATCGTCGGTATGCCCTTTCAGGCGGGCTACCGTGTCGTGTGCGGAGAGAGCTATCCCCGAATTGGTCTTGATGTCTTTCGTATCGGCTACGGCGAATACCTTATAGCCGATCCCGTTTTCGTAAAAAGCCTCCAGGTATTGGAAAAGGCCGCTCCCGTTTACCGGGTCGACGGCCAGGACTGCTGCTTTTTTTGCCATGGCGTTTTAATTATTTTAAATAAGTTAGTTACTTTGCGGAAGTAAAAGTAGGAACTTTTTCCTGTCCGCACAAGAACGCACTTGGATGTAAGTCACTTACACGAAGGTAACGAATGCTGGGCGACAGGAGGTTCGAAAAGAAAAAAAAGATGAAAGATTTTCACGCCACCGGACAATGCCCTATCCGGGATGTGCTCGGCCGCCTGGCCGGGAAATGGGCGATGCTGGTTCTGGTTACCCTCCGGGCAAATGGGACGCTGCGCTTCGGGGATATTCACCGGGCTATCGGGGATATATCCCAGCGGATGCTTACTGTGACCCTGCGTAATCTGGAAGCCGACGGATTGGTTGCCCGGGAGGTTTTTCCGGAAGTCCCGCCCCGGGTCGAATACCGCCTGACCTCCCGCGGGGAAAGCCTGATCCCTCATTTGCAGGGCCTGGTCGACTGGGCGGTGGAATATATGCCCGGGATATTGGGAACCCGCCAGGAACGGTAGCCCTATGTAAGCGTTCCGGCAAAAATTGCCGAAAAACTTTGTGCCCGGGCCTTTTCGGACGAAGTTTTTGCGTATTTTTGGATGTACTAAAGAACATTCCGATACTATGTCGTTTTTCTCCTGCCGGAGGGCACTTTTGGCGTTCTCGCTCCAGATCGCATTCTTTGCGGCTCCTTTCACCGTATTTGCCCAGAAAAGCACACAGAATTATCCTACGGGTCTTACCTTCGCTACCTATTACGACCAGAAGCGCACGATGTATGCTGGCTTGGGTACGGAAAGCACCGATATCGTCATGCTGGGCGGCGACTTTATGGACCGGGGTATGTGGGGGGAATCGTTCGGCGACCCCCGTATCCGCAACCGCGGCGTGGACGGGGACAACCTGATGGGCGTAGCCTACCGCTTGGACGACGTGCTGAAAGGAAAACCGGCCAAAATATTTCTCTGCATCGGTAAGCGCGACCTGAGCGCCGGGATGAGCCCTTCGCTGGCGGCTTCCTATTTAAAAGATATCATGGAACGCATCGGCAAGGCTTCCCCCCGCACGAAAGTATACGTGGTGGGTATCCTTCCCGACTGTAAGACCGACAATGCCCTGCGCAATAAATATAAGGAATACAATATACTGGTAAAGGCGAATACCCCCGGCATTACCTATATAGACCTTTGGGAAAAAATGGCCCCGGACGGGGTGCTGAACGAAGATTTTTATTACGGGAGTTCGCTGCTGCTCAATGGCAAAGGCTATAAGGCGGCTGTGGAGGCCCTCCAACCCTACCTGTCCAAAAGCGTGCTGGATACTGCCGGCGCCCGGGAGGATTACCCCCTGCGGGGCTATGTGCGCGAGCGGAATTCCATGATCGAGTACCTCCCGGCCACGACCGACGATATTCTGATGATAGGAAACAGCATTACCCAGGGCGGGGAGTGGGCCGAACTGTTCCGCAATAAGAACGTAAAGAACCGGGGGATCAATTCGGACGTATCCGATGGGGTGTTGGCCCGCCTGCCGCGCATGCTCCGCGAGCAGCCCCGGAAAGTGTTCCTGATGGTCGGGATCAACGATCTGGGAAACCCTCCCCAGAAAACCAAGGAATACGCGCTGGAAAATGCTCTGAAAGTAGTAGATGAGATCCATCGCCTGGCGCCTAAGACAAAAGTATACGTCCAGAGTGTGCTGCCGGTCAACCCGGTTTTTCCGACTTTCCGGTCGCATACCGGATTTACCGAAGAGGTGAAATACATCAATAAGGGGCTCCGCGAGGCGGCCGCTTCCCACCATTACACGTTTATCGACCTGCACCGCAACTTTACCGATGCGGATGGCCATCTGGATGCGCTCTATACCAACGATGGGCTCCACCTCACCTGGGAAGGGTACCGGTTGTGGCGGGATATCCTTCTACCTTACCTGAATGAACCAAACAACAAATAACACCATGTTCAAACACCTTTTCATCTGCGCCTTCGCCCTACTGGGGCTGGCCGCATCAGCCCAGCCGTACACCGGCCGCGTGTATCAGGACGCCAACGGCAACGGTACGTTCGACACCGGGGACAAACCCCTTGCCGGGGTCCGGGTTTCCGACGGGATCAACGTCGTGGAGACCTCCAAAGACGGTACGTTCTCCCTGCCGGGCTATGATGATATGCGTTTCGTGTTTGTCACTGTACCTTCGGGATACTATGCCGTAAAGCCTTGGATCAAAGCCGGGGGTGCCGCTTCCTATGATTTTGCGATGATCCCGCGCAAGACGGGCGAGACAGTTCGTTTTGTACAGATCGCCGACAATGAAACGACCGATGGTTGGAAATGGATCGACGCTATCCGCGGATATTCCAAAAACGAAAATGTGGATTTCATCATCCATACCGGGGACATCTGCTACGAACCCGGTATCCGTTTCAACAGCGAGGCCGTCAATACGGCCACGATGGGCGTACCGATGTACTATACGATGGGCAACCACGACCTGATGAAACGCGTGCCGAAAGCCGAGTACATTTACGAACAGTATTTAGGCCCCGTATGGTATAGTTTTGAAGTGAACGACGTCCATTTCATCGTCCTGCCGATGTACATTGGCGACGGGAAACCTTCGTATACCGCCGAACAGACCTACCGCTGGCTCAAGAACGATCTGGCGGCTACCGATCCCGCCAAAAAAGTGATCGTGTTCACCCATTATGACGCCACACTGCATCACGATGAGCTCACATTCAAATCGAAGGAAGGCAATCTCAATTTCAAGGAGCATAATATCATTGCCGAAGTGATGGGGCATTTGCACATCAATCACCAGATGCTTATCGACGGGAAAATCCGCTATATCCTTACCTCCCCCTCCAATCAGGGCGGTGTCGACCACGCTCCTACGGCCTTCCGGGTGGTGACGGTCGATAAGAAAGGCAATGTAACGACGGAGAACGTCTATACCTATTCGGAGATGGATATGGCTATCGTCAGCCCCGGGAATACGGCCGCTTCTTCCGGCCTGCTCAATGTTTCGGTCAATGCGTACAACACGACCGCGCAGGTGAAGAGCGTCTCCTATGTGATCACCGACGGCAAGAAAACGCTTTCCAAAGGAACGCTGAAAAAAAATACCGACTGGAATTACAGCCTGCCGGTCAAGGCCCCGAAAGCTGCTTCCGGCGACAGCCTGACCCTGAAAGCCACCGCCGTTTGCTCGGACGGCACTACAAAGACCGTGGAACGCCGCTTTGCATTGGGCACTCTGCCCACCGTGAAGGCAGAGGGGCAGTGGGCACAGTTCCGTGGGAACGAAATGCACAACGAAGCGATCGAAACAAATAAAGATGTCAAATCCCTCAAATTGCTTTGGACGGCCAACGCCGGAGGGAACGTATTCATGGCTTCCCCCATCGTAGCCGAAGGAAAAGTATTTACGGCCACGATGGACAACAACCTGGCCGGACGTTCGCTGGTTGTGGCTTTCGACGCTTCGACAGGTGCTAAGGTGTGGAGTTACCCTACGGCTAACAGTGTGAAAAATACCATCGTGTATTCTTCCGGTAAAGTATTCGCCTGCGACTGCGAAGGAACGGTTTATGCCCTCGACGCCGCTACCGGAGCGCTGGCTTGGAAAAAGAAACTGGACGTAGCCTTCCTGCCTTGTGTGGATGCAGGTCTTGTTGTCCGCGGGGATACCCTGTACGCAGGCGAAGGGCATGGGCTTTCCGCGATCAATGGGGCCAACGGGGAGATTCTCTGGAAGAACGAAGGTTATCCCCAGGCTTGCGCGACGGCTGTCACGCTGACCCTGGCAGGCAACGTGCTGATCAGTTCCGCCCAGTGGGACGGACTGTACGGCTCGGATATCAAGACCGGCAAAATCCTCTGGAAACTTTCCGGCCCGGATATGCGCTACCGCGACGGTGCAGTATCGGTATACGACGGGAAACTGTATCTGGCCTCGTACAAGAAATTGTATGAATTCAATGCCAAAGGCGAATACCAGCATGTGCGCCATATCGGGAAGGTATTCGACGGCGCCTCGAGTCCGCTCATCACCGATAGTCTGTTCATCATCGGCACATACCAGGACGGTCTGATGGCTTTCGACAAAGAGAATTTCGACCTGCGCTGGCAGTGCGAAACGGGCCCGGCCGTATTCTATACCGGCCCGTATTCCTGGCACGAAGCCCGTACGGTCGATGCTTCCGCCGTGCAGGTGGGTAAAGATGCGTTTCTTTTCGGAGCTTCCGACGGATTCCTGCGTCTGGCGAGTCTGAAGGACGGGAAAGTGCGGTGGTCGTACGATTTTGCCACTCCGATCCTCACTACGCCGGCCTATGCCGACGGGGTGGTTTACATTGCGGATTTTGCCGGCAATGTGAGCGCTTTTGCTTTATAGTGCGGCAATCCCAAACAAAAAGTCCCGCTCCGAAAGGAGCGGGACTTTTTGTTTGGGGAATATTTATTTATTTGTTTGGCCGCAATTACATGCATCCGTACCTCCGGGCTTTTCGGGTTCCACATGGATACCTACGAAGGTTCCTTTCCCATAGCGCTGTTTCAATGCATTTTCGATGTCGGTAGCTATCCGGTGGGTTTGGGAGAGGGTTAGTTTTCCATTCATCCGCACATGTATCTCGATGGCGAAGTAGTTCCCTATTTTCCGGGTACGTAGGTTATGGGGATCGGATACCCCGTTGAAGGATCGTACGAGGTCTTCTATCTCTTTTTCGGTTTCTTCGGGCAGTGATTTCTCCAGCAATTCCTCCATGCAGGGAATAAACAGCTTGACGGCTACTTTCAGAATGAAGAAACTCACCACTACGGCTGCAATAGGATCAAGTACCGCCCAGTTCTTGCCCAGAAGGACGGCCCCTCCGATACCGAGTGCCGTGCCGATGGAGGACAGCGCATCGCTGCGGTGGTGCCAGGCGTTGGCCATTACTGCCTGCGAATTCAGTCCCCGGCCTTTGATCACGGTATAGCGGTAAAGGGCTTCTTTGATCACGATCGAGACTAAAGCCGCTACGAGCGCTACGGAGCCTGGGCTTTCGAGCGGTTTTCCTTCGGCAAAGGCGAGGATCGAAACTATGCCTTTATACAGAATGCCCAGCCCCACCAGAAAAAGGATGCCACCGATACAAGCCGTTGCCAATGTTTCGTATTTCCCGTGGCCATAGTCGTGGTCTTTATCCTTGGGTTTGTTCGACAGGCGGACGAATACCAGCACGATAATGTCCGTCACGAAGTCGGACAGGGAGTGTACGGCGTCAGCGATCATGGCCGCACTATGCCCCAGTACGCCGGCTGCGAACTTGAATACCAGCAATAGGAAATTCACGACACTGCCTATAAGGGTAATCTTGTATATTTCGCGTTCGCGGGTGTTTTCTCCAGCTATTTTCATGGGATATTGAGGGAGGGTTCCAAAAGATAAAATTCGCAAAAATTCGGATAGATACAAAAAAATATTGCCGGCTTTCGACCGACAATATTTTCAAGGACGCTAAGTCCTGTTTCCTTTCTTATTCAGCAACTACTTCAGCCGCTGCAACCGTGTCAGCAACAGTAGAATCAGCAGCTACCGTGTCAACAACGACAGCTTCTTCAACCGTAGCTTCTGCTTCAACAGGAGCCTGTGCTTCGGAAGATTTGCAAGCAGCAAACAGAGCAACTACTGCAAACGACATAAGAACTACTACTTTTTTCATTTTTTTAATGACTTAAAATTGTTTATAATATCTGATATTTTGATCTACATTTCGTCAATGTATACCCCTTTCATTTGACCCGACAAATATATAAAATATATTTTGTTACATGAATGTTAAACATGTATTTTTTTCTAAATGGGGGGATAATTTTGTATATATGGCTTAAATGGTGTTTTTATTGTGGTTTTTATACCAAATGTATCTTAAGAAAACTCCCAATTTAAGTTTTTATTAACTTAAAGTTCCCCAGCCGATTTCATTTCGTCAAGGGCTTCCCGGATTTTTTCGCAGCCATACACGATTTCCTTTTCGGATATGGTCAGGGGAGGGGAGAGCCGTAGAGCCCGGTGTTCGTATAATAGCAGGAAACCGATCACGCCTTTGTCCAGCAGATGTGAAACCAGTTTTGGGGCAGTTTCTTCGCTTTCGAACATTGGGGCGAGCATCAGTCCCATGCCCCGGATTTCCCGGATGGCAGGATGAACGAGGTGAGCTCGGAATATTTTCTCTTTTTCGAGCGTTTGCGGGATAATATCGCCATCCGTGAGGATACGCAGGGTTTCCAGACAGGAAGCGGCGATGACTGGATTACCGCCGAAAGTCGTTACGTGCCCCATTTTCGGATGATCGAGCAGCATCTGCATCTTTTCCAGTGAAGAGATGAACCCTCCCACCGGCAGCCCTCCGCCCATCGCTTTCCCAATGGCCAGGATATCCGGTACGATCCCGAAATTCTGGTAGCCGAACAGTTTTCCGCAACGTCCGAATCCCGGTTGTATTTCGTCGATGATCAATTGTGCGCCTACTTTGGTACAACGCTCGCGAACCGCTTTGAGCCATCCGTCTTTCGGCAGCACGAAACCTGCTCCTCCCTGGATGGATTCCAGCAGGACACCCGCTGTACGCTCGGTGATCATCTGGATGTCGTCGAAATTGTTGAACTCCAGGAAGCGGACATCCGGGATCAGAGGCCGGAACGCGCGTTTTTGTTCTTCCACACCGAGCATACTGAGCGATCCCTGGGTATTACCGTGGTAGGCCCATTTGGCGCCTATCATTTCGGTGCGGCCCGTCACGCGTTTGGCCAGTTTGATACTCGCTTCGATGGCTTCCGTGCCGGAATTCACCATATACAGGCAGTTCAATTCCGGTTCCAGCAATCCGGTGAGCATCCGGGCGTATTCCAGCGGGGCATCCTGTATGAATTCCCCGTAGACCATTACGTGCATATAACGATCCAACTGTTCTTTGATGGCCTTAATCACCCTCGGATGGGAATGACCGATTACATTGGCCGAAACGCCGGCTTCCAGGTCGAGGTATTTTTTGCCGGATTTGTCGTATATCCAGCACCCTTCCGCCCGGTCGATATCGAGCCCTAAAGGATAGGGCGTGGTTTGCGCCTGATAGCGCTTGAACTGTTCCAGTCTGTCCATTTCTGTGTTCTTTTCGAATAGCAAAGTTACGCAAAAACAACTTTACGTTGTGATTTTAGGTGACGGATGTACGGCGAAAATGAATACCTTTGCAGTCTGGGAAAAATAATCAAGTAAATACATAATAATGAAAAGATTTTTCTTGTTCACATTGCTTGCGGCTTTTCTGGCCGTAGGATTCTCTTCCTGTTCGAAAGATAAAACAGGAGTTCCCGATGCGCCGGTGATAGGCAGCATAGAAAATGCCGAAGACGGCATGGAAATGAAGGTAGGGGAAAGCATGACCTTTACCGTAAATATGACCACCCCGGAAGAAGATGCGGCTTATCGTTGGACGGTGGACAACCAGCAGGTGGGTACGGAAAAGGCTTATACGTTTACTCCTACGGCAGTCGGCCCATATACGATTCAACTGTCGGTGCTCAATGAATCCGGATACGATTCAGAAGTGTTTACTGTTAATGTAGTATTGTATAAAGGCGGATTTTTTATCCTCAACGAAGGCTCCTATGGCAAGACTATGGGATCGGTCGATTATTTTGCCGATGCCAATACCCGGACTCCGAAAGTGTACCAGGCGGCTAATCCTGGCAAGGAGTTGGGCAATACGACAGAATATGGCGTGAATTGGAACGGGAATTACTATTTCGTATCCAAACAGGGCCGTACATTGGTAAAGGTGTCTGCCGCCAGCTTTAAGGACCAAGGAGAATTCATGGCTGTCGTATCGGGTTCGGAGGCGGACGGACGTTCTTTCGCCGGGATCAACGAGAATTTTGGCGTATATACTACCAGTGAAGGGGCTTATATAGTAGACTTGAATACGTTCAAATCTACGAAGTATCTCGAAGGGTCCAAAGGCACCGGCACTACCGGCATGTCTGCCCAGTGCGGAGGGGCTATTGCCGCTGGGGATTATATCTTTGTCATTAATGTGGAAGACGGTGTGCTGGTGTATTCCAAGAGCGATTTTTCGCTCGTGCGCAGCGCCCTTTGCCCGGCCCACATCGGCTTTGTAAAGTCGAAAGACGGCAATATATGGGCTTCGGACGGACCAAAACTCTATTGCATCAACCCCAGTACCCTGGCGGTGACTGAAACGGCGTTGCCGACAGGATTGGAAGTCTATACCGACCAGTGGGCGTGGAAGCCGGCTATGTTCGATGCTTCGGCTACTGAAAATGCGCTCTATTTCGCCAGTTCAATAGTTAATGGTTACACCGTGGAAGTCCGGGATATTTACAAGTACAAGATCGGCGACTTTTCGTCCCTCGGGCAGCCTTTTGCCAAGGGAGGAGCGGCTGATTTTCTCTACGGGGGAGGCTTCCGGGTCAATCCGGCGAACAACGATATCGTAGCTACCTTTGTGGGGGTAAGCTGGGGCGACAACCAGAATAAACTGGTGGTGTTCGACGGAAAGACGGGCGCCGAGAAGTCCCGTAAAACTTACGAGGATTACGTGTTCCCGGCCATGGTGGTATTTAATAACTAAGCCGGAACGATACAAACAAAAGTTCCCGTCCCCACATGTGGGGACGGGAACTTTTGTTTTTACCCGGTATTAGGGATTGTTCCGCCGGAGGGAGAAAGGTACTTTTGCCCGGTAATCTCAAAAACAGATAATCAGAATGAAAACATGGAAATTCGCAGCACTCGTTCTTTCGCTTGCCTGCCTGTCTTTTTTCACCGGATGTAAAGGATCTTCGGCGGATGCGCCGGGAGCACAAACCGCTCAGGTCGTAACCGATACCCTCACGATAGACGATGTGCTGGCCCAGGCCGATTCGCTGGTGGGGAAGGAAGTGGTCTTTGAAGGCGTATGCACGCATATCTGCTCTCACGGGGCTTGCAAGATATTCCTGATGGGCTCGGACGACAGCAAGATGCTCCGGGTAGAGGCGTCCAAAGAATTGGGAAGCTTCAAGAAAGAAGCGGTGAACAGTCTGGTGGCTGTCCGGGGCACGATCGTAGAGGACCGTATCGACGAAGCTTACCTGCTGAAATGGGAAGAACAGCTTAAAGCCGCCGAAAAGAAATCCCACGACGAGGAAGCCGCCGGTTGCTCGGTAGAACAGAAAGCCCGCGGGGAATCCGCTACGGCTTCCGCCCAGGCGCGCATCGCCGATTACCGCCGGAAGATAGCCGACCGCAAGGCAAAAGAAGGGAAAGAATACCTTTCTTTCTACCATGCCGAAACTTCGGATTATCAGATAAAATAATCTTTTCATAGCTTTTCCGTCCTCCGGGTAGAAATATCGGGGGACGGATTTATTTGAATACACCGATACCCATGAGTGAAAAATCCCCGATGAGCCGCGTGAGGAAGATCAGTCGTTGGCTGCACCGCGACCTGTCCTACCTCTTTGCCGGCGCCCTGATCGTATATGCTATTTCGGGCATATGCCTGAACCACAAGCGCGATTTCAATTCGGACTATATCATAAAACTGGAGGAATATACCATTGCAGCCCCGTTGCCCGGACAAAAGGACGGTTGGACGGACGACTTCGTACGGGATTTACTTGTCCCCCTGGAAGAACAGGGAAATTATACGAAGCATTATTTCCCCGACCAAAATACGATGAAAGTGTTCCTCAAGGGCGGTTCGTCGCTGGTGGTGAACGTGAACAGCGGGGAGGCGAAATATGAATCCATCCGCAAGCGTCCTTTCTTTTCTGCGCTCAACCGGTTGCACTACAATCCTTCGCGGGCGTGGACCGTCTTTTCGGACGTGTTTGCCGGTGCCCTGATCGTGATCACCGTTTCCGGGCTTATCATGATAAAAGGACCGAAAGGCTTGTGGGGACGGGGAGGCGTGGAGCTGGTATTGGGGATAGCGATTCCTATCCTGCTGTTCATGCTCCTGTAAAGGGTGAAATTTCAAAAGAACAACACTGCTTTTTTCATTTTATATCTACATGAAAAAACAAGGGAAGACATCTGTCTTCCCTTGTTTTATTTTCTGTAAATATCGGTCGAGGTGATCGACTGATGATATTTGGTGGTCTTTAAGAAGCGGTACGGTCGTTTTGGGCCGTAGCCGTTTTGTTTTTTTGCTTCAGGAACCTGTCGGACAAGAATTTCCGCACCGGTATGTCGTACAGTTTCAGGCAGAGATAGGCCAGGATAATGCTTCCTATGACAACCGCCAAAGCACCGGGCAGCGATTCTTTGAATGTGAGGTCTTCGTTCTTTACCCAGGCATAGTACAGGTAAATGAAGGGGTAGTGCACCATGTACAGCGGATAAGATATCTCCCCCAGGAACTTGCATATCCGGGTCGTATATTTGTCGGTAGTCTTTCCCGAGGCCCCGAGATAGACCAGCAGGGGGAAAAATACGGCAAAGCATACCGTGTCGTACAATCCGTTCATCCATAGACGTTCCGCCCCGCCTAAGCGTGGTACGGAAAGCAGCACGATGATCGACAGGCTGCATATCCAGAAAGCGCCTTTTACTTTAGCCGGCTTGAAAATGCGGAAAAGGAGCAATCCGGCCGAAAAAGAAAATAATATCCGCAAAAATCCCGCGGTGAATTCTGTCCCGGTCAGCGAAAATCCGGCGCATATGTCGCCGTACGGCCCCAGTATGGCAAACCCCGCCAATCCGAGTCCCGCCATGCCAACCAGCAGGGCCAGCATTTTGGTGGAAAACTTACGGATGAACAAGGCATAGAGGATATTGCCGATGTACTCAAAAAACAGCGACCAGCTCGGGCCATTCAAGGGATACATCTCGCCTACGCCCCGGATTTCGGTGCCGGGAGTGGCCGGGATCAGCAGGGCGTTGATAAAAGTGGCGAAGATCACCGCCAGGACGGTCACTTTCGATACGTCCCATACGGAGCAGCCCTGGAAATAGAACATGATACCACCTATCAGGGCGCCCATCACGACCATCGGATGCAGGCGGATGACCCGTCGTTTGAGGAAGTCTTTTATCTTCATTTTCCCCCAACGGTCGTCGTATGCGTAACCGATGACAAACCCGGACAGAATAAAGAAAAAATCGACGGCCAGGTAGCCATGATTGATGTTTTGATCTAAATGGCTGGTCGCATAGGCCTCAAAGATGTGGAACCATACTACTACGATGGCCGCGATTCCCCGCAATCCGTCGAGTATCTCGTAGTGGGGTTTGGAGTTAGGAAGAACTTCTGATTTTAGCATAGGATAATTTCTGGTTTTACAGTTCCCGCTTTTCAGCGGAAAACCTGCAAGGATAAACAAATTTTATCAAAGCGTAAAATGATGCCGGTTTTTGTATAGATTATTTCTGTTTTGTGCAGATTTTATTTTAAATAAGGACTCCAGAGCTGAATTTTCCCCTGATTCTTTATTTTCCCGAGGATGTTACGGGGGTATAATCCTCTGAAAACATATCGCGGGACGGGAAGCTTTTCACCGTGGAAAGGGCACGGGTCATTAGCTCCTCGATCTTCCTGGGGAATTTGGAACCCGTCCAGGAACTGCTGTTGGTGATGAATACCCAGGTATAGCCGTTTCTCTGGCGTTTGACCATCGCCGAAGTTCCGGAAAAAGAACCCGAGCGCGTCCAGTTGCCGGCCGCGTAGGTGTTGATCCAGCCGATAGGCATTCGTCCGCGGACACTTTTGGTCATATATTCCACCGAAGAATGTTTCAGGATGTCGGGCGTGGCATCATTGCGGCCGTCCATCGCGCATACGATGCGGGCTATCTCCACCGGCGAAGCGACCCAGGCTCCTGCACCCAGGAGGCCCCGTACGTCGTTTCCTCCCTCGCATTTGAGGACTTCCTGGCCTTTTCCGTCGCAGGAAAGCACCTTTTCGGCATTCGACGGTTCGTAATAACTGACTTCGTGCGGATATTTCTCCCCGGGGGAATTGCGGGCTATGTGCAGGTCGAAGCACCCGGCCGGGCGCAGGATATTTTCCTTGATGTAGCTTTCGTAATCCCGGCCTGAAACTTTCTCGATCACAGCCGACAGGATAAGGTATCCCAGATTGGAGTACGAGTACCGCTCTCCGGGCGAATTGCCCAGCCCGCGCGAAACGGCGAAACGGATCATCGTCTGCATATCGGGCGGCGAGGGAGCGTCCATTTTCCGGGCGATGTCCAGCGGGCAGAACATCGGGTCGCCGTTCTTCAGGGAAAATCCCGCATCGTGGCGCAGGAGATGTTCGACGGTGATATTTTTCATCCGTCGGTCGGTCACCTTACCGTACAGGCTGTCCGAAAGGATGCCGTCGGGGCCGAACACTCGGTCGGAGAGTTTTAAGCACCCTTGCTCGCGGAGTTTCATGATGCCGGCCGCCGTGATCAGTTTGGACACCGAAGCGATGCGCATTACGTGGTATACGTCCATTTTTTCCCCTTTTTCTACATCGGCATAACCGAAACCTTTGGCATAGACCAGCCGCCCGTCCTTGGCGATGGCTACCGATGCGCCTTTGATGCCCCATTGGCGCAGGAAATTGAGTATCATTTGCTCCATCCGGGCGGTGGAGGGAAGGTCGGAATCCGCATTGGTGATCTTCTGATTAATGGCCCGCAGGTCGGGCTGGACATTCCAGTCCCCTGCGGAAGAAGAACCCCGGTTCCAGGGATGCAGGATAAGCACAAAAAAGACTATTACACACGCCCATAAAGCTTTTTTGTACTTCAGGGCCTTGTAATAGTCGGTGATAAGGTCTTTTATTTCCCGGGCGGTCATCCTGCGTAGGCAGTTCGGAATTTTTGGAAAGGGAATGTAATCCGGTTATTATTCTTTGGTTTCTTTGTCCCGGCGCAGTTTCATGGCGGCCAGAGTGTTCTTCATCAGCATGGCGATAGTCATCGGACCTACGCCGCCCGGAACGGGGGTAATGTAGCTGCATTTGGGGGCAGCCTCCTCATAATCCACGTCGCCATAAAGGGCGAACCCGGATTTTTTCGAGGCGTCCGGTTTGCGGGTGATGCCTACGTCGACCACTACGGCACCATCTTTAACCATGTCCCCTTTGATGAAATGCGGAGCGCCGATGGCGGCCACCAGGATGTCTGCCTCGCGGGTGATCTCGGGGAGGTTTTCTGTGCGGGAGTGGCAGATGGTCACCGTGCAGTTGCCGGTGGGGTATTTCCCGGCCAGCAGCAGGGAAACGGGGATACCGACGATATTGCTGCGGCCTACTACTACGGCCCGTTTGCCGACGGTCTTGATCCCGTAACGGTGCAGCAATTCGATGATGCCGGCCGGGGTAGCGGGTACCAGAGTGGGTTGTCCCATCGCCAGGCGCCCCATATTTACCGGATGGAAGCCGTCCACATCCTTCTCCGGGAGGATGCTCTCGGTCACGAGTTTTTCATCGATGTGCGCGGGCAGGGGGAGCTGTACGATAAAGCCGTCCACGGCAGGGTCTTCGTTCAGTTCGTCTATTTTGTCCAACAATTCTTGTTGGGAGATTTCCGCCGGATATTTTATCAGGGAGGACTGAAAACCGATTTCCTCGCAGGCCTTTACTTTCGCGTTCACATAGGTGATGCTGGCGCCGTTGTCGCCTACCAGAATGGCCGCCAGGTGCGGAGGGCGATGGCCCTGCGCTTTGAGTTTTTCCACTTCGCGCCGCAGGTCTTCCCGGACCTCGGCCGATGTCTTTTTCCCGTCGAGTATTTCCATTGATACGTGTTGTTTTTATTGTTTTTTCGGTGATCGATTTTCTGAAGGGGGCCGTCTATCGGCGTCCGCCCATGCCCATCATTTTGGCCATAGCGCCACCGCCGCCGCCCTGCATCATTTTCATCATCTTTTTCATGTCTTCGAACTGTTTCATCAGGCGGTTCACTTCGTCCACCGTGCGGCCCGCGCCGCGGGCGATACGGATTTTCCGCGACCCGTTGATCAGGTCGGGGTTGCGCCGTTCTTCGGGGGTCATGGACTGTATGATGGCCTCCACGTGTTTGAACGCATCGTCCGGGATGTCCACGTCCTTGATGGCCTTGCCCATGCCCGGGAGCATACCCAGGATATCCTTCATATTGCCCATTTTCTTGATCTGGGCGATCTGTCCCAAAAAGTCGTCGAATCCGAACTGGTTTTTGCGGAATTTGCGCTCCAGTTCCTTGGCTTTGGCCTCGTCGTACTGGGCATTAACCTTTTCCACCAGGGAGACGATATCGCCCATGCCCATGATGCGGTCGGCCAGACGTTCGGGATGGAAGACCTCCAGCGCTTCCATTTTTTCGCCCGTAGAGGAGAATTTGATCGGTTTTTCGACCGTGGCTTTAATGGATAATGCCGCACCGCCGCGGGTATCGCCGTCCAGTTTGGTCAGCACTACGCCGTCGAAGTTCAGCCGGTCGTTGAACGCTTTGGCGGTGTTCACCGCGTCCTGTCCGGTCATGGAGTCCACTACGAACAGCGTTTCCGAAGGCTTGACAGCCACATGGACGCGGGATATTTCGTCCATCATCTCCTGGTCTACCGCCAGACGGCCCGCCGTGTCGACGATGACCGTATCCAGCGAATGTTCGCGGGCGTATTTGATGGCATTCTCCGCGATCTGTACCGGGTTTTTATTGCCTTCTTCGGTGTATACTTCCACGCCTATGCCCTCGGCCAGTACTTTCAACTGGTCGATGGCCGCCGGACGGTATACGTCGCCGGCAACGAGCAATACCTTGCGGTTCTTTTTGCTCTTCAGGTGCAGGGCCAGTTTCCCGGAGAAAGTCGTTTTACCGGAACCCTGAAGTCCGGCGATAAGGATGACGGCCGGTTTGCCTTCCAGGCTGATGTCGCTCGCTCCGCCACCCATCAGTTCTGTCAGTTCGTCCTTGACGATCTTGATGAATACCTGGCGGGGGTTGAGGGAAGTATGTACTTTCTGGCCGATGGCTTTTTCCTTCACGCGGTCGGTGAACTCTTTGGCTATCTTGTAGTTCACGTCGGCATCCACCAGTACGCGGCGGATTTCCTTGGCCGTTTCGGCTATCTTGATCTCACTGATGCGGTGGTCGCCCTTGACGACTTGCAGGGCGCGATCCAGTTTCTCGCTTAAACTCTCGAACATATGTTTTCGGGGTAATTAATGCAATAATTGTTTTTAATGAGGCAAATTTAGTGATTTTTCCGCGTAGGAGCTGTCTCTTATACACATCTCCGAGCCCACGAGACTCGACGTCATCTC
>OWIO01000846.1_pt1 | contig 26123 bp, 24 predicted proteins | sample 1733011 | NCBI WGS metagenome assembly OWIO01 (sample SAMN05065779, study PRJEB22554) | human gut metagenome | biome: ENVO:2100002; feature: ENVO:00000062; material: ENVO:00002003 | host: Homo sapiens | place: USA | reverse complement strand
CTTTGCGGACATTTAAGAAGATATAAAAAGATAGTCAAAAAGACATATATAATTTGTATTAATACGATATAACTATTTTGCAATCGAGGTGTGTTTAATGGGCGTTCTTCCTACTATGCGTTCCGACAAATCAGAGATCCTACCGTATAATTTCAAGGACTATTATGCGTTTATAGGTCTTGAAAAGCTATCTGACCACCCGAGCTTCCGGATGTTTAACCACTGGCATGATGCTGTAGAAATAATCGTGCCAATACGCGGGCATATGGTGTACAGCGTTAACGGTGAGCTTGTCCACCTGGATGAAAACAACGGTGTTTTCATCAATTCCAACCAGATACACTACGGTTTTTCCGCCGACAACACCGATTGCGAATTTGTTTTTGCATTGTGGCATCCGCTTATCCTGTGTGCCACAAACAGTATAGAAAAAAACTATGTGAAGCCGATTACAGACAATGCGGCAATACCTTATATACGTCTCAACCGCGAGATCGATTGGGAGAAAACAATCATGGACGATGCGTGTGAGCTTAACGCGCAGCTATATGCACCTTCTGCACCACTGGCTCTTCAGAGTTTGATTTTTAAAATGTGGAAAACGATTTTTGATAATACTGCCCACGAAGAGGATGACAGTTCCCACGTTTCCCCACAACTTTCGATTCTGAAGGATATGCTCTCTTATGTTCACGAACACTATCCCGAGAAAATTTCGCTAAACGACATTGCCAATGCCGGCAAGATCAGCATAAGCAGCTGCAATACTATATATAAGAAATACTTAAAAGAGTCTCCGATAAAACATTTGCTCAATTATCGCTTGATGAAAAGCTGCGAACTGCTGATAGAAAATGCGCTGTCCGTAACGGAGATTGCATTTGATGTGGGGTTCGCGAATACGAGCTATTATATAGATACTTTTAAGAAAAGATATGGCTGCACGCCGAACGAATACCGGAAACGCAACAAGCTGTCGGAAATATTTACTCCGAACACCGACAGCTTTTTATAATTTGCTTCACCCTACCCGTAATCCCGTTAGGGCATCAGTATAGAATTATTATCTCGTGCAGCATCTCTACTGCCCAATTAATAAAAAAAGCACCCCGGTTTGAACTGATATAGTCCCCTTGAAGTAGACCATGGAAATAACCAAAACTACTTCAGGGGGATTATTTTATGTCCAGATCACCAACAACGCCGAAATTCAAGATACAGATGTGTCAGTTGTATTTGTCAGGAAAATGCACATATGCAGGGCTTGCAGAAACATACAACATCAGCAAAAGAACACTTCGGGAATGGGTGTTAAAATATAACGCAAATTGCAAGTGCAAGTTGGACACCTGCACTTGCAATTTGCGTGATAAAATAGATACGGCTGTCAAAGGAAATAAAAAGGTTAAAAAAGTGATTGTCGTATCTGGTGTGGGAGTATTATTCGTGTGTACGATTGCTATTGTTGCAAGTATCTTGGCATAAACGCCCAAATCCAAAAAACAGTTTGTGCGGATAGCGGCAAGCACGAATTTATTGGGCAGGCTAGGGGCGCACTTCTATGCACTTTTCGTTGTATCTTGCAGCGCGCGAGTTTGCGCCGCAGAAGCTTTCCCTGTGTAAGGGGCGGAGGCGTTGTCAATCCCTCCGTCAGCCTAACGGCTGACAGTTCCCTTTCGATGCCTTTTGCAAAAAATCCAACCTATGATCGTAATCACAGGTCGGATTCCTGTTTTATGAATCTCCGCAGCAGAAGCTGCGGAGATTTTCCCATATTGATTCGAGAACCGGCACAGCGATCGCGTTGGCGAACGGCTCAATAGTAGGAATGCCCCCACGTGGCGTTTTCATAGCTCGTGAGAAAATCCGCGTTTGCGTGCTCGATCGGCGAGAGCGTATTGTTGTCGAACGACGCGCCCGGCACCGTGCCGTGATACCAGCTCTGCGCCTCGAAATATGCTGCGATCTGCGGCGTCTGGAAGATGCGGCCGTGGCGCGCGTAGATCTCGTTGCGCGCAAGGCAGCACTGCTCCCACGTGAGGCCCGCCACATCTGCCTGCGTGAGCCGGCGCGTGGCGCTGTCCGGCAGGATATAGCCGCCGTCGGCCGGCTTTGGCGTGGGCGTCGGCGTCGGCGCTGCGCTCGGCGTCGGTGCGGCGGAGGGCTGCGCCGTGGCTGTCACGACCGGCGTCACTGCGGCGACCGGGTCCTTCGGCTTGGGCTTGACGTTGAGCGCGATGAGCAGCACGATCAGCGCCACGCCAAGCGCGGCAAAGATCGCAATGAGCAGCGCCTTGCTGCGCGGTGCGTCCTGATCCTCCGGCGCGGGCTCGTAAGGCGTGTCGTCCTCCCAGCCGGGCACGGGCGGGTCGTCGACCCACGTGTTGTCGGGCGGCGGATCTGCCTCGTCATCCCAGTCGTCGGCCGGGATATTTTCGTCCTGCCAGCCGTCCGGCGGCGTGGTCTCGTCCGGCGGTGTCTGTTCCGCCCCGCAGTAGGGGCACCAGACCGCATCGTCCGGAATATCTCGTCCGCAGTAGGTACACTGCATTGGCTTCACCTGCCCTTTCCCACACACGTTGTTTTCCTCAATATACCATGGTATACATTCTGCCGCAAGATAAAAAATGTCCCCCGGTGCTGCCGGGGGACAAATTGCGTCCTGTTAGCCTGCGATGCGCTTTGCGCCCACGTAGTTTTTCAGGTAGTAGCTCGAGCTCAGGTCGCTGATGACGACGCAGCCTGCGCCGGAGCTGCTGTGGATGAACTGGCCGTTGCCGATGTAGATACCGACGTGGCCGATGCTGGAGCTGTTGCTCGCAAAGAACACCAGGTCGCCGATCTGGAGGTTCGCCTTCTCGACGTAGGTGCCGTTGTTGTTGTAGATGCTGCTGGCCACACGGCTCATGGAGTAGCCGCAGAGCTTGTACACGTAGTTGACAAAGCCGGAGCAGTCAAAACCGGACGGGCTCATGCCGCCGTAGACATACGGTGCGCCCATGTACTGCTTGGCCGTGGCAACGATCGTCTCGCCGATAGAAGTGCTCGGCGTGCTTCCGCCGCCGTTGCCGCCCTCCGTCTTCGTGGTGGAGACATACGCGCTGTTGACATAGCCCTTGACACCGTTGATGGTGACGGCCGTCCAGTCGCCGCTCGTACCGGTGATCGTCAGCGGCGTGCCGTTGTTATACGTGCCGAGGATGGAGTAGCTCGTGCCGGCGCCGGAACGCAGACGCACATCATTGCCCTTGATGTAGCCGGTCTGACTCGTCGAGCCGCCGCTGCTGGGCTTGGTCGTGGTCATGTAGTCCTTGCTGACATAGCCGTCCTTACCGCTGTAGCTGACCTTGTACCAGTTGCCGCTCTCGCCGGTGATCGCCATCTCGGTGCCGGTGTTATACACGCCGAGGATGGAGCTGGTCGTGCTCGCGCCGGAGCGCATACGCACACCCGTGCCCTTGATGTAGCCGGTCTGGCTGTCCGCGCCGCCGGAGACGTAGTCCGAGCGGATGTAGCCGCTCGTGCCGCCGATGGTGACCTTCGACCAGCCGTTTTCCGTGCCGGTCACGGTCAGGGGCGTGCCGTTCTGGTAGGTACCGAGGATGGAGTAGTTCGTGCCCGGGCCGGAGCGCATACGCACATCGCTGCCCTTGACCGAGCCGTTGGAGCCGGACGCGCTGCCGCCGCTGCTCGTCACACCCGAAAGCGAGACATAGTCCGAGTGGACATAGCCGTCCGTGCCGTTATAATTGACCTTGTACCATGCGCCGCTGACGCCGGTAACGGTCATCGTGGTGCCGGAATTGTAGGTGCCGAGAATGGAGCTGCTCGTGCTCGCGCCGGAGCGCATGCGCACATAGCTGCCATCGATCGTACCGGTGCCGAAGCTGGCATCCATATCATTGGCGCGTTTGAGGTAATCGGAAGATATGTAGCCGACGGTGCCGTTGTAGACCACCGTGACCCAATTGCCGCTGGACCGCTCGGACACCACAACATGGGTGCCGGCCGGGAGCGTCGAGATAATGCCGTAATTCGTACCGGCGCCCGTTCGAAAGTTCACGGCCGTCGTCGTGGTCGCGCCGCCGGCAGTCGCCGCGGAGGCCGAAACGGCCAGCGTGAGCGCAAAAATCACGGAGACAACAGTTGTTTTCAGAAATCGTTTCGCCATAGAATCATCCTTTGCTTAGTTATTCGCAAGCGCGCGGTCCAGCCACACAGCCGCCACGTCCATGGCGTTGTACAGCCCGTCCTTTTCTGTCTTTTTGACCACACGGTCGCGGGACTTCAGATCCGGATCCGTCAGCTGGAGCTGCACGGAGACCCGCGTCGCCACGTCGAGATCTTTGACCTTCTTCGTGTCGAGGATCTGCATCATGATGATGTACTTGTCAGCCATGCTGCCGTAATAGAGCAGGTTGTCCTTGCGGCGCAGCGGATGGCCTTTGTAGCACAGTTCATTCGTTTTTGCTGCCAATGAGATACACCTCCGATACCACTGTTTTCGAATTGTAACACATTTCAATCATTTTGTCAACACCGCGCAGACCGGGCCGGGAAAGCACGACCCGGCTGCGGGGGAATACTGCGTTTATTCCGTGTCGCCCGTGTTCTGTGTCTTGGAGAAGTCCCCGAAGATGCCGGTCGGCGTACCGACATTCGGCGTCGGGAAGCTCTTGGTCGCCAGATCCTTATGGATTGGCTCCATGACCAGCTTCCAGATCTGTGCGGCGGGGTTGCCGGAGAAGTTCATATACTCGGGCATATCGTAGCCGGTCCAGACGGCGGCCACATAGTACGGCGTAAAGCCGACAAACCAGCGGTCGCAGTTGTTTGTGGTCGTACCGGTCTTGCCGCCGACGGGCATACCGCTCAGGCGGGCCTCGCTGCCCGTGCCGCTGTTGACGGCATTGCAGAGCATGTCGGCCATGTTCCACGCGGTATTGGCCTTGAGGGCCACGATCGTGCGCGCGGGGTTTTCGAGCACGATCTCGCCGCTGGAATCCTTGACGTAGGAATACGTGCGGCCATAGGTGAACACGCCGTCGTTGACGAAGGCGGAGTACGCCTGCGTCATCTCGCGCACGGTGATGCCGTTGGTGAGCTGGCCGAGGGCAAGCGGCGCGTAGTCGCAGTCAGACTCGGCAAGGCTCGTAACGCCGAGCTTATCCTTGAGGAACTCATACGATGCGCGCGGCGTGAGCTTGTCAAGGATCTGCGCCGAGACGGTGTTGAGTGAGCGCTGCAGCGCCTCGCGGATGGTGATGACACCGTAGTTGCCGCCGCCGGAGTTTTTCGGGTACCAGCTCGTGCCGGTCAGCTTGATATCCGCCGCGTCGTTGACCTGCGTATACTGCGTGATGAGGCCGAGCTCCATCGCGGGACCGTAGGTCGCGATCGGCTTGATGGACGATCCGGGCGGACGCTTGGACTGCGTGGCGCGGTTTGTGCCGAAGTTGATGGTCTTTTCGCCCGTACCGCCGGACAGGCCCTTGATCTCACCGGTGTAGGGATCCATGATGACGATGGCGGACTCGAACTGCTGGCCGGAGGCCGACGGGCGCTGCGGCATGTTGTCGAGGTTGGTATAGACGTCGTCGATCGCCTGCTGGATGCTCGCATCGTAGCAGGAATAGACCTGATAGCCGCCGGAATAGAGCAGCGTGCGCGCCGTGTCGCGGCTGACGCCCTTTTGCTCGACGAGGTCGTTGAGCACGTCGTTGATGACGGCCTCGGCATAGTAGCTGTAGATGGTCTGGGTGCGCTCATCGGATTCGCTGCGCACGAACACGAGCTCCTGCGCCACGGCCTCGTCGTACTGCTCCTTGTTGATCCAGCCCTGCTCATACATCTGCTTGAGGATGGTCTCCTGCCGGGTTTTATTGTTCTCGCGGCTGATGAAGGGGTCGTACTTCGAGGGGTTGTTCGTGATGCCGATGATGCTTGCGCACTCGGCGAGCGTGAGGTCCTTCGGTTCCTTGCCGAAGTAGGTCTCGGCGGCAGTGTAGACGCCGTTGCAGCCCTCGCCGAAGTAGACAATGTTGAGGTACCACTCCATGATCTCTTCCTTATCATAGGACTTCTCAAATTCGAGCGCCTGGAAGATCTCGAGCAGCTTGCGCTGCACGGTGATATCGTCCTGCTTGGTGAGGTTTTTGATGAGCTGCTGCGTGATGGTCGAGCCGCCGAAGTCGTTTTTCATCGACAGGAACATGTTGATGAACGCCCCTGTCGTGCGGTACCAGTCCACGCCCTTGTGCTTATAAAAGCGCTTGTCCTCGATGGCGACGGCCGCATGCTCCATATCCTTGGGGATGTCGGCATAGTCGACCCAGACGCGGTTTTCCGTGCTCGAGAGATTCGTAAGGTTCTGCCAGTTGCCGTCGGCGTCCTCATACAGGATCGAGCTCGAGAGTGAGACCGTAAAGTCCGAGAGCTGCACGTCCAGATCCGTGGACAGGCAGTTTTTCACGTAGTACGCGAAAATGCACAAAAACAAAAGCCCCGTGACGAGCAGGATCAAAAAGATCGTGCCGATCACGCGCAGGATCGTGCCCGCGACGCTGACGGTCGCGTCCGCAGCCTGTGCCGCGCGTGGGGCGGATGCCGGTTTCGGTCGTTTTGCCATAGGCAATGGCCACCTCCCTGAGAATACATGTAAGCGGGGGAAACAGCGGGTCAAAGACCCGATCAAAGTCCAGCGCATAAAAACGGTTAAATGATATTATAACACACCCTGTCAACACCGGATAGTCCTTCGCGCATTTTTGTCCGGCGCGTATGGTTCGCGCACACATTGGGCAAACTTTCCGGTGAAAGGAGCGTGGCATATGAAACGAACGCTGGCACTGACGGTCGTGACGGCGCTGTGCGCCGTGTCGCCCTTCGCCGCAGGCGCGGCGATCTCTTCCCTGCAGCAGCCGGACGCGCCGGTCACCTCGTATGACGGTGCGCAGGCGGAATTTGTTCTGCGCGATTATGAGGGGTATGTGAGCGTGTTCGCCCCCGGCGGCGACCGCAAGCCCCTGCAGGTGACCGGCATCGAGACCGCCGGACTGCGCCGCACCGACCGCGAGCTGCTGCGCGGCGGCATCACCGTCGGCAGTCAGGAGCAGCTTTTGCTGCTGCTGGAGGATCTCGGCTCGTAAAAAGACTTGATTTTAGCCGCCGAATAGGGTACACTGAAATCAGAAAAAGATCACGACTGGAGGATACCCCGATGAGTGAAGCATTCGGCAGTGATTATCTGACGATCGAGGACGAGGACGGCAACGAGTTCGAGCTGGAAGTGCTCGACGAGTTTGAGCTCGACGGACAGAGTTATCTCGCGGCGCTCCCCGCCGACATGGACGAGGACGACCCCGATTTCGGCATCGTCCTGCTCAAGATCATCGAAGAAAACGGTGAGGAGCTCTTCGGCTCCATCGACGACGATGACGAGCTGGACAAGGTGTATGATTATTATATGCAGGAAGTCTTCGCCGACGAAGACGAGGACGAGGCGGCGGACGCGGAGGAATAACTTTCTGCACAGTGCATAGCATGGGAGTAAGTCCTGCTGTGTGCGTGGAGCACGGTTTGTGCTCAGAGCCCATTTAAACCCACATCTCTCATAAGGGATGCCAGAACTTCCGCTGCGGATTGCAGGCCTCCCGGCCGGCTGAAAGATGCCGGTTGGACGTTGGAAGCAAAGAAACAGCAGAGAGGCGACCCACCTGCCTTTTTGTGCAGGTTGTAACTGGGCTCACACGGCATTGGCGGGCTGGCCGGCAGCGAAAGCTGCCGGCTTTTTTCTTGCCCAAAAGGGCAAGAAAAAAGCCGGATCTTATCCGAGGCGGATGAGGTCGAAAGGCCGCGCCACCTTCTCCATGAGGGAAAGGCTCAAAAAATGCGCAGCGCAATCCATTGACAACCTCTCCCGCCGGGCTTATCATAACCGCGGCGGCACGCGCTGCGTGCCGAATCCCACACAGACGAAAGGAAATCCGCCATGCTCCGCTTCCAGAACGATTACTCCGAGGGCGCCCACCCGAACGTGCTGCGCGCCCTGTGCGACACGAATCTCAGCGCCACCCCCGGCTACGGGCTCGACGACGACTGCCACCGTGCGGCCGATGCTATCCGCGTCCGCTTTGCCTGTCCGGATGCCGACGTGCATTTTCTCGTCGGCGGCACGCAGACGAACCTGCTCGCCGCGGCTGCGTTCCTGCGCCCGTGGGAGGCCATGGTCGCAGCCGACACCGGCCACGTCAACGTACACGAGACCGGCGCGATCGAGGCCACCGGCCACAAGGTGATCGCCGTGCCCGGCGCAGACGGCAAGCTCACCCCCGCCGCCATTGCGGACGCCGCCGCGCAGCACTGCGCCCAGCCGGGCGTCTACGACGAGCATATGGTGCTGCCGCGCATGGCATACATATCCGACACAACAGAGCTCGGCACAGTCTACACGAAGGCAGAGCTGACCGCGCTGCGCGCTGCGTGCGATGCGCATGGGCTGTACCTGTATCTCGACGGTGCGCGCCTTGCGCAGGCGCTCACGGCCGCGGGCAACGACCTGCGACCGGAAGATCTGCCGCAGCTGTGCGATGCGTTTTACATCGGCGGCACGAAAAACGGCCTGCTCTTCGGCGAGGCGATGGTCATCGTCAACGACGCGCTCAAGCCGGGCTTTCGCCGCGCGATGAAGCGCAGCGGCGCCATGCTGGCAAAGGGACGTCTGCTCGGCGTGCAGTTTGCCGCCGCGCTGGAGCAGGATCTCTGGCTCGACATGGGACGCCATGCAAACGCGCAGGCGCAGCGCATCGCGGCCGCACTCTCGAATCTCGGCGTGCCGATGTACGTGCCCTCACCGACGAACCAGATCTTCCCCATCCTGCCGGACGCCAAAATCGCGCAGCTGCAGGAGCGGGTGGCGTTTTACACGAACACCCGCGTGGACGAAACGCACCAGGCCGTGCGCTTTGTGACCTCGTGGGCGACGACCGATGCGCAGGTCGACGCGCTGCTCGCGCTGCTGAACGAAGTGCTGGGCTGAGCAGACGCCCGCATTTCAAACACGGAATACGAAAGCGCCCGACGCAAACTGCGTCGGGCGCTCCGGCTTGTCCAAAAGCTTCGCAGCCCTCTGTACCGTGCGGCGAAAGAAAGTCCAATCATTTTCTCCGGCGACATGTGCGGCGGAGAAAATACCGCTCAGGCTGCAAGTGTGGAATTTGCGCGCCGGCGGCGCGCAAATTATGCGCGCAGCAGACTGCAGCCTCTTTGTCAAAAAAGTAGTACTTTTTTGACAGTCTAAGCGCCCGACGCGGTTCGCGTCGGGCGCTTAACTTATAAATGCTCCTTTTGCATCTTCGCCCAGCGGCGGGGATACTTTGGCGGCGTGTCCGCCGTTTTTCGGATGACGACAACACTGTGCGTCACATCCGTGCCGGGCACGGTATAAGTGACCGTGCGCTCATATGTGCCGCCGAGCTTCCGGATGGCGCTGCGCGCCTCGTCGAGCTCCACGGCGCAGTCCGGCCCTTTCATGGCCAGAAACACGCCGCCCGTGCGCACAAACGGCAGGCACAGCTCGCACAGCAGATACAGCCGCGCGACGGCGCGCGAGACCGCCGCGTCGAACCGGCCGCGCAGCTCCGGCGCTTCTTCCGCGCGCGCGTGCAGGCACGTCACATCCGCGAGCCCGGTCGCGGCGCAGACATCGCCGAGAAAGCGCACGCGCTTATCCAGACTGTCGAGCAGCGTGAGCGAAATGTCCGGCTGCGCGATCTTCAGCGGCAGACCGGGAAAACCCGCGCCTGTGCCGACATCAATGACCGACTTTCCGGCAAGCGGCTCGACCGTCAGCAGTGCGGCCGAGTCGAGAAAGTGCAGCTGCGCCACGTCCGTCTCGCCGTGGATGGCCGTCAGGTTCATGACCTTGCTGCGCTCCTCAAGCAGCTCGTAGTATGTCTCAAAGCGGGTCAGCGCCGTCTCGTCGAGCGGCAGACCCATCGCGGCAAAGCCCGCGCGGAGCAGTTTTTCCATGTGCGCCTCCGAATGTATCTGTTGCCGCCATCTTACCACATTCCCGCGCGCACGTCCAGCCCCGGGCGGGCAATGGGGCAAAGCCCACGATCACCGGCAGCCACGAAAAGCCGTCCGCACGGGTCTCCGTGCGGGCGGCTGCAGCGTGTCAAAAAAGCCTCGCAGAGTTTGCCGCCCGCAGGCGGCAAAAAAAGTGAAATCATTTTCTCTCGCGACATGTGCGTGAGAGAAAATACTGCTCAGGCTGCAAGTGTGGAATTTGTGCGCCACAGGCACACAAATTCTGCGCGCAGCAGACTGCAATCCCTTTATCGGAAAACCCTCCGGGTTTTTCGACAGTCTTAAACCGCCCGCGCGGATCTCCGTGCGGGCGGTCATGCTGTCTGTGCAGCTATTATGCGTAAAAGACGTGGTCGCCGATCGTGGTCGTATAGGTCAGGCAGCGGTTGAACCACGCGGAGTTGCAGGCCGCGGGGTTGATGAAGTACATACTCTCACCGACCGTATTGTACCCCTCAAAGGCGAGCTTTGCCGCGAGCACGGCGTCCTCATCCGGCGTGAGACCGATGCTGCCGTCCGCCGTGGGCGAAAACTGCGCCACACCGCTGCGCCGGTCGAACACGACCTCCTTGACGCTGTTGGGGAAGCGCTCGTCCGCCACGCGGTTGAGCACGACGTTGCCGACCGCGATCTGCCCGTCCATGGGCTGGTTGCCGGCCTCGGCATTGATGATGTGGCTGAGCCAGTAGACGTCACGCGCGCCGTAGAAGCTCTCGCCGCTCTCGAGCAGCTGCTGCCCGGACGCGTCGACGCGCAGGCTGGTATTGTCCGCGCTGAACGTAGCCGTGACGCCGAAGATCTTCTCCAGATCCGCCAGCGGCAGCACCACCTTGCCGTCAAGGGCGTACACCCCATCAGGCGCGTAGAAGCAGCGGCCGTTGGCCGTGTAGCTCACAGCGCCGTAGGTCGCCGTGATGTCCGCACCGTCGACTGTGACGGTCTGGGTGTCGCCGTCGGTGACGGTCGCGCTCTCAAGACCGAGCATCTCGGCAAACGCATCCGCCGAAAGCCAGGCCTCACCGTCGATCACATAGCAGTAACCGCCGAAACTGTCATCGATGTACACGGGCGTGTAGTCGCAGGTGACCGTCTCGGTATAGTCCGCAGCGTCCATGCCGACGGCAAGCGTGCGCGCGACAGGCGACGTCGCCTGCGCGGCGGTCTGCACCGCCAGCTTCTCATCGCGCTCGGGCGCAGACAGGGACGCATCCCCGCTCAGGACCGCTCTGGCCGACAGGGCATCCCCGTCCAGCCCGGCGGCCAGCACCGGACTCTCACCGGCGAGCCAGAAAAATCCGCACAATAAGCCGCAAAGCAGGCAGACGATGCACATCAGCGACAGACCCGATCTGACGGACTGTCCGGCTCTCTTGATTTGTTTCATGACGTGCAGCCTCCTTTGCTGTAACTTTTTCGGGTCCGGCGGGCACACGGTCATCTGATCCATACACCCGACAGGCGCATTTTAAGCACGACGCCTTGCCCCGTTATGGATAATTATATTCATTTTCCGAGTCGTTCGCAATCGGCAAATTGCACAAAGCAGCTTTTTAAGTTCTGAATAAAATCCACAATAAAACGCAGAAATAACAAAATACAGTATATATTTACGTTGTTCGACACAAGAAATTGTGTTGTCTACTTTGACTAAATCCGACGTTTCGACGCATTCTGACCAAAAAGAAAAGATGCAAGTTCGCAAAAATTTCTTGCAAACTTGCATTATGTCAACCATTTTAATTATTTGAAAGAATTATGTAAATCTTTTTCCCGCCTTACAGCGCCTGTTTCAGTGCCTGTGCAAGCTGATCCGGGCAGGATGTCGGCTTCAGTCCGCAGCGCACGCCCTCCAAGCGTTCGATGGCCTGCTGCACCGGCATCCCCACCAAGAGCCGCGAAATGCCCTGTAGGTTGCCGCTGCACCCCCCTTTCACCTCAACTTTGCGGATAATCCCGTCTTCAACCTCCACCTGCATCAAGCGCGAGCAGACGCCTTTCGGCCGGTATGTGATCGTCATAGCGACGCCTCCTTTGTATTTTTGCCGCTCACAGTATAGCAGGTACGGTGACATAATTCCAGCCCAAAAACCATATATATTGTGGAGAATGCGTTTGGAGGTGGGCAGATATGACACTGCGGCAAAAATTGGCCTGTGTGGGTCTGGCCGTGTTCGGTTTGCAGATCGCGTCGGCTGCGGCTGGTGGCGCGCCGCTCAGGGACCGGCTGCAGCGCTGGTTCGACCCGGAGCAGCTGCTGCTGGCTTCGGTGCGCATGGAGCTCGGTGCTCCGCCGGTGGCTGTCTCCCCCACACCGGAGGCAGCAGCAGCGCTCAGCGCCGCCTCACCCGCACCGGAGGTGACCCCCGTCCCCACTGCGGACGACGACGTGGAAAACGCCCCGACCGCAACAGCCGACGGGCTGCCCATCGTGGCGACGAGCATCGCCGGCGGGCTGACGGTCAAGAACGAGACGGACATCCCCGTAAGCGTCGCCGCCCTGCTGCAGCAGGGGCCGGCCACCGTACTGCCGGCGGGCGAGCCGCAGATCCTCATCATGCACACGCACGCGAGCGAGGCCTTCACCCCGGCGGGACACGATCTCTACGCCGCGAGCGACACCTGCCGCACCGAGGACACCAATTATAATATTGTGCACGTGGGCGACGTGCTCGCCGACACGCTCACGAACGCGGGGCTTGAGGTGCTGCACGACCGGACGATCTACGACTACCCGAGCTATACGGGTTCGTACAGCCGCTCGGGCGCGGCCGTGCAGGAGTATCTGAGCCAATACCCGAGTCTGCGCATCGTCATCGATCTGCACCGCGACGCGCTGTGCTCCGACAGCGTGGTCTACAAGACCGTGGCAGAGCTCCCGGATGCCGCGTGCGCGCAGGTGATGCTGCTCGTGGGCACGAACGCGTCGGGACTCTATCACCCGCACTGGGAGGAGAATCTGCGTTTGGCGGTATACCTGCAGGATGCGGCCGTGCAGGCGCATCCGACGCTCATGCGGCCGATCACGCTTGTGAACGAGCGCTACAACCAGCATCTTACGCGCGGCTCGCTTATCATCGAGGTCGGCAGCAGCGGCAACACGCTTCAGGAAGCCGTGCGCGCCGTGCGGCTGTTCGGTGAGAGCGCGGGCGCAGCGCTCGCGGCACTCGTGCAGTGACCGGATGCGACAGCGTGCGACATATTATAATAGGTATAAAAACACCCCCGTCGGGTGAGAATCTCCGCAGACGGAGCTTCCGGCCAAGGGGGGTGTTGAGAGATGCAGGTTCGCCATTACATGACCGCAGCAGCCGCCGTGACGCATCCGGACGAGCCGGTCGTCGCCGCGGCGCGGCTGATGCGTCAGCGCAGCATCGGCGCACTGCCGGTGTGCGAGGACGACGGAACGCTCGCCGGTATGCTTACCGACCGCGACATCGTCGTGCGCTGTGTTTCCGCCGGCGATGATCCGCAGACTGCGACCGTGCGCGGCATCATGTCGCGCGACCCCGTGACGATCGAGGCCGATGCCGACGTGCGCACCGCAATGACCGCCATGCGTGCCGCGCAGGTGCGCAGGCTGCCTGTAACCGAGGGCGGCAAGCTCGCGGGTGTCCTCTCGATCGACGACATCGCCCGCTCCGGCAAGTGGGACATGGAGTGCGCGCAGGCGCTGTGCGGCATCACAGCGAATGTCTGCAGGCGGTGAAGCGGCGCACCCCGGCCTTCTCCTTGAGGAGAAGGCTTTGATTGGCTGCGGCTGTGTTCCCGTCCCCTCCCCCTGCGCGTATGCGCAAGTCTTCTTCCCTCCGGCCGCGCTGTACCCGCGCGGCCGGCCTTTTTGCGCATCTCCCGCACTGCACCGCGCACAAATTGCGCACAAACGCCAAAACACGGCGCAGAAAACACAGCAATCTGCACAATCTTGAGAATCATTCGCAAAAAGTGCTTTACAAATGCGGACAGCCGTGCTATCTTAATATCAGTAATAATTCCTGTTACTAATATCGAAGGAGGTGCTTCGATGCCCATCCGCAAAAACAGCAAAAAGCGGCAGGTCATCCTCGAAGCCCTCGCCGCGACGACCGCCCACCCCACCGCGCAGGAGCTGTACCAGCAGCTCAAGCCGGACTATCCCGACCTGAGCCTCGGCACAGTGTACCGGAACCTGAGCCTGTTTTCCGAACAGGGCGACGTGATGAGCGTCGGCGTGTTCCGCGGGCAGGAGCGGTTCGACGCACGCACAGAGCCCCACGCCCACCTGCACTGCGCGCAGTGCGGCCGCGTCATCGACGTGCCGCTGCCCGGCGCGCCCGAGCCGCAGCTGTGCACGCTCGCCCAGAGCGTAACAGACGCGCAGGTGCTCGGCTGCAGCATCACGTTCACGGGGCTGTGCAAAGCTTGTCAGCAAGCGGCAAAGGAAGCCGCTTCCGAATAAATCAACGATCGAAATCAAAAAACTTTAGGAGGAACTTACAATGAAAAAATGGGTTTGCAGTGTCTGTGGTTACGTTTACGAAGGCGAGCAGCCGCCGGTCGAGTGCCCGGTGTGCCATGTCGACGGCTCCAAGTTCATTGAGCAGAAGGCTGAGAAGTCCTGGGCTGCCGAGCACGTTGTCGGCGTTGGCAAGGCGTTCGGCGCGGACGTTCCGGCCGACGTGCAGAAGGAGATCGTCGACGGTCTGAGAGCCAACTTCGAGGGCGAGTGCTCCGAGGTCGGTATGTATCTGGCCATGGCGCGCGTTGCGCACCGCGAGGGCTACCCGGAGATCGGCCTGTACTGGGAGAAGGCCGCGCACGAGGAAGCCGAGCACGCTGCGAAGTTCGCCGAGCTCCTCGGTGAGGTCATCACCGACAGCACAAAGAAGAATCTTGAGATGCGTGTCGACGCCGAGAACGGCGCGACCGCCGGCAAGTTCGAGCTCGCCAAGCTCGCCAAGCAGTACAATCTCGACGCGATTCATGACACCGTGCACGAGATGGCGCGCGACGAGGCCCGCCACGGCAAGGCCTTCGAGGGTCTGCTGAACCGCTACTTCGGCAAGTAATATTCCGCAACGGGAGACACAGCCATGAAATACGTCTGTGACATCTGCGGCTACGTCTACGACCCCGCAGCCGGCGATCCCGACAACGGCGTCGCCCCCGGCACGCCCTGGGAAGCCGTCCCCGAAGATTGGGTCTGCCCGCTGTGCGGCGTCGGCAAGGACCAGTTCAGCCCCGAGGCATAACGCAAAATGAGAAGAGGAAGCCGGTCACTCGGCTTCCTCTTTTTTGCGCTTTGCGCGACCGGATATATATCGTCGGGAAATTGACAACCGGCGCGGAAAATGCTACACTACGCTTGTCATACGACAGAAAACGCGGCCGCTGCGGCGGCTGCCTCGAAGGGGGACAAAAACCATGAAATACTGTGCTCAGTGCGGCGCGCAGCTGGTCGATGAGGCCGTGGTCTGCCCGCATTGCGGCTGCGCCGTGGCGCCGACGAAGACCGTCGACCCGAACGCCAGCCCAAAATCGCGCCTGATCGCGCTGCTGCTGTGTGTCTTTGTCGGCGGTCTCGGCATCCACCGCTTCTACGTCGGCAAGATCGGCACGGGCGTGCTCTGGCTGCTCACGGCCGGATGCTTCGGCATCGGCGCGCTGGTCGACCTGATCATGATCGCCTGCGGCACATTCACCGACAGCGACGGAAAACCGGTCACCGACTGGCAGACCTGACAGACACAAAAAGATCCCCGACCGCGGTCGGGGATCTTTTTATGCAATTACGGGTCGATCTCGATGATATAGCCGGTCTTGCCGCCGTAGAACTGCGGGTATTTGGCGGCGGGATCACCGATGCAGTCGTTATAATACCAGCCGTCGCTGCGGCGTGCGATGAGCACATAGTTCTCCGCCGCGCCGTTGGTGTCGCGCACGGACGGCTCACCGGCGGCCCAGTTATAGACCGGGTCGATGTTGTCCTTGACCCAGGCAAGCTCGCCGCTGTCGGCGCGGTACAGACCGATCCAGACGTAGGTCAGGCCGGACTCGTCGGCAAGCTGGGCGACGCGCGTCCACTTCTCGGCGCTGTCGATCACGACGAGGTGGCCGCCCTTGGCCTCCGCCGCCGCTTCAGCGTCCGCCCAGGAGACGTCCGCCTTGACGACTTCATACGTCGGCTCGGGCTTCGGCATCGGGGTGGGCGTGGGCGTCTCGGTCGGGACAGCGGTCTCGACCGGGGCAGTCGGTGCGGGTGTCGGCGTGGTCTCCGCCGCGCCGGGCGTGCCGAACACGCCGAGCGAGCGCAGCAGCAGCACCGCCAGCACCGCCGCGCAGATGATCAGCACCGTCAGCAGCACGCCCGCCTTATGCGACTGGCGCTGCGCGTCGGGCGCTTTCTTTTTCGGCTTCGCAGGGGCGGGACGGTAGGGCTCAGGCTTTTTCACCGGCGGCTTTTCCGGCTTCGGCGCGGGCTTGACCTCCGGCCTGGCGGCCGGCTTTTCCGGGCGGAATTTATTCGGCAGCGGCTGCGGCTCGGGTTTGTGCTCGGGCTCAGCCTGCGGCTCGGGCTCGGTTTCGGGGCTCGTCTCCGGCTCGGCGGCCGGAGTCTCCTCCGGCTTTGCTTCCGGCTCGGCAGCCGGAGCTTCCTCAGACTTCTCTTCCAGCTCGGCAGCCGGGGCTTCCTCCGGTTTCGCTTCCGGCCCGGCAGCCGGAGTTTCCTCCGGTTCAGGCTCCGCTTTCGGTTCAGACTCGGGCGCAGATTCCGCTTCCGGTTCGGTCTCCGGCTCAGCCTCCGGCACAGGTGCGGCGGCCTCCTCGGCGAGGATGCTGAGCATCATGCGCTCGACCTCGCTGAGCTCCTGCTCGGGCTTGTTGAACATCTCCTGTGCGGTCGGCACATTGCGGCGCTGCTCGGCATCATACTGCTCGAGCGCGGCGCACAGCTCCGCCGGGGTGGCGTAGCGGTCGGCCGGCCGGCACTGCGTGGCGCGCGCGATGATCTGCGCGAGATCGCGCCCGGCCTTGCGCGCCAGAGGCAGCGCCTCGCCGTTCATGCGGCGGCGCAGCGCGGCGGCCATATCCTCCGGCTGCGGCGCGCGGTCGTCCGGGTAAAACGGCAGACGGCCGCCCATCACGCCCGCATACAGCAGCAGGCCGAGCGAATACACATCGGCCGAGGCATCGAGCGAGCCGCTCCAGAAGACCTCAGGCGCCATGAACTCCAGCTCCTCGGTCGTCCAGTCCTTCGTGTCCGTGCGGGCGGGCGCGCCGAGACCGACCGTACCGTCCCCGGCACGGCTGATGTTGTCCGGGCGGATGCCGCCGTGGTATGCCCCGCGCTCCGTCAGGATGCGGCAGATCGTCTCGGCCAGCGCGGTCAGCTCCGCGCGCGAGAGCGTCTGCAGCCGCTCACCGAGGCAGCATGCGGGATCGAATGCGTGTTTTTCCATGTGATACGCACCTCTTTATGTCCGTGTTTGCGTGTTTACATAACGTAATAAATAGTAACACACTTGTGTCTGCAAGTCAATTCAATCTGACGCGCCGGACGCAGGTTTCTTCCGCCCGAGACGACCGAACCAGCCGAAGGTCATCGGCCAGATACCGGCGGCAAAGATCACCATGAGCGCGTAGCGGATGAGATTGGCAACATTGTGCCCGCCGCACAGCGCGAGCAGCGGCGCTTTGAGCGCAGCGCGCAGCCCGATCGTAATGGCAAGACCGAGCACGGTCTTGAGCACCTGCGCCCACCAGACGGCACGCACGTCAAAGTGCACATACCTCCGGTCGAGCCAGTAGGCAAACGTCATGCCCAGCACCGCGCCGAGCAGCGTGTACGCGTTCTTGCGTCCGGAGGCGAGGTTCGCCGCGTCCACATCCGCGGGAAACGGCCAGAGCTCGGCAAAGAGCAGGTAGGCAGCGCCAAGCACCGCCATGGCGCCGAAGAGCAGGTAGAGCCGGTTCGGATGGCTGTCAATGTCCCGAAAGAGCGGATAGAGCGCGAACACCAGCACAAGTCCGATGCCGAACGACACGCCGACGTCCAGCGGCGTGTGCACGCCGAGGTACATGCGCGAAAACGCCGTGACCACGATCAGCAGCGCGCAGACCACACGCAGCCACGTCCGCTTCGTCCAGCGGCCGAGGCAGCCGAAGGACGCAAAGACGTTTTGCGTGTGTCCGCTCGGGAACGAGTAGCCGGTGGCCTCGGCGCGGGCGCTCTCGACGATCTGAAAATCCGGGTCTTTCACCCACGGGCGCGGGATGCGAAAGACAAGCTTGAGGAACTGGTTGACGATCGTGCCGACGAAGCCGACCGTGAGCATATAGTACCCGCAGGACTTGCTCACGCACCAGAACACGATGATGGCAGCGGCCATGAACACGAGCTCGCCGCCGCAGTTGGTGAGTGCGCCGAGCAGCGCGTCCAGAAACGGCGTGCGCAGCTCTGCCAGCGCATAAAGAAGCTGCATAGAGCGGTCTCCCCTCTGAAGATTTCTGCCGCCATTATAGCAAACTGCGCGCACGGATTCAACCGCAAAGCCGCAAAGGAAATTGACAGCAGCGGCGCGGAATGGTAGGATAAATCCAGACCCTATTCTATTTTATGGAGGCATGTCCCATGGACATTGAAACGACCATCCGCGCCCTGACCGGCCGCGGCTTTGCCGTGCAGCATTTTGCCACGGCTGCCGAGGCGACGGACTATCTTGACGGCGCGATCGACGGCACGACCGTCGGCATCGGCGGCAGCAAGACCATCGACCAGCTCGGTCTGTATGACCGTCTGGCGGAGCACAACACCGTCTGGTGGCACTGGCGCACACCGGGCTTTGCCACGCTCGACAACGCACTGACCGCGCCCGTGTATCTCAGCAGCGCCAACGCCATCACCGCCGACGGCCAGATCCTCAACATCGACGGCCGCGGCAACCGCCTCGCCGCCATGGTCTACGGCATCGGCAAGACAGTGTACATCGTCGCGGGCACGAACAAGATCTGCCCTGACTTTGACAGCGCCCTGTCACGTGCGCGCAACACCGCCGCCGTGCAGAACATGCAGCGCTTTGACGGCGACCAGCCGTGCCACGAGCTTGAGCGCTGTGTCGACTGCCGCAGCAAGAGCCGCGGCTGCAACGCGCTGCTCGTGCTCTGGGGACAGATGATGGACATGGCCAAGGTCGAGGTCGTGCTCATCGACGAGCCGCTCGGCCTGTAAGGAGGCATTCACGTGAAGATCTTTAAGCGTATCAAGTGGAGCTATGTCGTGCTCAGCGCGATGTTTTTGCTCCTCGGCATCTATCTCGTTGTGAATCCCGAGACGTCGCTGATCATGATCTGCCGCATCCTCGGCGCTGCCATGGCCGTGTTCGGTGTGATGAAGATCGTGCTCTACTTCATCCGCGAGGTCGAGGGCGTGGCCATCCGCTTTGACTTTGCCGTGGGGCTGTTTTGCATCATCCTCGGTGCGCTCATGCTCTGGCGCGCACCGGCGCTGACGGACGTGCTCTCGGTCATGATCGGTCTGCTCGTGCTCGTCGACAGCGTGTTCAAGCTGCAGGTCGCCGTCGATTCGCGGCGCATGGGCGCACACTCGTGGTGGGTCACGCTCGTGTGCACGGTCGTGTGTCTCGTGCTGGGCGTGCTGCTGGTCTTCAACCCCTTCAACGGCAAGCAGGTGCTCACGATCATGATGGGCGTATCGCTCATCGTTGACGGTGTGCAGAACCTCTGCACCGTCGTGTACGCCGCCGTCTTTGTCAAGGACGTCAAGGCCGCCGTGCGCGACCTTGTCGACGATGCCACCGCCGTCGAGACGACCGGTGAGGTCGTCGGCGAGGACAAGCCCGACGACGGGCCGAAAGCGCTGTAAGACGTTAAATCCTGCTTTATTTTCTGCCGGACGCGGGAATTTCTACGCGTCCGGCTCTTTACTTTTTTGCCGCTTTGGTGTAAAAAAGAATAGAAAATATGCTGCAACAAAAGGAGCAAGGGGGGAGCGGCCGATGATGGAGCAGGATTTTCAGCGTGTATATGAGAAATTTAAGCTGCAGTTTTTCCGCCGCCTGTTTTCACAGGTGCGGGAACGTGAGGGCTCGCTGAGCGCAATGGAGGCGTTTTCCGTTGAGGTCATTCATCAGCTCAACGCGCCGACGATCGGCCGGTTTGCGGACTTTCTCGGCATCTCGCAGTCCAACGCGACCTACAAGGTCAACAACCTGATCCGCAAGGGCTATATCGTCAAGGAGAATTCCGACACCGACCGGCGCGAGTATCATCTCAAGCTCTCGGACAAGTTCTACAGCTATAACGGCCTCATGCAGAGCTATATCGACACCGTGCTCGGACGCATCCGCGAGCGGTTCACGCCCGAGGAGCTGGCGACCTTTGCACACGTGCTGGCCGTCATGTCGGACGAGCTGATGCCCGAGTGCGACGTGCAGTCCAAGTAAACACCGCCATGAAAACGGAGACAGTCTTGCCGGCTGCCTCCGTTTTTCGTTTGCGGGGGTGCAAGCGCTCTGTGCGCGCTGCGCGGTTTTCTTGTGTTTGCGGGCAAAGTGTGGTTTAATAAGGGAAGAAAATTACGACAGAAACGGAGCATCGCCATGACGATCGCAGTCATCGGCGCGGGCGCGTCCGGCATGATGGCCGCGCTGACCGCCGCCGAAACCCCGGAAAATAAAATCCTGCTCTTCGAGCGCCAGGCGCGCGTTGGGCGCAAGCTTGCCGTGACCGGAAACGGCCGCTGCAACCTGACGAACACCGGTGCCGCGCCCGAAAACTACCACGGCACGCAGCCGGAGTTTGCCGCGCGCACACTCGCGGCCTTTCCGCCCGCAGCGGCGCTCGACTGGTTCGCCGCGCACGGTCTTCTGACCGTGACCGAGCCGGGCGGGCGCGTGTATCCGCTCTCGAACGCGGCCAACAGCGTCGTGGACGTGCTGCGCTTTGCGCTCGCGCAGCCGAACATCACCCTGCACACGGGCGACGCCGTGACGGCCGTGCGCCGCCAGGGGCGCGGCTTCGTCGTCGAGACGGAGGGCGGGCAGTTTCCCGCCGAGCGCGTCATCATCGCGTGCGGCGGCATCGCCGGGGCGAAGGCCGGCGGCGTGCGCGACGGCTACACCCTGCTGCAAAGTCTCGGCCACCGGCGCACGGCGCTGCACCCCGCGCTCGTGCAGCTGACGACCGAGCCGACCTATCCGCGCGCACTCAAGGGCGTGCGTGCCGATGCGCGCGTGACGCTCACGCAGGGCCGCAAGGTGCTCGCGCGCAGCGCGGGCGAGGTGCAGTTTACGGAAAAGGGCGTGTCCGGTCCCGCCATATTCGAGATCTCGCGCGCAGCCAGCTGCAGCGGCGAAGGGCAGACCGTGACGCTCGACCTGCTGCGCGAACACGGCGCGCCGGAATTTCTGGCGTTTTTGCAGACGCGGCGCAAGCTCGCGCCCGCGCTTCCGTGCGAAGAGGTACTGACCGGCACGGTGCACAACCGCGTGGGCAAGATGCTGCTGCGCTACGCCGATATTCCCTGTGCCCGGCCGCTCGGCGACGTGACGGACAGCGAACTCAAGGCGCTCGTGCGCGCGGCAAAGGGCTTCGCGCTGCCGGTGCGCGGCACGGAGGGCTTCGAGAGCGCGCAGGTCACGGCCGGCGGCATATGCACGGACGAATTCGACCCCGTGACGATGGAGAGCCGGCTCGTTCCGGGGCTGTACGCCTGCGGCGAGGTGCTGGATATTGACGGCGACTGCGGCGGCTACAACCTGCAGTGGGCGTGGGCCAGCGGCCGCGCGGCCGGGAGGGCCTGCCGATGATCGTGATCCCGAACCTGAAGCTTGCCCCCGGCGCGGACGAGACAGCGCTCAAGGCGCTGGCAGCCAAGGCGCTGAAGATCCCGGCCGGCGACATCGCCGGGCTGCGCATCCGCAAAAAATCGCTCGATGCGCGCCGGAAGGACGACATTCACTATGTCTACACCGTCGGCGTGACCGTGCGCGGGGACGAGCAGCGGCTCGTCCGCCGCTGCCGCAGCGCCGCGATCGCCCACGAAAAGACCTATCCCATCCCGCACGTCGCGCCGCCGGAGACGCGCCCCGTGATCGTGGGCTTCGGCCCGGCGGGGATGTTTGCCGCGCTCCTGCTTGCGCGCGCGGGTGCAAGACCCATCGTGCTCGAGCGCGGGCCGGACGCCAGGACGCGCAGCGCGCAGATCGCCGCGTTTCGCGCGGGCGGCGCGTTCGACCCCGAGTGCAACGTGCAGTTCGGCGAAGGCGGCGCGGGCACGTTCTCCGACGGCAAGCTCAACACCGGCACGCACGACGCGCGCATCGGCTTCGTGCTCGCGGAGTTCGCGGCGCACGGTGCGCCGGAGCACATCACCTATGACGCCAAGCCCCACATCGGCACGGACGTGCTCGTCGAGGTCGTGCAAAGTCTCCGGCGCGAGGTCATCGCGCGCGGCGGCGAGGTGCGCTTCGGCCACCGCGTGACGGGGCTGTCCACGGAGGATGGACACATCGCAGCGCTGACCGTGGCCGGGCCGGCCGGCAGCTACACGCTCCCGGCGCGGCAGGTCATCCTTGCGATTGGGCACAGCGCGCGCGACACGTTTGAAATGCTGCACGCGCAGGGCGTGCCGATGGAGCCGAAGCCGTTTTCCATGGGCGTGCGCATCGAGCACCGGCAGTCAGATATCAATGCCGCACAATACGGCGCGGCGGCAGATCGTCTGCCCGCGGCGGACTATAGTCTCTCCTGCCACCTGCCGGACGGGTCGAGCGCGTACACATTCTGTATGTGTCCGGGCGGTGAGGTGTTCGCCGCCGCGTCGGAGGCGGGCGGTGTGTGCACCAACGGCATGAGCAACTCCCGCCGCGACGGGGAAAACGCCAACGCCGCCGTGCTCGTGACACTGCGGCCGGAGGATTTTCCGGACAAGAGCACCCTCGGCGGTATGTACTGGCAGCGCAGCATCGAGCAGCGCGCCTATGTGTGCGGCGGCGGCAATTATCACGCCCCGGCGCAGCGCGTGGGTGATTTTCTCGCCGGGCGCGTGAGCACCGCCTCCGGCCGCGTGCAGCCGACCTATCGCCCCGGCGTAACGTGGTGCGACCTGCACGATGTGCTGCCCGCGCGCATCACGGCGACGCTTGCGCAGGCACTGCCGGTCTTCGGCCAGAAGCTGCGCGGCTTTGACGACCCGGACGCCGTGCTCACCGCGCCCGAGACCCGCTCGAGCAGCCCCGTGCGCATCGTGCGCGGGGACGACCGGTGCAGCACCGGCGTGCAGGGGCTCTACCCCTGCGGCGAGGGCGCGGGCTATGCCGGCGGCATCACCAGCGCCGCCGTGGACGGACTGCGCTGCGCCGAGTGCGTGATCAAAGCGCTGCAAAACGAAGCATGATCCGTGCCGAACGGCACATTCTATCATATCATATAAGGAGGTTTTCACGATGAAAAACGAAGCGTTTGCACCCACACCGGAGCTGCTGGCCAAGATGGATGCCTGGTGGCGCGCGGCAAACTATCTGTCCGCCTGCCAGCTCTACCTGCTCGATGATCCGCTGCTGCGCCGGCGGCTGACCGAGCGCGACATCAAGAAGAAGATCGTCGGCCACTGGGGCACCGTGCCCGGCCAGAACTTCATCTACACGCACCTCAACCGCGTCATCAACGAATATGACCTCGATATGATCTATCTCTCCGGCCCCGGCCACGGCGGCAACGCCATGGTCGCGCAGGACTATCTCGACGGCTCGTACACCGACGTGTACCCGAATATCACGCGCGACGCGGCCGGCATGCAGCGCCTGTTCAAGCAGTTTTCGTTCCCCGGCGGCATCCCGAGCCATGTCGCGCCCGAGACGCCGGGCTCCATCCACGAGGGCGGCGAGCTGGGCTATTCGCTCGCGCACGCCTTCGGCGCCGTGATGGATAACCCCGGCCTGATCGCCGCCTGCGTCGTCGGCGACGGCGAGGCCGAGACCGGCCCGCTCGCCACCGCGTGGCACGGCAACAAGTTCGTCAACCCCATCACGGACGGCGCGGTGCTGCCGATTCTGCACCTCAACGGCTTCAAGATCGCCAACCCCACGCTCTTTTCCCGCATCAGCCACGAGGAGCTCGAGATGTTCTTCCGCGGCTGCGGGTGGGAGCCGCGCTTTGTCGAGGGCGACGATCCCGCCGAGATGCACGCCAAAATGGCCGAGACGATGGACTGGGCCATCGAGGAGATCCACGCCATCCAGCAGCACGCGCGCACCGCGCACGACACCACGCGCCCCTACTGGCCGATGATCGTGTTCCGCGCGCCGAAGGGCTGGACCGGCCCCAAGGAAGTGGACGGCAAGCAGGTGGAGGGGTCGTTCCGCGCGCACCAGGTACCGATCGCGATGGACAAGCCCGAGCACCTCGTGCAGCTCGAGGAGTGGCTGCGCAGCTACCATCCCGAGGAGCTCTTTGACGACAACGGCACGCTCATCCCCGAGCTGCAGGCGCTTGCACCGAAGGGTCAGCGCCGCATGGGCGCGAACCCCCACGCAAACGGCGGCCTGCTGCTGCGCGAGCTGCGCATGCCGGACTTCCGCACGTATGAGCAGCCCGTGCCGGCGCCCGGTGCCGTCGAGGCGCAGGACATGACCGTGCTCGGTGCGTTCGTGCGCGATATCATGCGCGAGAACATGGACGCGCGCAACTTCCGCATCTTCGCCCCCGACGAGACCGCCTCCAACCGTCTGAGCCCGGTGTTCGAGGTCACGGGCCGCCGCTGGGTCGCCGAGGCGACGGACAGCGACGAGTTTCTCGACCCCGACGGCCGCGTCATGGACTCCATGCTCTCGGAGCACATGTGCGAGGGCTGGCTCGAGGGCTACCTGCTCACCGGCCGCCACGGCTTTTTCAACAGCTACGAGGCCTTCATCCGCATCGTGGACTCCATGGTCGCGCAGCACGCCAAGTGGCTGAAAGTCTGCAACCAGCTGCCCTGGCGGCAGGACATTGCCTCGCTCAACTACGTGCTCGCCTCGAACGTGTGGCAGCAGGATCACAACGGCTTCACGCACCAGGACCCCGGCTTCCTCGACCACGTGGCGAATAAAAAGGCCGATGTCGTGCGCATCTATCTGCCGCCGGACGCAAACTGCCTCCTGAGCTGCTTTGACCACTGCATCCGCAGCCGGAACTATATCAACGTCATCGTGGCCTCCAAGCATCCGCGGCCGCAGTGGCTGACCATGGAGCAGGCCGTGCGCCACTGCACGCAGGGCGTAAGCATCTGGGAGTGGGCCAGCAGCGATCAGGGCGCGGAGCCCGACGTCGTCATGGCCTGCTGCGGCGACACGCCCACGCTCGAGACGCTCGCCGCCGTGACCATCCTGCGCGAGAAGCTGCCGGAGGTGCGCGTGCGCGTCGTGAACGTAGTTGACCTCATGAAGCTCCAGCCGCATTCCGACCACCCGCACGGTCTCACGGACGAGGACTATGACCTCATCTTTACGAAGGACAAGCCCGTCATCTTCGCCTTCCACGGCTACCCGAAGCTCATCCACGAGCTGACCTACACCCGCCGCAACCAGAACATGTTCGTCTGCGGCTACGTAGAGGAGGGCACGATCACGACGCCGTTTGACATGCGCGTGCTCAATGAGCTCGACCGCTTCCACCTTGTCATCGATGTCGTCAAGCGCCTGCCCCAGCTCGGCAACCGCGGCGCCTACACCGTGCAGCAGATGCGCGACAAGCTCGTCGAGCACCGGCAGTACATCGCCGCGCACGGCGTCGACCTGCCCGAGATCGCCAACTGGCAGTGGACCGGCAGCACCAGCGCCGCCACGAGCTCCGAGCGCTGAGCGCAACCGAACGCGCCGAACGACCTCCATACCGAACACCAGCCGCCTGTCCCAAGATCGGGACAGGCGGCGTTTTAGACTGTCAAAAAGTATTACTTTTTGACAAAGAGATTTGCGGCCTGACTGCAGCGCACGCGCCGTCCGCTTCCGGCGGACGGCGCGCACGTTTGCAGGCCGAGAAGTATTTTCTTCGCCGCACAT